>JAAUXT010044084.1_pt1 | contig 12876 bp, 10 predicted proteins | sample 7278171 | NCBI WGS metagenome assembly JAAUXT01 (sample SAMN14350112, study PRJNA611818) | marine sediment metagenome | isolation source: surface marine sediment (1.8m) | place: French Polynesia: Moorea | collected 2018-08
CCCGGCTATAGCGCCCGCTTTTGACGTTGCCCACCGTGAACGTGATCACCTTGGATCCCAGCAGGGCGAGCACGCTGTGGATCGGACGCGCGAAGGTTATCGTGAGATCCGACCAGCGCATCGACTTGGGAAAGGGTACCGCCAGTACCACTTCGGGCAGGATGGTCTTGAGCGCGGTGGTGGTGGCCACGCCACGTTCGGTCACGCGCGCACTGACATAGGCGCCTTTTTCGGTCTGGGTCTGTTTCAGGCGGCTGACCGGCACCCCCAGTTTTTCGGCGAATTTACGGGCGGCCATCGTCGGCTGTCCCTCGGCATCGTAGGCGACATTCACCGGCGGGCCCAGCGCCTCGCTCGATTCCGAGCGCTGTTTGGCCGCCACGTCGCTGATTTCGATGGCCAGCCGCCGCGGGGTCCCGAAGGTGCGGATGGCCCCGTGATCGATGCGGGCGTGCGCGAGTTTCTGGGTGAGCATGGTTTCCATGGCCGCCAGAGCGGGGCCAATATAGCCCGCCGGGATTTCTTCGGCGCCGATTTCCAGTAACAGTTTTTCCATTCGCTTTACCTCGTTTTCCTTCAGATTATCCATTCGGTTCCGGAGTCTCGAATCATCCACCGCCGGGGTTAAAGCCGGGGAATCCCGCGCGCCATCAGGGGATAACCCATGGCCTCGCGCTGTTGGACGTAGCCCTCGGCACACTGGCGGGCCAGATTGCGGATGCGACCGATATAAGCGGTGCGCTCGGTGACACTAATGGCGCCGCGGGCATCCAGCAGGTTGAAGGTATGGGAGCACTTCAGGCAGTATTCATAAGCCGGCAGTACGAGTCCGGCACCGATCATCCGCTGGGATTCGGCTTCGTACTGGCTGAAAAATCCGAACAGCATCTCCACGTCGGCCTTCTCGAAATTGTAGGTCGACTGCTCGACTTCCTGCTGGTGGTGCATGTCACCATATTTCACGCTGGCATTCCACATCAGGTCGTAAACGTTGTCGACCCCCTGGAGATACATGGCGATGCGCTCGAGACCATAGGTCAGCTCCACCGAAATGGGAGCCAGTTCGATGCTGCCGCACAGCTGGAAGTAGGTGAACTGGGTGATCTCCATGCCGTCGAGCCAGACTTCCCAGCCCAGGCCGGCCGCCCCCAACGTGGGGGATTCCCAGTCGTCTTCGACAAAACGGATATCGTGCTCGAGCGGGTCGATGCCGAGAACTTTCATGCTCTGGAGATAGAGCTGCTGAACCTCCTGCGGCGAAGGTTTGAGGATGACCTGGTACTGGTAGTAATGCTGCAGGCGATTGGGGTTTTCTCCGTAACGCCCGTCGGTGGGGCGACGGGAAGGCTGCACGTAGGCCACGTTCCAGGGTTCCGGCCCCAACGCCCGCAGAAGCGTGGTCGGGTGGAAAGTGCCCGCGCCGACCTCCATATCGTAGGGCTGAGCCACCACACAGCCCTTCTGGGCCCAGAAGCGTTCCAGTTTCATGATGACATCTTGAAAATACATAGGGACTCCTCGTTCTCGTACGCGTGATGGTTATCGTTCAAGCTCTCAGGCAATAAGATCGGTCACCGCCATCCATGATCCGAACCGGCGGATGGTATTCCCGGCCGCCTCTCAGCGGGGGAGGATTTCAACCTGCAGCCCCTCCTCGGCGGGCGGGGCCTCCAGCAGCGCGGCCTCGGGGTGCGATCGCATGAGGGTCCGCCACTGCTCGCGCAGTCGGCCGATGGCCTCCCGGGGGCCGATGGCCCAGATACAGCCGCCGCCGCCGGCACCGGTAAAGCGCCCCCCGCACCCCGCGTTACGGGCCGCCTCAACCAGTTCGATGCCCAGGGGATCAAGGACGTCCGGGGTCATCTCCAGGCGCAAATCGGTCTCGGTATGCATCGCCGTGGCCGCCCGCGACCAATCGCTCGCGTCCAGGGCCTGCGTAAATTCCCGCACGCAGCCGGCAATGCGGCGCCAGCTTGCCCGGTCGCGGCCGGACCGGAAGCGTTCGATCCAGCGCCCGTTGACGTCGTGGGAGGCATGCGGGCGGCCGGCATAGGCCACGAGAATGTGATCCGCCAGCGATGTCGTCGCGCCCGGGACGGCCACGGCCTGACGGCGCACGCCCAGACCGTCGTCAAGAATCTCCCAATGCCAGGTGTTCACGCCGCCGAAAGCCGCCGCCAGTTGGTCCTGCATGCCACAGGGACGCCCGGCGGCGCTCTCCTCCAGCAGGTGGGCCCGCCGCACGATCTGATCCCGAGCCAGCGGTTCTTCACCGGCCTGGCGCCGGCACGCCTCCAGCGCACCGATCAGCGCCACGGCCGCCACGGAAGAACCGCCCAGCGCGCTGCGCGGCGGAGAGGCGCTCGCGATATGAATGCTCAGGCCCTCCAAATCATAGTGCGCGGCCACTGCGAAGAACAGCCCCAGGGGATGGTCGAAGGGCGCCTCGGCGGTTCTGAATTCCGCTGCTTCGAATCCCCGCGAGGATATCCGCACCCCCGGCCCGGGGTGCGGCGCCAGCGTTACCGTGGTGCGAAGGTCAAGGGCCAGGTTGAAGGTCGACGGCCGGTCCGCCTGCAACGGCAGGTAGAACGTGGCCAAGTCGAGCGTCCCGCCCATATCGACCCGACAGGGCGCCGAAGCGCGCACCTGGTACGCGTTTACGATGGGGGTGATCTTTTCGTCCATTCGAACTCTCATCGGCAAGCCACGGCCACAGGCCCTTTCAGGCTGCCGTTGCGCAGGGGCGGATCTGCCGCAGGAATTTCAGGCTGCGCGGCTCCCGGCCCAGATGATAGGGTACAAACGTTTCCAGAAAATGCTGGGCCTCGTTGAGCGCAGCGGTTGAAAAACGAATGCGGCCAACGCGCGCCAGGTCGCCCTCGGCAACCCACTGCAATTGTTTGATGGTCCCGCGCGACAGGCACATTGCCGGGTCGTGCATCGGGTCGCAGTCGTGACAGCAAACACCACCCCGCGGCAGGTCGAAACCGGCGGCCGTGGCCTCGAAATTCTCCAGTGCCGTGCGGCAGACACAACAGTAATTCAGGTTCGGACAAAGACCGGCCAGCGCCATGAAGCGCATCTGAAAGACCAGGTTGAGTTGCGCGTCGACCTGACGGCCGGCATTGAGTTCGCCCAGGGCATAACCCAGCAACTGGTACAAGGGCTCAAGGGGCTGGTCATCTTCCGTCCAGGCCATGATGAGCTCCGCCCAGTAGCTGGCATAGGCGGTTTTCAATATGTGCTCGCGCAGCGCTGCATAGGGGTCGATGATCTGCGCCTCTTCCAGGACGGCCAGCCCGCCTTGCCGGCGCGTGCGGTACTGGATAGTCAGATTCGAAAACAACTCCAGGACGCCGGCAAAACGTTTACGACTCTTTTTGGCGTGCTTGGCGATCACGCCGATCTTGCCGTGGGCTTTCGAAAAAAGCGTCAGGATCAAATCGGCATCGCCGTAATCGACGCGACGGAGCAGGATTGCAGGCGTTTTCAGAACCGGCATGCCTCAAATACCAAGAAAGGTCGTCGCTATCAGGAAATAAAAATAAACACTGATGATATCGATCGACGTGGTTACAAACGGTCCGGTGGCTACCGCCGGGTCGATGTTGGCACGGGCCATCAGCAGCGGCACGCAGGAGCCCACCAGGGCGGCCACCGTCATCGAACAGATGACGGCCAGCCCCACGGCCAACGCCAGCCATACCATGCTGTAGCTCAATTGCGCCACCGATCCGATCAAGAGGGCATAGATCAAGCCCAGGATCAGCCCGATCGCACATTCTTTGATCACCACCGTCCAGAAATCACGCGCGATGATGCGGCCCGTGGCCAGCCCCCGCACGACGATGGTGGAGGACTGGGTACCGATATTGCCTCCCATTCCCATGATGACCGGGATGAAGGCCGCCAGATACGCATAGCGGTTGAGCGTGCCCTCAAACTTCCCAATTACGAAAAATGCGAATATCCCACCCAGGCAGCTGGCCAGCAGCCAGGGCAGGCGTGTTTTGGTGCTGCGCATAACCGTCTGGGTTTCGATGAATTCTTCGCCCACACCGGCCATTTTGAGCATGTCCTCGGTGGCTTCCTGCCGGAAGATGTCGATGACGTCGTCCACCGTCACGATGCCCACGAGCCGATTGGTCTCGTCGATCACGGGGACGGCCAGGATGTCGTAGCGCGCAACGAGCTTGGCGACTTCCTCTTGGTCGATATCGGTACCGACCGAAAAAACGTTCGTCGTCATGAACTGCTTGAAAGGCGTCTCGGCGGGCACGACCACCAACTGGCGCAGGGAGCTGACACCGACCAGCTTCCCGTATTCATCCACGACGTAGAGATAGAAAGGCATTTCGACGTCGTGGTATTCGGTCTGAATCTGTTCGATGGCCTCTTTGGCGGTGACTTCCTGCTGAAAAGCGATGAAGTCCGTCACCATGATGCCGCCGGCGGTGTCATCGTCGTATTTGAGCAGGCCTTCGATTTCTTCGGAGCCTTCGCGCTTCATCTTCTCGAGGATCGCATCCGCCTTTTCTTCCGGAAGACGCCCGATCAGATCGGTCACGTCATCGGTGGCCATGAGTTCAAGCACGGCAACAATGTCGTCCAGGTCAATTTTGTCGATCAGCGGCAGGAAGGAGTCCTCGTCGAGCTCGCTGAACAGATCGCCCTTCTTTTCCGTATCATCGATCAGGTTGTAGAGATGAAGCTGATTTTCCAGCGAGAGGGAGCGGATCACCGTCGCCAGGTCGGCCGCGTGCGTTTTGGAAATGATATTGCGCAAGTTGGTCGTGGCGCCGCGCCGCAGCAGGCGTTTGACGCTTTCCACCAGTATTTTGTTGCTGCCGTTCAGCATCGCACACATCCCGGAGCGCTTAACACCCGTCGCGCATTCGAGGCGACCGGCGCAGACGCCGAATCGTCGCCCAACGATCTGTCGGCCCGTCTGAGGCGCCTGTCAAGGCAGTTCGATATTCACGACCTGGCCGCTTTTGCCGGACACTTCCACGGGCTGGCCGTCAAGCTTCAGTTCGACTCCGCCGGCATTGCCGATGAGGAGATTGAAAAGGGAGGCCGCCTCGATTTGCCTGACTTCGTTGGCTTGCAGCGTCATTTCCTGAGCCCCCTGATCATCGACGACAATTTTGAGCCAGGTTTCTTCATGGGCCTTGATTTCAAGCAAGTACCGCTGTTGGGGAGGGGGGGGGGCTGGCTCGGGGGTCGGCATCGGCGGTGGCGCGGCAGTTGCAGGTGACGCACCGGAACCATCACCCGCCGGTTTGTCCGCGGATGCAACTTGCGCCTCGGGGAAGGTTGTCTTCTCCGTCGCGGGCGACAGATGCGGATCGGCAGTAAAACGCGCAAACAGATAAATGGTCAGTCCCGCCAACAGCAGAACCGAACCGACAGCGGCGGCCAACCCCAGCCAAAATCGATTCGGTCGTGTGTCCGAAACCCTCTGGTGGTGCGTATTTACGCCGCGCAGACTCAGGCTGGCGCGGTACCGCTCGAGCGCCTCATTGACATCGGCCTCAACCGCAAGGGCGTAGCTGCGGATGAATCCCCGGACGAAAACGTCATCCGGAAGGTTTTCATGCTCCTCGGCTTCGATGCGTCGCAGCACCTCGACACGAATCCGGGTTTCCGCCGCCAGAGATTCAATCGATATCTTTTGTTCAATGCGTGCTGACTGTAGGAAAAGACCGAAAGACGTCAACTGTTGGTCACTTGTCATGATCGTTCCACTGTCTGCAAGTTGCCCCGACGGTAATGCAGCATCGCTCCCGTGCGTTCGTCACGGCCCCGATCATTTGCTGCCCGCGGCATGTTCCCGGAAGCTTGGGGTATTGTCAGCGGCCGGGAACATGCGGCTTCAAGCGCCGATCCTCATCGAATGATTTTTATATGCGAACGTTCCCGCAGCTCGGCCAGCCAATTGGCAAATTTGCGATTGACGATCTGGTCGTAAAGCTTGCCTTCGATCTCGGGGGCGGCTTCTTCCAGGCTCTTGCCCGCTACCAACTTGATGTCTTCGACGTAGAAAACCTCCAGACCCCGGCCGGTCTCCATAATCGATGTGTGACTTCCAGGCTTAAGGCCTTTCAATGCGCTGCGGATGCTCTCAGACAAATCGTCAAGCTTGAACTCGCCCAGAAAACCGCCATCGGCCGCGGTAGGGCCATCGGAGAACTGGCGCGCCACATCGGCAAAAGCGGCCCCCTCCTCAAGATTCAGCAGGACCGTTTCCATCTTCTGCTGCGCCTGCAAACGGTCACTTGACGGATCGACGAGGATCTGCCGCAGCCGATACAAGGTTTCGCCGCCATACTCGGCCATGTTCTTTTCGTAGATGGCCCTGATATCTTCTTCGGTAATCACGATCTTGGATTTGACCTGGCGGTTCACCAGTCGTGACCTCAATATCTTGTTTTTGACCTCTTCACGATAGCCGTCCATGGTCAGGCCTTCTTTCTGCAACGCGGCTCTCAACTGCTGATCGGTCATCAGCGAACGTTTCTTGATTTCTTCGATGGTATTGTCGATCGCCTCGTCGCTGATGGTTATGTTGTAGCGACGGATCTCCTGATCCGTCAGTTTGTGCTCAATGAGCTGATTCAGCGTCTGTTCGCGCACCTCATAGAGCAACTGGCGTTCTTCCTCGAGCGACCGGCCCATGGAGCGCACCCGCCGGATGTAGGGGGCGGCGGCTTGGTTCAACTCATACAGGGTAATGATGTCATCGTTGACTTCCGCCACGATACGATTGACCAGGATCTTTTCCTGAGCGGCGGCGGGTGCGGCCGCTCCCGTCGTCCCCCACAGCACGACAGCTGCCACCACGACCCCGAGAAGCGAGGCGATCGGGTTCTGATTTGACTTGTCTGCCCACATGTCCCTGTTCGTCCTAAACTGGAAGCCCGCTGGTAGGGGCGTCCAGGATGCATTCGCCGGATAAGGCCCTCGCGCCGCCCTTTTCGAGGCCGCTCAAACGTGGTGTCTCTAACCGTCGCTGGCCATATCGGCAAGGAGTTCGTTCAAAGCCTTCTGATTGATTTCGACCGGATATTTGTTTTTCAAATCGGCTATCCATTCGGCGTAGGCGCTCTCCATCTTGGTACGCCGCAGTTGATCGACGATGGATTTGTCCGACGGCACCCCTGAATCGGGATCAGGGGCGTCACCGCTATCCGGGTCGTTACGAGGCAACTGGGCCATGAACTGCGCCACGTCTTCCTCGCTGATGCGCGAATGCGCTTCCAACTCCTGCCGGATCAGCCGCTCGATGGTGAGGCGAACCCGTAAGGAGGCTTTCCACTCTTCCAGGGTAATCGCATTTTCCAGTAGCAGTTGCTCAAAAACATCGTCCGGGTAGTCACGTTTGATCGCCTGGAATTCGTCGTCCAGTTCACTGGCGGAGATCTCGATACCAAGGGCCCGCGCGTGCTCCAGCAATACTATCTGGTCCGCCAGCTGCTGGGTGAAGCGAACCTGGATTTCGCGCTCGGCGGCCGGGTCGTCATCCGCATTGGCTCCCGTGGCCATGCGGTAAATGTTCAATTCCCGCCGGTATTCATCGACCGTTATGGCGCGCTCGCCGGTCTTCATCAGCACCAGCGAACGGGGAGCAGGCTGCTGCTGGCAGCCCTGCAACGACAGCCCCATCCAAAGCAACACGATGACGACAGCGGGTAACCCCACGATTGTCAGGCGGATATCTAGAGCACGCAAATCAAGCATCAGCGTTAATGGCCAGCGCAAGCACCGCATACAAAATTCTTAAAGATTCTAAAAGGATAATCGCTAACTGTTAACATAGTGACCTATTTCCCGCAAGATTTTTTTGATGCTCCTGAAAGGCGTTTTCAGCTCCCCGGGAGACAGCATTGCCTGCAGCCCCCTGTCCGGAGAGAGTTTGTATCGCCCGGGCTGGGCAAGCGCCAGTTCAAGGAACTTGCCGGCCGTGTCCCGAGGCCCCTCGCCGGGAACCAGCAGCAGCATGCCCGATGTGAAATCCACGCGCTGCACGCCGGCGGCAGTGGCGTCGATTTTGAGCATGACCTTAAGCAGCAAATTGCTGACGCTGCGGGGTAAAGGGCCGAATCGATCGATCAGTTCGGCCTTCAAGTCCGCAAGGGTGTCGGCATCGCCCGCACGCGAAAGGCGCCGGTACATGTTCAGGCGCTGGTCGATGTCCGGCATGTAGTTCTCCGGTATGAAGGCCGAGGCGGCGATATTGATCTCCGGATCAATCGTTTCCACGACCGGCTCGCCTTTTAGATCGGCGACAGCCTCTTCCATCAGTTTCAGAAACATGTCATAGCCCACCGCCGCAATGTGACCGGATTGCGACGCCCCGAGGATGGTGCCCCCGCCGCGAATCTTGAGATCGTTCATCGCAATCTGAAAGCCGGAGCCCAGATCACTGTGCTCCATCAGCACCTTCAGGCGTTTGCGGGCGTCTTTGGAGAGATGGCTCTCTTTGGGGATGAATAAAAAAGCATAGGCCTGCTCTTCGGACCGCCCCACACGCCCCCGCAGCTGGTACATTTGCGCCAGACCGAAACGATCGGCCCGATTGACAATAATGGTGTTGGCCGCCGGTATGTCCAGTCCCAATTCGATAATGGTCGTCGTCACCAGCAGGTTGATCTTCCGCTGGTGAAAATCCATCATGACCGACTCCAGTGCGGACTCCTCCATGCGGCCATGGGCGATGCCGATCAGGGCCCGCGGGCTTAATTCCTTGAGCTTGGCCGCCATGCGGTGGATGCCGGCGATATTGTTGTGCACAAAATAAACCTGCCCGCCGCGATCAATTTCCCGTTCGACCGCCTCCTTGATCAACCGGTCGTCGTACTCGGAAACATAGGTGATGATCGAGCGGCGATATTCGGGCGGTGTAGAGATGATGCTGATATCGCGCACACCGGTGAGCGACATGTGCAAGGTGCGCGGTATCGGGGTGGCGGTAAGCGTTAGCACGTCGACGTTTCCACGCAGTTTCTTGAGCTTTTCCTTATGGCGCACACCGAAGCGCTGCTCTTCGTCGATGATGAAGAGGCCCATTGCCTTGAAGCGGACATCCTTCTGCAGCAGACGATGGGTGCCGATGACGATGTCGAGGTGTCCCTCCCCCAGCCGGGCAATTATCTGCCGTTGATCTTTGGAGGATCGGAAGCGGCTCAGGCATTCGACCTTGACCCCGAAGCGCTTGAAACGCTGCCGGAACGTCTCCTGATGCTGTTCGGCCAAAACGGTGGTGGGCACCAGAACGGCAACCTGTTTGCCGTTGAAAACCGCCACAAAGGCCGCCCGCAGGGCCACCTCGGTTTTCCCGTAGCCGACATCGCCGCAAATCAGCCGGTCCATAGGCGTCCCGGCCGCCATATCGTTTAAAACATCATCGATGGCCTTGAGCTGATCCGGGGTTTCCGCGTAGGGAAAGCCCCCCTCGAATTCGAGCATATACTCGTCCACCGGTCGAAAAGCCATCCCCTGACGCACCTTGCGCGCTGCATACAGCTTAAGCAGTTCACCGGCGATCTTTTCGGCCGACCGCTTAACGCGTGCCTTCACGTTCTCCCACGACTTGCCGCCCATTTTGTCGAGCACCGGCTCGACGCCATCGACCCCCATATACTTTTGGATGACGTTGAGCCGATCCACCGGCAGGTAGAGCCGGTCCTCACCGCGGTAGCCGATCGTCAGGAAGTCGTTTTCCCCGCCTTCGAGCCTGAGCTTGGTCAGGCCCTCATAGCGGCCGATGCCGTGGTCCTCGTGGACGACCAAATCCCCCTGGCCGATATCCTCAAGGGCCAGAATGCCACGATGCGTTTTGGCCGTCACTTTGCGGGCCGGGCGTCGCCGGCCGCCAAACAACTCCAGGTCGGTCATCAGGGCCCAGCGGGCATCAGACCAGATGAACCCCTCGGAAAGCTGCCCCTCGATGGCCATCACCCGAGCCGTGCGCGGCGCCTCGCCAGGGAAACCTTTTTCGACAGACGCCGTTACATCGTAAGGCTCCAGGAGACTGACCACCCGTTCGACTTGGTTGCGGTTCCGGCAGACGATTCCGACCGAAGTACCCTCCTCGCACTGCGCCTTGATCCAGTCGGCCGCCGGAGCAAATGAGAGCGTGCGGGAGGATGTCTGCGGTGCGCCCGCATTGAAAGCCGCAATGTCTGCTGTTTTGAAACCAACGGCGGTCGACGGCCGGTCGACGCAGGCGGCACCCGACTGGACAGGCACATGGCGGACATCGATTAAATGTCCGGACGGCAGTTGACCGATGCACGCGGACCATGATTGAAAAAGCATCTCCGGTGCTACGCACAGTCGGCCTTCATCGCGGGCGGCTTCATAATTCTGCCGGGCCTTGAGGAAAATGGTATCGGCCGCCTTTTCAAGTTCTGCGGGCTCCAAACGCACCACCATGGTGTTGGCGGGCATAAAATCGAGCAGGGTATCCAAATCAGGATAAGCCAGCGGCAGCAGGCCGTCGATCCCGGCAAAGCGTCCATGTTCTTTCAGGGCCGCCACCAGCCGACGAATGACGGTCGCCTGTAGCTCCTGCTCGGAGGCCTGCAAGCGCAGGCGCATGATGATTGCGCTCATTTGCGATGGCCGGATCACGACCTCACTGGCAGGGGCCACAATCGCCTCCCGCAGTTCCCCCAGCGTCCGTTGCGAATCGACCGAAAAGAGCCGGATGGATTCAACCCAGTCGTCAAAAAACTCAATCCGCAGCGGCTCATCATAAAGGGGAGAAAAAAGATCGAGGATACCACCACGGACACAAAAATCGCCGGGTTCCTCGACAATTTGCACCCGTGTGTAACCCCCGCTGATCAGACGGCGCACCAGACGTTCGCGGTCGATTTCTTCATTGGGCAAAATCAGGTCGAGGAACCCCTGAATCGCTTGTTTGGGCACGATCTTTCTCAGCAGCGCATCCAGGGTCGTGACCACCACCGGCCGATGGCCGTTATCCATCAAACGGCAGAGCACCCGGATCCGCTTGGCGGCGGTCTCGCTGTGGTAGTCCAGGGACTTGTTCGGCAGGAGGTTGTATGGGGGGAATTCAAAAAGGTCGTCGCGCGATTCCAATCCAAAAAACCGCAAGTCATTGCCGAAGGATTCGGCAGTGCGCAAGTCCGGGGCGACCACCAGTATCGGTTGCGCGTTTTCGATCAGAACGCGCGAAAGACAATATGCGGCCGCGGCCGTTTTCAACCCCGATAACTGGATGTGCTGGGGTTGGCCCGATGTCGTCGTCAACGCTTTGATATCGGAAATTTTGGCTTGATTTTGCACCATAAACAAAGTAGATGGGGGCCGTTAAGCCGGCGTAGCTCAGTTGGTAGAGCAGCTGATTCGTAATCAGCAGGTCAGCGGTTCAAGTCCGCTCGCCGGCTCCACCGCGAATGTCGTTTTTTCTTTCAGCGCGATACGGGAGTGCTTGCACGCCCACGGGCGTCGAACCCGCCGATGAACAAGGCCACCCTCCCTTAGTATACTTACCTGCCGATTACAAGCCGGCCATGGCCCTTCCGGCGTCGCGTTTTGCGTGACAAGACCCGACCGGCAGCAACGACCCGGCGTGTACCCGGCGTTAGCGCCAGTCTTGTGCTCCTGACCCGGCCGACAAATCGCCCGGCGAATGCTTCGCAATCCGCCGCCCCAGGAGTGCAGGGTGTATCATATAGATTTTTTTACATTTTTTTCTTGAAATCCCCATGGCTCTTTTATATGAATGATTTAGTAACAGACAACGCCTTGGTATACGGGATCCCGGACCCGGCCAATTTGCGTTTTTCTGATGTCAGCATGGATGAGGAATTCAATGGATCTCGATGAGACTGCTCTCAAGGACGAAATTAACCGGATCGCGAATAAAATCGACGGCATCATGGCAAAGGTGAATCGCCTCTATCCGCTGCAGGAGCTTAAATCGCCCTCGGAAAACAATGTGCCCCGAAACGCGGACGAGACACCCAAGGTTTCCTGACCGTTTAATTTCCCGTTGACCTTTCGGGTCAAGTCATTTATTTATATAAGAATATTCGCGCTACGCATCAATGGAACTCGGCTGGTAGGAGGTGCCATGGCATTAACGAAAAGTGACATCGTCGCTAGGGTCCACGAACTTGGCTTCACCAAGAAGAAATCGGTTGAAATCATCGAGTCACTGCTGGAAATTATGAAATCGACCCTCGAACAAGGCGATGATATTCTCATATCGGGATTCGGGAAATTTTGCGTGAAAAGCAAGAACAAACGACGCGGCCGCAACCCGGCGACCGGCTCGGATCTGATCCTCAGAGAGCGAAAAGTTGTCACCTTCAAATGCTCCGGCAAACTCCGCAATCGAATCAATGGCAATGGATAAGTTCTTCTCTGCTTTGCTTCCCGGCGCAGGGACGGGCCGCAAACACCCGTCGTTTCCCTTTCTTGCGAGGGCCGGGCATCAGGCCGGCCTCTCCGGTCCCCCCGCACGTGCCATCTTAACCGTGAGCGCACACCACCACCAAACCTTCTGAAACAAGCCGTTCGTCGCATTGATCCCATCAGGCCCACGGGAAATAGGGTATCGGGGGCCGCTCGGCGTCGGTCGCTTGATCGGCACGTTGCTGAGGCCCGCTGACGCGTTGGTCTGCCAAAGGAAGAATAACCGCTGGGTTGTGCCGGTTCGAGCTCGGCCGACGGAAGAGATTCAGGGCCGCTTAGGCTTTAGGCGGGGCGGAGTTGGCTGGCGGTCGCGGATCACAGCAAGCCCAGGTCTTGCGGGACACTTGGTATTCGACCGCCCAGCCTAGAGCATGATTTCATAGGCCTTTATCTTGCTGAGCAGTGAAGGGATGCTGATTTCGA
>JAAUXT010070264.1_pt1 | contig 12872 bp, 19 predicted proteins | sample 7278171 | NCBI WGS metagenome assembly JAAUXT01 (sample SAMN14350112, study PRJNA611818) | marine sediment metagenome | isolation source: surface marine sediment (1.8m) | place: French Polynesia: Moorea | collected 2018-08
CCACAAAAAGGTTCCTGTTCAATCACACAACTCCTTTCTCAACCAAAGGTCTCGAAAAGTCATTGTGTGATTTCACAGGAACCATTTTTGTGCAGTGTGAGAACCCTGTCATCACCACACCAAAACGGTCGCGAGAAACAATTTTCTCACTGTTTGATCTCGAGAAATTGCGTGATTATATAGCAACCAGGGTGAGAGAGCCCTGGGGGACTGGGGTCCAGAAAGGGGACCTGGATACGTCAAAATGTTTCTCACGCCGCTGCTAGAAATTTGGCGTGTGTAAAAACCAAGGTTTGCGGCTTCGGCACGGCTAAATATGTTGGAACTGTCAGAACACCAACCTGTTGAAGCAGTGTTGAGAATCCTCGTAAACACAGATCGTGCCCAGAACCGGCTCTGTAATGTGGGACGGGTCAAAGTCAAATAACTTGTCATCAAAACGACCGACACAAGCAGCAATACAAGGAAACACAGAAACATACCGCACTTGATCTTGTTCTGCGGCTTGCTGAAGTGAATGTTGAGCTTGAGCTCGAGCTTGACGAAGTCGTTCCTGTGGGATGTTCTGGTTCCCTGCTCGCTATGCTCGAGAAGCCGCACCCAGTAGTGACACGCGTTTATCACGTTCGTCACCATCACCTAAAGCAGAAGCGAACGACGCACGTTTTTGTTGGCAGCCTTATTCAGTGATATCAATGGCAAAAGCAACCAGACATACAAGTCAAAAATCAGCCACACGCCACTCGTGCGTGTTGAAGAAACAAACGGCTCATCGCACAGTTGAAACACCGTGCCGATGTGAATGACAGGAAACCTGCAGATCATGCCATGTAGCTTCGCACTTTGCCCTGTGTGACTTGTGACTTGGCCAAGCTTTTGAGGCTGACCCCCCCCCCCCCACCCCCGGTCAGCAAAGTCACAGGGAGGTCAGAGGAGTCTCACTGACCCAAAAAAGTTTGCTCCAAATTTGAAGTTGATCATGTTCCAAGCATTCGTGACTTACCGAAGCGGTTACTGTGGTGAAACAAAATCAGCCCTTGCGACTGATAGCCCCAGAGAAACGTCCCAGGGAAAACTCAATTGCAGTACAAAATCGGAGACAGCGGCTTGCCATCTGGCTGTCACCACTGGGCAGACAAAGCTGTAAGAATCTGTTGGTTCAAACAGAACGAATCAAATCAGCTTGGTTTACTTGGTTTACCTTGACTTGGCCACTGGTCGGAATTTGGACGTATCTGGGATCCGAGTTGGGCGCGTCTCGGGCCTTGTTGAGGAGATGCTTTCTGTCGCACTTCCGCTCATTCCTGTCAACAACAAAACGCACAATCACAATTGTCTCGGACTTCACACAAACCAGACACGTTTGTCTCCCAATTTCACACAGGTTTTCACAACTCAACCGGTCAGTGGAAAGTTGGTCCTGGCTCCAGGAAAACATCGATTTGGACTTTCAGACATTTCATTCACTTTTGTGTCACTTTTTGTGACCAAGAAAAAACGTCTGCTTGGGGAGTGCGATCACAAGTCATTCAAATTCAAATAAGTTTCATAAAATCACAATTCAAACTCAAACTGTAAGCATCCGCTCAAGACTTGTCGAACTAGAGTCTACGTACAAGCACGTTCCAAATGCCTTGAAGTTGGTGCAGAGTCGGTTGCGCTTCTCGGTCTCGCGGCCGCGCACCTTGTCCTCGCCGAGCTGCACGAGCGCGGGCGGCGGATCCACGTCCAGCTGCCGCAGCAGGCGCAGCAGCGTCGACACGTGCGCGTCCGCCGCCTGCTCAGTCACCACCACCACCGACTGACAGCCCTTCGTATCCTGGATGAATGTTTATGTTGGAACAATGAAGCCGTCGGAACAGCTCAGAGTCCTCCGAAAAATGGAAGGGTTCACTTGCCGTTGGACGAATTGTTAGTCAGTGCTCGACTTTGACAAACAGAGGCTGACTCACCATTTTCCCTGACAGCGGCAGTTTGAAGTTCTCACGCATGCACCAGAGGCGGTCGTTGAAGGTGTTCTTGTCACTGGGCAGGTCGAAGTGAACAACTCGCTGAGCGTCGCTGATCCCAATCTTGCGCAAAATGTTGTCAGACAACACTGCAAGACAGGGATGGAATGAAAAGCTGAGAACCAAACTGGGCAGTGCAAGAGAGCATTCTCACCGCTGGTTGGTCTTGTGATTTGTGCGTTGCACAAAATGCAAACAATTTTTTATTTGTGCGCTTCTTTCCTTCATTTCATTCAGTTCAAAGCGCAAAAACTTTCGAGCGGAAACAGCGAACCGAGGACAGGACAGGACCCCGCACTGTGCGGACAGTTCCACGTAGCAGTCACGGCGTCCGCCTCAATCTCGTCCGTGTTGTCGTCCGCGTACAAAACAAACGTGCTCGAGGCAGACAGCAGCTGGAGATACAAGGACATTGCACGAAAACTTTATGCTGAGGTAAGCCGGAAAGTAGCGAAGCGTTTGTTCACAGAGATGACTCACCTCACGGGCATTTTTCACACTTTTGACAGAATTGGCAAAGACAACAGTCTTGTCCACGTTGACAAAAGCAATATCTTTGAGTTCGTCCAGTTTCTTGGTAGATTTGCGCACTCGAACATCCTGCAAATATTCAGGACTTGCAACACCCCGAGGCAAATTCGAGCTTGTCCTGATAACATCTTTCAGACTGAGGCTGCAACCTCCAAAACCAATTCAGTAAAATGGTAGAAAAAAATAACAGAACATTTCTGACAGTTTCGGTGCGTTTGTACTTTGCAGTGAGGTTGCAAAGTTTGTGTATTCCGACGAACAAGAGACCAGTGCTGTCAAAATTTTTGGACTGGACCACTGGTTCCTTTTCCTACGCACACAATACTGCATAAAGCGCGCTGCGCCGCCAAGGCAGTCGTGCGCTTGGAAACAAGCAAAATTTACCATGTCGAGGCCTCCATACACTGCAGCTTCCGCTTTGGACCCAATGCAGATCAATCGATCAGGCATGTACTTCTTCGAGAATTCCTGAATAGCTCGATTCCACAGCGAACCGAAGGCAAGAATCTGACGATCCTGAGCTTCTATCCTTGGTTCTTTCTTCCATCGATTCATGATTTCCTGGATCTGAATGAAATTGAATACCTCACTTTTTGTGCACCGATTGCACGAACAAAGGCAGCAAGAACAAAGGCGTTCGATTTCGGATTTGTTCAAAGTATGTTCGCGGAGGGGGGTTGGAGAATCTTGTGGTTTCTCCCTCCACCTCAGAAGACACCGTTGATTTGTGGGGAACAGATATCTCTGAATTCTAGGCTGATCGGTTCATTTCAAAACTATTTTTTCTCGGTCAGAACACAAATTGTTTGAGTGCATTGATTTTTTTGGAATGAAACAAAATGATAAGTTTTCCAATACAGATGCACACTCTAACTTTCTTGGTCTCCTCCCACTGGGGAGGAAGGATGATGTTCAAACAAAGTGTTCACAAGTGTCCTCCCACCAACACAACCTGGCCTGGCACCTTCCCCGGGTCCCCTGGAAACTCCCTCGAAGGCAAGAGCGGCTACGAAAACGCATACCTGTTCACTGAAATCGTCCAGGAGCAAGTCTGCCTCATCCAACGCCTGAAATAACAATACAACACTCATAACAAAACAGCAAATATGAAGTCTTCGAACCAGAAACAAATGGACATTGTTCGAAAGCCACGCAGTAACAACGAAGGTTCCACTAACTAAATGACACAATCTCTTCAATCCGACGATTCTTCGGTCCAGTAACCGCAGCAAGCAGTGAGGCGTCACCACCAACACCAAACACCCAGCCACGAGCACGCCCTGCATCAATCCAGGGTTTCAAATGAAGACAGCGGACCAAATAACAAGATCGTTGCCTCACTATTTTTGTCAACGACTGTTGCCAGTTTTGTCAGATCGGGCCAGATTTACCCAAATCATCCTTCACTTGTGAACATCCCACCCTGGCGCCGTATCAGACACATCCAACACACAAAACAGACGCGCGTGTTTACAGCTCCTACGCACCTCCATGCACTGTTCCTTGCCGCCGTAGACGGCGTACACGGCCTCGTGGGGTCTGACGTGAGCTCCAATCAGTGTGTTGCACTCGTGGCGCACGTCCTCCGCGTTTTGCCACGTTGGAACCAAAATGATCACCACAGGCTGAAAATCGAGAGCAAACCTGTCTGTTGCTGACCAGAACCTGTGAACAGCGAATTCACAACTCCGTGCCAAATATTTTGGTTGTGACAAGAAAGCAGCAATGTGGTTGATAGAATCTACATGCGTAGGTCCCCTCATGTTTGGTCGAAACTCGTACAATGGAAAATGCCAAAACTGTCAAACGAACTGACAAAGGATGACTCACTCCAGTTCCCTTGGGCAGCGACACGTTCTGTTTCTGGTTGAGCGCCAGTGACATGAGCGCAGGGACGTATGCCAGAGTCTTGCTGTTCTCCCTTTTGACGATCCCGACCGTGTTCTTCCCCCGAAGGATCGCGGGCCACGTGTACATCCACATCCGGACCATGTGTGGCGCGCAGATCGCAGCGTCCGAGAGTTTCTGCACGAGGGAGTCCGTGTGTCACCAGTTTCGGATTTTTCGAAAAATCAAGCACAAACGTAACGAGATGTTTCACAATATCGTTGCCGGACTAGCACGGTAAAGCAGTCCCATGAAATCGCACGCACGGTTTTCACGCGACCGCACACATTTTCCAGTTTTTTGACACTCACATTTTTTATTGTTTGCTGCATGCCGCCCATCTCACTCAGTTTCGTGCGACACACGGGAGCGTCTTCCGAATCCACAACCAAACCGTATTCCAGGCTTTCCACCTGTTGGGACAACGCGAATGTGACACAATGAAGCTTGAGGCGGCGGACAACGTCTTTACGTATTTATCGTCAAACGTACAAGAGCCCCACCTTCGTCTGAAGACCGTCTGTGTCGCCGAACATGGGTATCAATCCTGTCGGCTTTTGAGATGAAAACAATGCCAGCAGTCTGAAACGACATAACTTGCAGTCACTGCTGATAGGCTACAAATATCCAGGAATGCGTGACGGCATTTTGCACCAAAATACAATGACAAAGGAGTCCGCGTGAGCGCGTGTTGGCAGGCGAGACTGCGTGCACCGCACACGCACCCCTGATCACAAGGAATGGACGACTTCAACTGGATGTGGTCATCTTCACTGTCACTGTATGAGTCTGAATCCGCGGCACGTTGCAACATGTCAAGTTCTTTGTCACTGGAAAACAAGACGTCGGAGATCAGAAAAGACGCGATTCACGATCGATGCGCACGGCCTCCCTTTCAAGGACAAAGTCAACCGTGCCGGAGAACAAGATTTTTATGGAGCTCGAAAACTCGAAGTGGGCTCGACATAATTGCTCACACGTCCACGTCGACGATGAGAGGGTCATGTGCGGCTCGGGCAGAGATTGCGCGCCCAATGAGGCGGAAGGGAAGCGTCTCCTCCTCGACTCCGAGCTGCGCGTCTCTCAGCTCTATCAGGATGCGCCCCATCACGTTCTTTCCAGGCCAGTATTGCGGTCGGCACGTCGCCGCCACGTCACTCAGGAACCCGACTCCCCAAAACGTGTCCGTCGTCGCTTCGATCAGGAACATCCCGCGCGAGTCCAGCACCTCTTGGCGAAATTCGTGGACGCTGTCGAATTTGGCTTGCGCAATTTTCTTCATCACGGCGACAGCAAGACCTCGGCGCCAGATTTCGTTCTTCGCTTCGTCAACCAGTTCCTTTGAAATTCGCTTCGCCTGATACCCATCAACGGCGTCAACGATGCGGTCAGCTACGTCAGGACGTCCCAGGCACTTGGCTTTCTCCCACTGATAAGCATGCTCACTACTTCTGAAGTCTTGGCCTTTGTAGTTCACCGTGCATGCGTACATGTTGGACATCACACACGTGTGACCTTTGAAGCAAATCGCGCTTTGGTTGGCATCGAATCCAGGGCAAACCTCACTTCCCGCTTCGTGGTTTCCTTTGCACACTTCGCAAACAAGTATCATTGCACTTTCCACGCAGCAACGCCTGCAAGAACAAGAACACGACACGCTGAAAATCTTAGATCTCCATCACCAGTAAATGTGCGCAACGAGCAACATCAAAAACAAGATTGTCTCCGTGGTAGATAGTGCGCCGAACAACTCTGGCAAGCAAATGAAACGTGTCACCGCTACTTCCTAGGAGTGTTGGCGATGCAAACCCAACCCGCGCGTTCAAACCGAGTTTGGGGGTGTGGGTGTCTGCATTTTTGGAGGTGACCAGTTTGTTTCTCAAGGTGAAAATTGTTTCCACCAAATTTAAATTCTGTTGCCAACTGGGCGCTGTGTGTGTGGCGTTCTTGTTTGGTGCCCCCTCCTGAGGCGTTGCTGTCTCATATTTCGTGCGAAAAAGTTTGCCTTCACGTAAATGTGCAACCACATCGTCCTCTCCTTGTCGGAGCTGTTGTAGGAACAAAGCAAAACTTGGAGCACAAGCAGCTGACCTGGGTTCGTCGGAATCCCCGTCTGAGGAGGGCTGCTCCTGCAGCATCATCAACACATTGCGGTCCTTCTTCAGAATTGGTTTCGGAGCGATTTCAGACAGTTGCAGGGGCCTTGGCAAAAAATGAGTCCAGACAACAAGGTTTGGTGGAAGGAAGCGAAGACAAACGCACACGCAACAGAAAAAAGGACACAAGCCACAATAAGCAAGAGCTTTCTTGCGCTTTCAGAAATCTTGCGGTCCAGGGACAACACGAACTCACCCTTTGGTCAGCACATCGTCAACATCGCTGAAGTGACGCACGTCGTCTTGGTCGCTGAAGTAGACCTGCAGCCCCGAGCTGGACCTGCGGCGCCGCTGCTCGCTGCCGCCGCCCTGAGCAGAAGAATCTTTCGGCGACTCACAGCATTCTGCTTCTGAGGTCAAAAGAATCACTTTCATGTACTGAGCTGGTTTCTGTTGGGTTGTTATCTGACCGCAAAAAAAACAACAACAAACAAACCGAGATGCGTCGCGTGATCAATCGGTCGTGAACTTCAGTTTCAACAGAAAAAGACCTGTCACTCCGAGAACAGCAAAGCTGGTATCCTGTCGAACTGCGCCGTTAATTTACTCGTATGCTGGTTGATTTCAACTTCCCAAAACAGTACTCACCTGTGTTGGCATCAGCGAATGCTTCCGCCTTCACGTAGTTTTCCTGAGTGTGATTCGAGTCCTGCGACGTTGCATCAGGGTCAGGACGACACAAGTCCTTGAAGAGGCTAATTTTCTCTCGGTCCTGTCCCACCACTTTCTCTGGTGTGCGACCAGAAACACCCGGGGGTGTCTTCGACTTCTTGATCGTCAAGTCCCTGAAGAGGCCAACTTTCTCTCTGTCCTGTCCCACCACGTTATCTGGTGTGCGACCAGAAACACCCGGGGGTGTCTTCGACTTCTTGATCGTCAAGTCCCTGAAGAGGCCAACTTTCTCTCTGTCCTGTCCCACCACGTTATCTGGTGTACGATCAGAAACACCCGGGGGTGTCTTCGACTCATCTTTCTTGATCGTCAAGTCCCTGAAGAGGCCAACTTTCTCTCTGTCCTGTCCCACCACTTTCTCTGGTGTGCGCTCAGAAACACCAGGTGTTTTCAGCGACTCATCTTTCTTGATTGGTCGGCCCCTTCCCAAGATGGAAACCTTTTTCTGCTGGTTCTCGGCTCTTCCAACACTCGCAGAAAGTAGCGACGTCCGCCTGGAAGAGCTGTCCGTGTCCGATGACCCTGAGTCGGGATTACCGAAAAGACTCACCAATCCTTTCCTGTGCTCCTTTCCACGAGGGATGTGGTTGCTCTCTTCTGGTGTCGTTTGCATTGCAAAAGGTTTGCTTGCTGCAACCTGAAGACCAGAGGAACTGGCAGACGTCGGAGAACAGATTTTTGTCTCGCACGAGTCTGCCTTTGCTGCGTGCTTGTCAAAAACGAGCTTCGATGCACGCCCCATTCCAACCCTGGTCAGTGTACTTCCAGTAACTCCTGTCAGGCCACTGATCAATCTTCCCCTGCCCTTTCCTCCACTTGCCGTACCATTGACTGAAATATTTTGACTTTCAGCCAAGCCCTTCTCCACCGGAGCAATTCGCTCGAACAAAGACAATCCTCTTCCTGCGGGTTTTTGACGTTTTGCCTCAGCCTCCAAAGACCATGCGGTGTCTCGTGGGTTTCTTTGCGATGGTTCCGGGGGAACGTTGTCCTCCTTTGATTTGGCAAAACGACTCCCTGACCCAGTTTCACTTTTCGGAAAACTTTCGGTGACGGCGTGCCGTTTCCTTCTCCTTGTATCTGCAAAGTTGCTGGAACTAACTTCGTCCAAAGAATCGGAGGAACCAGGCGTCGTGTCCACTGTGGTCACAACTCCAGGTTTCCTGGGCAATGACACCCCCTTGACACCCGGTTGACACCCAGGTCTTCCACGGCCGATGATTAGACTTGTTGGCTGCTTGGAAGTAGCTCCCTCAAAAAGAAAGGCAGCCGGTTTTCGGTGAGACTGCGCTGCCCCGAGAGCTTTGAATTCCAACTGTTCCTCCGCTTCACTCGAGTGGCCAGAAGACGGAAACGTGGCGAAGCCGTCGCCGAACACTTCCTTCAACAAGTTTTCATCTTGTGTTTCCAGTTCATCTGGAAAAAATACAACAGTTTGATTTCACTTCTGCAAGTGTGTTTGTACAAGCATTCACCTGTAGTACTTTGGGTGAACATCTGACCATGCACTCGGCAACTGAAAAGAAAATCATCATCACGACACTAATGTCCGAAAATCGACTTCGCTCTCAAAGCTGAACGATTTCTTTCGCGTACCAAACACTTTATCATTCCAGACGGCGTGGTTGTGAGTGACGAGTTCTCGATTCACGTTCACGCGGGTCTTGTCACTTCTCACGGTCCACAGTTGAATGTGGTTCATGTTTCGCTTCCGATCACTTCGCACCACCTCCACTTGAAAAGTCATTGGACCTGCAACGAGAAAAAACAACTTCGTGCAAACCTTTTCTTTTCTTTTCTGAATTCTCAGGGGAAGGGCTGTCCGAAGTTGTTTTTTTTTGTCTTGTGGCCACCTCAAGAAAACAGCACAAGCAAAAGCAGAGATTGATCACTGGCGCATCGCGAGCGCATTCGCCGCAGTCACTCTTGACCACCACATCGAACAAGAGAGTTATGATCACAACCCAGAACTTCAATTGTGGGTCACTGATCACCGCCTTGAACATCCCAGAGATGGGGATGCTACCAAAAATTTCTCCGTGGCGATCACGCGAAAAATTCTCAGCAGCCGTCACCCTGATCACCACCAAGTCTTGCTCATACAAGGTGATCACTACCCTCCAGTATAAAGTTACTTTTGATGGTAATAATCCCCCTCCACCACCACCACCCAACATCACCACTGCGGCAGGGGTGATCTCCATGGCACCAGCCTCGATCAAGCACAACCACGTTGTTGGAATTCCCTTCCCTCTTGTACCAAGACAATTGCAACGGGTTATCTTTTCGACAAATGCGTACGGAGACGGGGAAGCGCTAGTTGACAAACTTTTTTTGCAAATGACCCCCACCAAACGTCAAAACGTTTGCAAGTCTTTCCAAGAATTAGAACACAATGCTCGATCCAATTTGAACAAAGAAATCTACATTGTGATCAACTAGCTGTGTACGAGTTTGTTTTAGTTTTTTTTTCCTATCAGTGTGATCTGTTCCAAAGAATAACCAAATCAACGGGTTTGAAAAGTTTGTGTTGAGAAAAGTGCATCAGCTGGGATGTCTTACCACGAATCACGTCTTTCAGGAAGATCTTGGCACTTTCCTCCCAGCGGAAAGCAGGCCTGCCAAGAAAACAAAGTATTTTGTCGACACCCTTCCAAGCAAAATGTTCATGAAAACTGCAATTCATATCAGGCAGATTTGTTCTCACTCATGATACGTCATACAGTCTTCTTCGGAAGTCACCAGCGTTACCGGCTGAACGTCCGCCAAGCAACATCTCCGCACCAGCGGAGGAATTTCTGTGATATATCCTGGAGCTTGGTACAACCTGCACAAAAACGTGTGTATTTCTCGTCAGCACTATGCATTTCAATCAAAAGTTTTCAGCTCGACCTGTTTCTAATCCCAGCCCGTACGTACACCTTCTCGTGAAAGGATTCAGTTTTTCCGTGGTCCAACATAAAACATCTGCAAGTCAAGCACAATAAGAGTCTTACGTCAGAGAAAATGGAGAAACTGTTTTTGTTGGAGGAGCGGTACACTGGCTCCACACTGCATCCAAAATTACGACGCTACAAATTGAAAATCACACTCACTTCGCTTTGTGTCCGCTGCTGGCATGCAAAATTTCAATCACCATCAAACGAAACCATTTGGTGTCACTCCCTCGTTTGCCGACGCATATCTGCAAAAAAGTCAGTTCAGTACGAGTGTGCAAACGCAAATTGCCCAATTTTACTTGGAAAGGCACAAAAGGCAATCTGACTTCAGATGTTTCGTCGCTGACCCAAATTTGGTCACGCGAGCAAGTAATTCGTGGTCAATTTCCCGTACATGCCAACCCTCTTGATTCTGGCTTCCCTTTCTCGAGAGACTTTCAAACGAACGGTCCTTCCTCATCTCATCGAGTTCCATTGGAGTCATGACCAGGTTTCCAGCGGCAGTAGCAACCTATCCCGAGGTTTGAAATAAACTCACCTGCCCTTTCCGCGATTGTTGCAGGGTGTCAAGTTGAGATTTTTTGAAAGCATCGTCTATCTGCTGCTCTATGTGGCGAAGCTGCTCATCTACCTCTCCCGAATCATCCCGAACAAATATGTTCCAAGGGTCCTTCGCTTGCAGCAGCTGAACTCCAAACATGGTTGACAAACCCTGAGTGTGACGAAACAAAAATCATCTCTGTTGTGACCACACTTTCAAAAACTTATGCAACACAACCGGCTCCACACAATTCGTCCCACAAACAAGACCAAGCAACGCACATACGCGCAAGTTGCGATGTAACATGCCTCACCGAGTTCACCGTCAGCAAATTTTTATGGTGGCCCCCTCGTAACAACTGACAGTTCTCAATTCTCCCTATTATCGCTCAACGCTGACCCACTTTCGCTAATGACAGGACGAATCTGCCTACAATTCCGCTGCACGAACTTGCCACATCAGTAGACACATTCAAAAATCGCAATGCTCGATCATCCACGCACACACAGTTTGCTTTCGGGAAAAAATAAATTCAGCCCCTCCTGGTTTTATCAACCACCGCACATGCAACGGGAACCAGTTGAACAACTCCTGCAGGCACCCGATTTTCTTTACGCGAGGGAAATTTCGATCGTTACACGCAAACTGGGAAGATGACTGGCGCACGGTTGTCCAAAAACATACTTCAAATGAAGGTGTGTTTCTAATCCTTGTCGAGTTTTGTACCTCTTGGCCAGGGAACTGCCTGCAGAAAGCACGAGTCCAATTATCGCCCATCATGTGCACGTTTGGGGTGGGAGGTGGGGTTCGTTGTTCCTGGTCGAGTTCAGCAGTGTGCATATGCAGCCTGATAAGCACTGCGATTTTGGTTTCAGAGTAGAGTATGACTTAGAAAGTCGTCCTTGTGTCACTGCACCGTGAGTCAGACTGTCCCAACTTTGTCGCGGGTTCTGCTTTGTGGGAGAGGGAGTTTGACCCCAGAATGAGACCTGTTCTGCTTTTGCGAAAGTGAGCTTCCCACTTCCCCCACACGCTGAGCAAGTCTCATCCTTTCTCCAATTGCATTCTGAGCCCAAAGCTTGATGAAAGTTTTTTTGCTCGTGTCTGAAAGTGGGCCAGTCGTTCACACCAGTACCCAGACCCGCCCTCCCCCCCACAGACACGAATCTGCTGGTGGTCGGCACAACGCTGACAAATGGTTTGACTGGTGTCCACCGTGTCATCCTCGACCTTTCATTTTCAGTTCATGCAGAGGACTGCAATCAAAATAGAACAGGAGCAGCAAGAACAAGAACAGCTGCAGATGATAGACGATGAACACTGGGTGTTAGATTTGCCAGAGAAGAAAGAACCCGAGTGAGTTTGTGTCAAATTCATTGAGGGCAGCAGAAACAGAAGTTGGACTCTCTGTGGTCAGAAAAAAAGAGGTGGTGTCGCGTATGATATTGATCACAGTTTTCAGCCTTCCGTGCAGAAGAACTCTTGGGTGTGTGTGTGTGTGTGTGTGTGAAGAGAGAAAGACAGAGAGACAGTCAATGTGTATCACTCAAGTTTGCGTGTGTGTCTCTCTTCCGAACAGGAGCCGGTACGAGATTGAAGACAGTTGCGTTCCTTGTGAAAACCTTCGATGGGGTCGATTTTCTTTCAAGGGCTTCAATCCAGACATTGAGGTACGGCTTGCCGGTAGCTTCGTCTCAGAAAGAGGTATTCAATCATTCAGGTGAAAAAGACCTGCAATGCAATTTGTTTACAGAAGCTCATGTTGGTGAAAAATAACGAAAACCATTCCACGGAGTCCAGCGAAAAGGAGAGAGAGACTTCAGTCGACGACGACGAAATGACGAGAAGGTTAGTGCCAAAGGATGTGACTTCATGCATCAGATCAGTCTTTGTCAGCCGGGCTGATATTGGTTTGCCCGTGTATCCGCGTCCGTCCGTCTTGGGGGGAAAAAATAAAGGCCAGCCATAGCCAAAAGCCAGTGATAAGGAGTGTGAGTGTATGCCAATGCTTGAGGGGCAGATTCAGCCCTAGGGCAGGGTATCTTGGACATTGTCTGGGATACCCCCCCCCCCTTGCAAAGCAAATTTTTCCAACTCAGACATTGTCTGGGGCAGGGTATCTCGGACATTGTCTGGG
>JAAUXT010131702.1_pt1 | contig 12871 bp, 14 predicted proteins | sample 7278171 | NCBI WGS metagenome assembly JAAUXT01 (sample SAMN14350112, study PRJNA611818) | marine sediment metagenome | isolation source: surface marine sediment (1.8m) | place: French Polynesia: Moorea | collected 2018-08
CAAACCTTGGGGCCGTCCAGAGAACACGAAAGGGACGATGGGCATGCACCAGAAGTTCAGGGCCCTGCTACCAACATTTTGGGCAGACCGCTGAAGCCTTCTGTTCACGGGCCGAGAACGTCTCGGCCACAGCCAGTGTGCTAGTGCCCAAGTGCGCAAACATTCGTGGCGCACTTCATTCTTATACGTTCTCATTTCCGGATGCAAGGAAAGCTCACAACTGACTGCGATGGATCGGTAGAACACGAAAAATGGCAGGAACCAGCGGGAACTCTGTCAGTGGCTCTTACCGCGTACATGCATATATGTGTGTGAGTGTGTGTGTGTGTGTATGTGTGTGTGATGTGTTGTGTGGGTGTGTGTGCGTGTACGTGCTTGTGTATGTGTGAGGGATCCTGGGCCCGCCCCCTGGTTCCCTCCGGCGCATCTCTCCGGCTTCTCACCGGGTCGGACCTCTCGAAGCACCATAAGGTTGATGGAGAAGTCAGCCTCATCTGATGCGACTCCTTTTGACGGGGACTTGGGGCGATTTCGTGCTTTGTGAACCTCAGACCCTTTGATTAGGGCCACTGATGACACGCTGGCTGTGCGCCGGTGAGGACAGAGACCTTCAAAGGGTGTGCTCCAGTGGATCCAGGGTTGAGTTCAGGAGGGGGACAAATTTGGAGAGGGCAAACTGCAACCCAAATGACCACTAGGAAGCAGGAAAAATTCAAATTTTGGTCAGAGGACCCAGGGTCAGTGGCCTTCTGGAACCACCACCAGATGTGGATCTGGAATTTTTGAGACGTGTCTGAACGATTCACAACTGGGACAGAGCCAGCGCTCGACAGCAGTGAAACAAGCTTGTGGCTCAGACTGGACCCGAATCCACGAACACGCTCACCGGAAGTGTAACTGGGCACATGTGCGCGTGGGTCTTGTCAGTGTTCTTCAGTTTCTTCGCATTTCGGTTTGTCGAACAACGGATTCACGAAGAAAAACTGGGAACTTGTCCTGTCTGACTGCGCATTTATTACTTTTTTTCAACCGAATCACATCACATCACAGGATGAATGATCAGGAGCAGATTCAGACCGCGTGGGCGCTCCACCGACCAAAGCTCTCAATCCGCGTCACCCTGACAATCTCTGCATCTGCGCCTTGGACGGAGTGAAAATCATGAAGAGGAGAAATCATTTACGTTTGAACAGCGTACCCCGAAACTAGCGTATTTACCCTATATAAGTCGCACCTAAGTACAAGACGCACCCTCAATTTTGCCTTGATTTTCTGGTATCAGGTTGTATTGAAATCGTAGTAATCTCGTACCCATGTATAAGACACACACCCACTATTGGTGTTAAATTTTGGGACAAAAAGGTGCGCCTACACACGGGTAGATACGGTAGGCGAAGATGGCGCGTCTGATGGACGACACCGTCTTAAGGCGACGCCATCTTGAGACGACGGTTGTCAGCAGCTCCAGCTTCCGGTTGTTGCGAGTGGACCCAGCTGGGTGCGAGGTTGACCCCATCACAAGAAAGCACCCTCCGAGGTCATGTTCTGCTGGGGTCATGAACCCCAAGGTCAGTCTTCTGAAGTCATGTTCCTCTGAGGTTACGGGTTTCCAAGGTGACGTTTCCGAGGTCACGTTTCCCAATGTCACGTTTCCAAGGTCACGGTTTTCCTGAGGTCACGTTTCCAAGGTCACATCAAGGGAGGAACTTCCGGGTCGTCGACGAAGCCGTCGCTGTTGGGCCTCTCCTCCGGGACGCCGCGTCTCCAGGCGACGCCGCCGCCGCGCGTCCCGAGAGGGGGCGCCACGCCCCGCCCGGCCCCGTCCGACACGATCCCCGCGAGGTCCACCGTGCGCGCGCTGCTCGGGTCCACCTCCAACAGCTCACGGTCGCTGGAAGAAACAAGAACAGATGTCGGTGTCAACACGTGCCTCAGGCGGCAACAGGACACACGGACACAGATACAGGGGCAAACCAATACCAGTGTGGTTGGTATAAAGTGCGCTTCCCCAGGGAGGACCGGAAGTTCAACTGCTGTAGCGCAACAATCACTGCATGACTCACCCGTTTCTGCGCTGGAGTGGTTCTTGTTTGGCAGGTTTCGTGTCGTTCGCCTGGTTCAGCTTGCGAGGCATAATTTCTGGATGGGCCTGAAGAACATAGAAGCCCTTCGATTTGATTGACAGCGCAACGCATGCAGATGATACACGTACGACGGGCTATCAACTTTTGCCTTCCGAACATGGTCATGATACCGTTGAAATATAATGGTATCGTGACTACAGGAAGAGTGGCGCATTCAGCTTTCTCCGTTTGCGTTTGGGTTTTGAACGGAAAGTGATTCCTGTGATACCCAAGCGCCGAGCTGTGCGCGAAGTTGACCCGCACAGGGACGCAACGCGTGACGTGTCCAGCGTGAAGTCAGCCTGGCTTGTACAGGGACCAAAACACACGACACAACCGGCGTGAAACAGGCCTGAGTTGCACGGGACGTGACGCACCACGCATGCAATGTGAATTCGGTGTATTGAAATGGACACACCCTGAACCAAAAGACAGGTCAAATTTCACCTGAAATGGCCAGGTACCGTACCGTCTCGTGTATAAGACGCACTTTTTTGCCCCAAAAGTGAATATCAAAAGAGGGGGTGCATCTTATACATGAGTATGAATTCACTGTATTTTTAATGAACCTTGGTACCAGAAAATAAGACCAAATCTTGGGGTGTGTCTTGTACATGAGTGCGTCTTATACACGAGATGGTATGGTACTCATCAAGCTCTGGGTGGCATATTTTTCAGGGGGGGGGGGTGCCTGGCCATTTCAAAACCTGAGGACACAGGTGTCTCCCCATTTCATTCATGTTGGACCTGGAATGGCTGGACACTCTTCAAGGCTCTCACTGGTTCTTGTCTGGAACGACCGCGTTTCTCATCTTGTCAAACCCCGGGTCATGTCATACCCCTGGTCGTACCTTGGGCATGGTGACGAGGAGGTGTCCCGTGGTCTGTGAGCGCTGCGCCCGGCTCGAGTCGGGCTTCACCTCCTCCTGCAGAACCAGCTGCAACACCTGGGGCAGAAACAAGAACACCTGCAGGTTTGGACACTCGCCGCGCGCGAATCGGGCCTCACACCCTCCTCTCCTGGGTACCATCTGCGGGGACATCGCCACTGAAAACGGCGCAAAATAGAACGCAACACTGCATGCGTGACAGTTGCGATTTTGTGGACCCATGGGGGATGCTTGGGGCCTGGGCCCCATGACTCTCCTCTTCCAATGACCCTTGTTATTTTCAACACTTCCCTTCAGTGGAACTGTGACGTTGGAGAACGTACCTTTCCCTTGAGCGTGACCCTGACGTAGGTCGGCTGGACGTCGACGTCACACAGAGACGTGTCCATGTGCCTGAAACACCAACGTCATCTCCACGTCAACAACCTGTCCGCATTCTGAACATGTTCGCAACCAAAACCAACGAAGAACAGACCTCTTTGTGATCAGGAGTAATAACGAGTTTTTGTTTCCAGGGAGGAGAGACTTGTGGGCCCCTGGATGCTTCCTACACTCACTTGAACATGGCCACGTCCAGGACGTAGCTCTGTCCCTCGATATCCTCCTGTAGTGAGAAGTCCACTCTGCAAGGAAAGCCTCGTTTTGGATCACTGATGTGACACGTGACGTGTCATGCGCACCGCACCAAACATGTCCAGCAAAAGTCAGGGTGCGAACAGTTAGTCTGGGCATTTTCATTGGAAAGATGTTCAAACGATGAACCGAAATCACACACCCAAGAAAAACAAACGCCTTTTCTGTGTAGAGAACCTCGAAAAAAAGTGATGGGGATGCGCGTTTTCCGCGGACACACGCATCTCGACGCAAAGGGCATGTTTATTCCAAAAACAGTTGGACGTCACACTCGAGAGATTACGGAGTTTCTACATTAGCCACCAAGAGTGTTGGGTCTTTCCCTCTCTTACCCGGGTCCCCTGGATCTTCCACTGCTTATTGACGAGGGGGGCACTCATCAGAAAGCCCCTCCCCAAATCTGCCACGCCCCTCACCCAGGAAACTTACTTGGGCTCGTTGACGTTCAGCATGCGCCCGTCCTCCGTCTGTAGACGTCGTTCTCTCCTGACAGGCTCCGGGCCCGACGTTCTGCAAGACACAGTTCTACCTGGTTACTGTGCGACATTGGACCAAGCAGAGGGACAAACCCCACTGTCCTCTCCAGAAATTATTTTCTGCTCACAACTTTCACAACCGGCAGGGCAAGGTGGTTTGCTTTGGAATCGGATCCCACACTTGGTCAGCCCCCCCCCCCCCAAGTCAGGATCGAGTCGGATTCCTGCGATCCTGGGTCCGACTGGAGAAAGCGACGAAATTCAACCCTGGATGAGTTCAACGAGTGGTGCATTGCGTGGCGCTTACTTCTTCTCTTCTTTCTGCCGAACCTTCTGCATGTGTTCGTGAACTCTCACCCGCGACTCTGGGGTGTAGGCCGTCTTCTCTTCCCAAAACCTGCAGTCAAGGTAAGTGATTGCTCAGCACTCGCATTAATTCTCAACGATTGCACAGAGATTGGTTTTGGTTCTTCAAGAAGTCACCAAAGTGTGCGTTCACATTCTGGAAACCCTTCGTTGGAGAGAGAGAGAGAGAGAGAGAGAGAGAGAGAGAGAGAGAGAGAGAGAGTGTGTGTTGTGTCTCGAAAGAGCAATTTTTGAAACAAACTGTGCAGCAATTTCCAATGCAACTGATGGGATGCACCGCGATATCTCGTGCTCCGTTTTATTGCAACACTCACTGTTGGTCCTGTTCTTCCTCCGTGAGGTCGCTCTTTCCGCTGTCAACCGTTCCGTGCTCTCCGTTCTTCGTCTGTGAACTGAAGCAAACAAGAACACGAATTAGATTGGACACGCGCCTCGCTGACGTGTCTGTCACATAAGTGTCGTCAGTGAGTAAAAAAGGCCAGGTCAATCTGGACAACTTGTGTTTGTGACAAGAGTCAATACCTGTTATCGGTGTCTGTGTACCAGTCGCTGCCATCTTTCGTTTCAGCGCCGCTTTCCTCCCGCTCTCTCTGCTGTAGCTTGAACACAGAAAACGAGAGAAACAATAGAAAACAAGAACACTGCGTGTTGAATACGCGCGACGTCAAAAAGTAAAACAGTGCGAGGTTCACAACAGGGTTCAAGTGGACAAGCATGTTGCAAGTGTGTACACCCTCGTGCTTGCACGTTGGGGGCGCGGTCGCACGCGCATGTCAGAAGTGATTGCAATAAGCGCGCCCGCCGGCAGAGGCGCGTCGCGAGCCAACCCAAATGAAACAACGGGCATCGCTCTGTGTGTGTGTGTGTGTGTGTGTGTGTGTGTGTGTGTGTGTGTGTGTGCGTGCGTGTCTGTGCGTGCGTGTGTGCAGGAAAATCACGCACCCGCTTCTTCTTGTACCTTCCTTGTTGCTCCAATATGTTTGGTCTCAGAAGGTGAAGCCGCTGAAAAAATTAACAATGAACTCAGTGGACTTGAAAATAAAAAAGTTTTTGTCGCGATCAACGAAAAGTCGAAAACCTGAGACACTGTACCTGCACAGCTTGAATTCTCTCAGATTTTTCGATTTCGACGCCATCGAGAAACTGAAATTGTCATTGAAGTGTTTTGTTTGACCCTATTATCAATTGTGATAATTTCTCTGGAAATCATCCCGGTGAAATTTCAGGACCACACCCCGACGGCGGAAAAAAATATGGAGGTCGCGGTCTGGTCCTGAGACACCGGGACTGAAACCACCAGAGAACACACAAATCAATTGAAATATTGAATTTCAGCTTGTGCCCATTTTCCATTGTGTTGCTCGTCGTCTCACCCTGAGCTGCGGCAGCGCGGCGATCACGTACTCTCTGTACCCGTCGTACTCGCAGCACGGGTTCCCGGTCAGGTACCTGCAGCACGGAAACAACGGGTTCCCGCGTGGGTCGTTTTTGAATGACAAGGTCCGTGCAACAGAGTTCAGCGGAATACAGCGACACATCCAGCAAGATCCAGGGACGGACCCAGACACAGATCCAGGGGCAATTTCCTGGGGAACCAAATGGGAGCCAGCAACTTTCAACATTGTTTACACATTCCACGTGAACGAGCGTGCAAATCTTGGCACGGGTTTTGCAGTTCATACAGAAACAATTCTTGGCCGTCTGAGCACAACACTATGGGCAATGCCAAGACGCAGCATCCAAACGGTAGAGAGAGAAATCACGGGTTTGCACATTTTTGTCACAGAGCCAAGGAAACACAACTCACAGATCTGTGAAGTGACACAAATTCTTCAGACACTCAACGCTCGTCAATTCTCCAACGAAATTCACTGTCAAATCCAATTTCTTCAGAGACTCGCATCCTGCAATAAAGGCGCTTCAGAAAGAACAACCCCAAGCACCAAAACGAACACGTCAATAGCGATGGTTTTCTTGTCAACTATTCATCTTCCACGCTTGAGTCTCACCTTCTAAGTTTTCCACTTTCTCCACGTTGTTCAGTGCCAAGTTCAAGTATTCCAGCTTCTTCAGTTTTGACACATTTTCTGTTTGACAAAAGAACAGAGGCTGTTTCAACACGAAAGAAAATGCGGTGTCATTCCCCTTTAGACAGGGAAATTCAACAGAGACGAACGTGTTCTGTATGTTCTTTTCTTTACCAATTTTGGGAATCAGGTTGCTCTGCAGGTACAAAATCTTCAATTCCTTGCACCATTTGTCAAGATATTCAATTCTGAAAAAAATATCCACACTGACATGTCGAATTCACGCGCACTTTGATTCTGATGGAGATCCGTTCCTCGAACTCAGTGTGTTTGCTTGAGACCACACGTCACACTTGTGGGCCACGTCAACGAGAAACACGCAGAAGGGCAACTTACTTCTCTATGTCCTGCTGATGAAGTGAAATTTCTTCCAAAGTAGAAATGATACATTCGTTGTGCTCCGCTCTTTTGCGGATCAATCCTTCTGAAACTGCAAATTTTGTCCAATGACCAAGTGAGCGATAATTGAGAACCCAACAAATAGGACCATCAGCGCAATGTTTACCACACATTATGCACACATTCAACGACATTACCAATTTGTACGTACTTCTGACCATTGTGGCGATGCTTCTGTTGCAAACAAGGACGAAAATCCAGAAAATTAACTGCGAAACCAAGGACGCGACACGGTTCCCTGTGCAGCAGAAGCACCGTTGCGAAATACGGATTTTGAGCAAAGTGCGGATTCTGTCTTTTGTGGATTGGCGGGACTCAGCTGTGCCGTGTCCCAAACCACACACCTACCCTGGGTCCGCCACAAATCCACAGTTAACTTGTTAATTTCTTCTGGAACACAATCTTTCCATGAACGTGGGTGTCACAAAAACACCTCCTATGGTGTGAACAATTGTGCCCGTCTGTTCAGTCGTGCAAGGTTCTTTCCAAGGATTCACTCAAACAGGTGTTGAAATGTCAGAGAGTGTGGTTTTGAAATTGACATGAAAGCGTGAAAAACGTTGCAAAATTCAGGGCGTAAGCCGTGCTGATGCTCGATCCTGAGTGTTCAGGGCAGGTGGGTCAACAAAGTCTGACCGCAGGTCCCCGCTGGATGCGTCAGGTGAAGATGCCTTGTTCCGTTGTGTTGGGACTATCAAAAGTTCGACTGGGCGCTGTGGGTTTTGGGACTCAAGCGATCAATTTCTGGATCTCAGGGGTGGATGCAAGACACTCGTAAAGTCAGGGAGTGCGCTGGATTCCCAAAAACTTTCACGCGCAACAAAGGAAAATGCCTGCATGTACAGACAGCCCAATGGGTGGGGGCAAATTATTTTCGGAGGCCAGGTGCCCGGAACCCATGAATCCACTTGCCTGTGGTCCATTGTACTTCTGGATGCTACGTTCAGCGAGCGCCCTGGGGAGCCTCCACGGACCCTTCTGGACCTGGTGTGGGACGGACGCCCTGGTCGTGTCAGCTCCCTGCAGGCACGGATAATGGCGGTGCTTTGAAGAGGGACAGGACGGAGCGTCACGTCCGGAGAACCTGTCAACCCTCAAAGAACGCGCCTCTCCCGGCGCCGCGGGACACTCCGACTGCTGGGAAATTGCTTTTGAAATTGTTTTCTTCAGGGGATTTTAGGATCTTTTCCTTGGAGTTTTGCGTAAGATAGGATGCCCTGAAGTTTTCTGCAGTGTCTGACGAATTTTCATTGCAATATTTGGGATCCTGTTCTGTCGAACTGACATTTTGTCTGGGGCGGATCCCAGGGCAACCCGAACGTCACGTCCTCATGAACCCTCCCCGACACACACACACACACACACACACACACACACACACACACACACACACACACACACACACACACAAATTTTGCACAATGCACAGAGAGTTTCACTGTTTCAGTTTCTTCATGGGAAATCGCCTCCTGGGGTGAGAGGGTTGGGTCATTCGTGAAATCTTCATGATCACTGTTGTTGTCAACATTGCGTAAGAAACAGTAAAACGGCTGCGCAATTTGCGGCCAAATCGGTCATCTCAGATCATGAAGATTCCACGAATGATAGAACCTCGTACGTACCAGCCACAATGCAAGTTTTGAGCTTGGTTCAACAGCAAAAATATCCAGTATTTTTCAGAATTTTCACATTGGTCTTGCCTTTTGATCCGTTGCATAGATGGACTGCGTCCCCAGAAGCAGACACTCAAAACGGAGGTCCATGGATGAACCGTTTGGTGCCCAGTGTCAACCAAGCAAACAATAGCACGTGCAGCATCGTGCATGTACGAGGTTTGAAGAGAAACATGCTGTCGGTGTCACGGCTCAGTTGGCGTGACGATCAGTCCACGAAGTCGATTCGTCGTCAAGTGGGTTGGCGGCACAACAGCTGAACGAACTTGTCACACGACTTGGTGGAATCAAGTGTGAAAAGTGAGTGTACAAGAGTGAGATTGTGCATGTTCATGTCCACTGGTAGATGTCCAGCCCTTGCGCAATTCCTTTGTTGCAAACAACGAATGCGCTCCAAAATTATGGCTGGACACATCCTCGCAGAACACAATGCAGCGGCAGATCCCAGGGGAAGAAGAACTCTTCCCGTGCATGTGTGGATCCAAGGACCAACAGACACACACCCAAACTGCTTGAAACGTAACTTGACGCCACTAAATTTGCTGATGCTACTGCTGATGGAATGTTTTCAAACGTGTTTTTCATTGAGGTGCAAATTTTCCCAACCCTGGCAGTCAGTTTCGGGCCAAAATCACGATACCACAAGGCGTTGGTGTGTGTGTGTGTGTGTGTGTGTGTGAGAGAGAGAGAGAGAGAGAGAGAGAGAGAGAGAGAGAGAGAGAGAGAGAGAGAGAGAGAGAGAGAGAGAGAGGAGGGTGCTTTGACTCGCTTGTGATCCGCTCCTCACGGATGTTCGCTGTATTTTGGACGATCAAAGCAGTGTTTGGTATTCTCTCGAGTCCGCGGCGCCGCCCCCGCCTTCCTGTCGTTTCCGCCCGTTTCACATCGGGAGCGTCGCAGGCGGAAGTGAATGCAGACTGCGTCATTCTTACTGGGACGCAAACTGGGCATCGCCGGAGTTGGGGGTGGGTGGGAACTGGCCATGCATGAAAGGTGCTTTTCACGGGCAAATGTGGAATCGGAGCGAAGAGCCGGATTTGGGGTGGGGGTGGGTGGGGTGGGTGGGTGGGAATCTTGGGCCGACCGACCCTCTGAGTGACAGACAAACTGGAGGATGGGGGATTGACCCTCTCTCTCGGCAAGGGTCCAACCCTCCAAGACACAAGGATAAAGAATGTATTTGTTAGTGTCAGTGTGAACCCCCCCACACACACACACACAAGTACTTCAAAGGATAAAACCTTTCAACACGTAAGAAAGACTTGCAACACGAAAAGTGAGGGGAGATGAAGTTTTGTTTTTGGACGAGGCCCCAACCTTCGACTTAGTCATGGATCCCGCACCCATGAGGCGTTTTCCCTGTGACGTGTTGGCAGGAGGAGGCTGGGAGTAATTGGAGAGGGACGGAGCGTCTTTGGGCAGCCTGATCAGGTTCCCGCTTTTGTGGCCACAACGAATGAGTTTTGCTGAAAAGGAAAAGGTGTGACGGAAATAGACTTTCTTTGCGGTGCAAAGGCTCCAAAGCAGGCAAAAAATTGTTCATTGTACTCGATTTGTTTTTGGAACAAAAACTTCCTCGGGCGGTTCCAGTTTGCTGAGAAACGGGGAACTGGTACCCCTTCAGCACCTTATTGTTTTGCCGCTTGTTTTGTTTTCACAAGCTGTCTCACATTTTTACAAAGTTGAAAGGAGGGTCGTCCCCCCCCCCCGGAACCAGGAAGTCTTCTCCGACACGGAGAACAGGGAGTCAGTTCGTCCCGTATCCGCCCGACGCGCGTGGTCTCGTCACACACGACATCGCCTCTGTGGAGCTGATGATGAGGTGGTTATCACTGATCAAGGGGTGTTGCCTTTCATTGCTCTGACTTGTTATTTCCTCGGAGTCCGTGGATGTTCCCCGAGGTTCAGCGGGCGTGGGGGCGGGCGCGATCCATTCTCTAACCATTCGTCACTTGGGTGCCATGGAGAGAACTGCTCAGTGGAGAGAACTGCTCAGGGCTCTCGCAACTCTCTCTTTTGCACAAGAGTTGAAGAAGGGAATGGATTCTAATTCACCCTGAATCCGGCGTGAGCCGTCTTGTACCCCAGATGGCGTACATGGCTCTGCTTTGTGTAGATTCTAAAGCGGACAGGGGTGCAATTTCTTGAGTGGGAACCAGGGTGTGCACTCATCGACGTTGAAAAGTTCAAAACGTAGCACCTGTGGGTCGGGGGGCACTCTCATCACGGGCCTGCCCGGATCCCCTGGGCCCCACTCCTGGGCCCCACCCTTGGGCTCCACCCCTGGCTCCACACCAGCGCCCACTCCCCTGGTCCCGTCCCGCGCCCTGGGCTCCGTCCCGGCGGCTGGAGCCTCACCCCCGGCGGAGTGACGGGTCGGCCCGCCGGGACCGCACTGAGCGGACGCGATGCAGTCAAGTCACGTCACGGCGAAGCCAAGCAAGAGTTCCCGCGCCGTTATCAACTTAGCGAAGGCTTCTCAGTCTCCTCGAATCCAACCTCCTCAACAGGTGATTTTCTTTTGAGCGAAGAAACAGGCAAATGCCATGTAGCAAAGTTGCTGGTCTTCAAATGATCGTCCATTCTTGGAGAAAATCCAAAAGGTTCTGCCCTTCTGACAAAATGTTCTTTGGTCTCTGCTCCTGTGCTTCTCGTGTGATCTCAGGAATTCGGGGGTGGATCCAGGGCCCTTGGGGCATGAACTGGCGTGCCCGACCGACGTCAAAACACAAATAGCCCCAAATTTTGTACCTCGCTGGACGCAATTTTGTTTTCTCCTTTCACGGGAAAAAATGTTTTCTTGGTATTGGCAAGGCCAGTTCCATCCACAAGAATTGGCCCTTGGCCCCTTCCCTGGATCTTTCCCTGGATCCTTGCCTGAGTCCACCACTGGATCCACCCCTGGACCACAGGACCCTCCCTCGCGGATGATCCCGCTGTCGCGGCTGCAGGTGCGCGCTGCGGAATAATCCCGTCACAGCTCCCCTGAGCTCAAAGCTTTTGTGCAGCTCAGACTCGTGTTTACAATTGTTTTTGTGTGGATTTGGACACAAAAGGAGGAGGACGACGAGGAGGAGTGCCTCTGCACAACACAACATCACTGCGCTTGTCACAAAACCACGTAGGATCCACTGCATGGAATCCGGAGCCTCGGACCTCAAACCCTCAGCTGAGATGAAGTGATCTCCCCGATTTCCCACCGCAGGCACAACAAATTACACTTTCCAGTTCGGAATTGGCACTGTATTTTTCACATTGGACTTGGATCCACCGGGGTCATGTCCCCTGATCAAATCTGCCTGGGAGGTTTCTTCACCCAACAAGCCAAAAAGAGAGAAGGAAAAGGCTCGGCGAATGAGATCAGGGTGGGAGGGGAGGGCTGTGTGTGCGTGTGTGTATGTGTGTGCGTGTGTGCGTGTGTGTCTGTGTGCGCATGTGTGTGTGTCTGTGTGTGTGCATGTGTGTGTTTGTGTGTGTATGTGTGTGTGTCCTCCGATTTCCACATCCGCAGCTCCAGACGAAACTTTTTCTTCGTGTCGGAGTCTTTGAAGGAAGAGCTGCCTGCGCGCGCCGAAATGAGAGAAGCGTGTTCGCTGCTTCCGACTGCTCCGCATCAATCAGTTGTCTCTGCTTAATTGCGCTGTAATAGTGATGCCTCATCCTGCTGTTGGAGTCTCCTAGTGCAGAGGCTGTAGGGGATCCAGGGGTCTGGGGGCCCAGGACCCCTCTCCTCACAGGCGATCTGGGGGTCTGGCCCTTTCTTATGCAGGGCATCCAGGGGTACAGGTGCCCAACACCCTCTCCTGCAGAGGATCCAGGTGGTCTGGGGCCCGGCCCTCTCCGATTACTGGCAGTTCGTGTTCTCATTTGGACAGAAAATACTGCAACGCTGCTCGATCCCTTTGCAAAACAAAAAGAATGTTGGGAAAAAAACAAAATTTTGTGCCGACAGGCCAAAAGCCAGTGAGAGGGGGAATATCAGTTTTGCGGTGCCTGTCCGGAAGACCGCCCCCCCCCCGGTGTCCTCCTGCCCCGACCAGGTGGAGGAACCTTTGAAATGATGCAGAAATGTCAGCGCTAAGTCCCTGAAGTTTCCAAATCTGTCTGGACGCGTCGTTATCGGACGGTGCGCTCACTCAGACTGATTGAGGTAATGGACGGCGAAGCCCCTGGTGGAGCCGCTCAACCGACGGGAGCCGAGGGGAGGGGAGGGGAGGGGGAGGG
>JAAUXT010063840.1_pt1 | contig 12866 bp, 11 predicted proteins | sample 7278171 | NCBI WGS metagenome assembly JAAUXT01 (sample SAMN14350112, study PRJNA611818) | marine sediment metagenome | isolation source: surface marine sediment (1.8m) | place: French Polynesia: Moorea | collected 2018-08
AACAGCGATTCGACCTACGTGCATTCTTGAATGCACACATTTTGAAACTCGCCCTTTCACGACGTCACCCCCCCCCCCCAACCAATTTCTGCTTCTGACTTGCAACTTTACCCCACGAGCAACAAATAAAACGAATGAGCTCCTGACCGGTGATGTGAGCCCCATGACTCCAGAAAAGCACATTTACCTCCCACCACGCCAGCAGAGTCGCCATGGTGACAAACCTTACGGTCCATTCTACTTCTGATGGTTGGAGCTCTCTTTTCTTCTTTCTGGGCGTTGACTTGCTGGAGAAAAGGCGGGAGCAATAAAAGCCATCTTTCGCGATTGACCCGAGGAATGGCAGTGTGGTGGCTTCCTCACCTGTTGTGAACAATCCTGGCCAAGAGTCCTCACCATTTGGGTGTCTCGGGCTAAGTTGGACCCTGGATCCGCTGCTGTGCATCCAGCGAGGACCCAGCACCGGAGGGCGTTGATTGCGCTACCGCACTATTGCGGCTGCGCGAAACCATAGAAACAACGCTGCGCAACAAGTGAAAAGAACGTGCGCAAAAACACTTCCTGTTATGTATCAGGAAATGGGAGGATCAGTTCAGATTTGTTCATCGGAGCCGAGTCACACGCCGACAGGTGTGCTTGCTGCAGGGGCAGATCTGGGATTTGATAGTCGGGGGCTGCAGATCAGGGCGGATGCAGGATTTGGACTCGACAAGGAAAGTGACAGTCTGCTCAGGAGCTGCGTGCACTTTCAGTTTGTCTGACGGAGAACAAAAAACAATTGAGTTCAAAAATTGAGTTCAAAACTTTTTTTCCATACAAGATGAGGACCATCAATCTTGAACGCACGTCTTGTCATCCCACGGTGTGTGAGTGGGTAACTGGCAACAAGACACACCAGAAGATCAAACTTTCCCAAGGCTCTGTCACGTCTCTGGCCTGTGCTGCTGAGGAGGTTTCTTCAAATAGACTCTTCTTGAAACTGGCAGATCTCTGGAAACCAATCAATCACGAAGGCTTTCAGCAGTTCCACACATGTTTTCCTGTTGGAGCGGTCCCATCTGGGCTGATGGCAGGTGGAGAAGGACCTCTGCAGAATGTCAAGGAACCCCAATTGGTTCACTTCGCCATTTCTTCATTTCGCTCGATCACTTCCAAGACATCATGTCGGATTCTTTCAAGGTTGTGTTGTTGGGGACAAATGACGTTTTTTCGTGTTTGTCACAACTTTGGGTCTGGCCACTCTCGACAAACTTGTGTTCTCTCTTTGTCTCCTTCTCTCCTTCATATTCTCTCTCTCTGCCTCCTTCTCTCCTTCATAATTTCTCTCTCTGTCTCTCTCTCCGCGTGTGTGCGTGTGTGCGTGCGGTGCGCTTGTGCGTGTCTATCCAGTCCCGTATCTGGCCCAGGTTATCGGTACATGAAAGCAGGTGAGGTGTCTCTCAACCCGTTCGTAAAGATCTTTCGCTCGTCTGGTCCATCTGTTTGGCTGTGCAGCGAGACACGTATGCAGCGACGTCATTTGTTGGAGGACCCCCAGATTTCTCGGATGGATCCAAGTGAGTTGGTCACACCCAATCCGGATGAAATCACTTGGACACCCTTCCGCATCGGGGTCAGCATTTGGCTTGGAGTAAAAGGGACCGTCATTCTTCGCGAGTTCTGGTCTCTTTTTGCCCGTGCGTTGCGTAATCTTGGAGTCGGCCTGTCTTTACCCGCCCTGCAGCGTGTCCCCAACAATTCTGTCGGATCCGCCCTGTTCTGAAGATCCGTAATGATCACGCTGTGTGACCGGGATCCGCCCCAGATAATGCTCTAATAGCGTGCTCCGCCGCGTGTGTTTGCTCGTCGAGGCCCGCCCGCCCGCGCCGCCTGTAAACCGATACGGCTTTTAGTCCATTAAACGAGCTCGATTTGGTGCAGGAAACAGATCCGGTTATTGCCATTGATCTGTGGGGGGATCCCAGAGGTGGATCCAAGAGCATCCAGGAGGATCCAGGGGATGGGCGGACCAAGACCAACTTCAATGTGAAACAAGGTCCGACCAGCTCAAATTCGAACCAGGAAGGCAAAGGGCTTTTGCATCAAAGGCTTTTTTGATGAACAGGACACAGAACAACCAATGGGAAGAGGTTTGTCAATCTGAGAATAGGAGTGGTGCAATGTGAGATCGCGATTCGGAGGACAAGTCATCAACACCAACCAGTGGAATGTCGTTGACCAGAGGGACTGAGCCTACTCATCAGAGGATTTTAGTCCCGCAAGTTGAGCAAGTTTGAGGTTTCAGCTGCAAGACCCGCTGGTTATGGAAGTAATCTCCTCACAAAAGAAATCTTGGGTCCACCCCTCTTCTGAATCCGCTCAAAGGTGAAAGGTCAGCTGATCCGGGAGATCCATAACCACGTGGCCAGATGTACGTGATGCATTTCTCTTTGATCACGCTTCCTCCTGTTCCTGTATTGGGGCACCACACGCCATCCTGCAGTATTCAAGGCGCTATGCGGTCTCAGGTGAGCTTGGCGCCTAGATTGCGCCGTCCTTGCTGCCTGATTGACACAAGAAGCGAGGTTTAGGTCCTCCTTTCAGCCCTGGACCCGCCCACGGGTGCAGGCGGCACTCATCCGTTCAGGCTGCTGCATGAACGGTGGATGAACAAGATCTCCCATCTCCCAGCACAGAAAAGAAATTGCTGTCGCAAACCCCAATCAGTCTGAAGGTGCTGTACAAAAGGCAATCACCATAGGAGAAGGGTGGATCACCTTGGACGGTGTCGCCTCTGACTCAGGCGAAATAAAGTGGATGTTGAGAAAAGAAAACAAAAATTAATTCTGCTGCCACCCTTGACACAAACAGACGTGCATTCTATTTTGTTTTCGATTTCAGCGCAGACTTGTGCTGCGAAAGATATATTTCGCACGGCGAGACATTTCCCACGCCCACACTGCAGGTGAAGGCTGAGGCGGGAAGAAGCTTCCGTCACCGCATTGAAGCTGACAACTGAGAACTGTGCATCTCATGGCAGCTTCACACGTCCTGCGTTAGCGTTCCTGCAAATGGGTGCCGCGTCACTGGGGACGTCAAGTTCGCGTTTCAGAACAAGTGTCGTCAGCTGCGACACCCAGTGCTCTTTAAATTGAAGAACGCGTGCAACCCTGGACTCGTCTACCATGGCTCTGGCTATGGAACTCTTTCGTCTGAAATTGAAGGCAGAGACACGACCGTCGTCACATGCAGAGATTCACCCCATGATGGCTCGAACGGAGACGCAACACACGCACGGCGCATCCCGTGTGAATCCCACCACAAGCTCCGAACAGCGTGTGTGGCGCTTCTGCTGTGCGCCCCGCCTCACAGAGCCTGCACGCAGCACACGCCGCATTCAGTGTGAACAGGTCCCAGAGAAGCGTGGGGATCTCGTGCTCCAGTTGCGCGCGAGTGTGACAGGTGAGCGGCGACGCACCTGGTTTCCTTTTCTTCTTGAGCCTGTGTGTCGCCCAAAGCCTGCTCACGCCGCGACCGCAATACCGTCCTTGCAGCGCGGACTTCTGGATGCATATGTGCGTCGGAGTCTGTGTGCGAGACTTCAGTCTCAGACTCACGTTGCAAGAATCACTTCCTGAATCGGACAGTCGCCTGCAGACTACTGTACTTAGGTTGTCCCTTTTTCTCGAACACCTTCAGTCATGTACTCTTTGACCATTGACCCCGCCCCAAGCCCTGCCTGCCCTGCGCTCCAAGAGAACTCTCGTTGCGTGGTCAACAGACAGGAAGCGGATCCTCGTGCAGGAATCGGTTGGGGATTTTCGAGCAAGAAAGGGCCCCAGGCATCTCTGCTTGGAGGATAGAACAATTGCTGGGGTCTGCGACATCAATTGGCAAACGCAAAAAGGTGCACAGGCTTCTTGCTGCAAGAATGAAGTCTTCACGCTGCAGGAGATGTGCTGATGCGACACGAACGAGGAAGCCACGCACAGCACAGACAACACGTACGTTTGGCTCCCGAGACACAGAACGTGACAATAAAAGGTGGATGGATGTGTCCGAAATCTGTCAAGAACAATGGAGAATGTAGGTTTTAAATAGGGTTCTGCAAATGCAGACAAGATAGTTTTCAGGAGATTCTTTCTGAAAAACACACCCATCGCACTGGCCAAGTTTTTTTGCCTGCAACTGACAGACACAGAGGCCAATCACTGTCAGGGCTCATTTTCCCACATACCCAAGACGAGAACGATTTGACAAGCTTTGCAGACTGCTGCAGGCAAATGAGATCTCTTGTTCAAGTAGCGATATCTTGAATTCCAGCTTCTTTGCTGCGAGTCTCCACCTGCAGATTTCACCTGCCGTGCACCAGCTGCGGCTCAAGTTGAAGCAGCGGCCATTTACGTAACTTGCAGATTCAACGAAGAACGAAAATCACCATGTACCCTGTGTGAGCCAGGCTTGATCTGGAGTGTGGTTCACATAATACAGTGCGGCCTCACCCAAACAAAACAACACTGAACTCCAAGACGAACCTGGAACATCTCTGGCCAGTCTTCAGACCTTGACTACTCTCACGCCACAACCATGGAGACGGACATGGACGCGCAAGGTAAGGAACTCGTTCTAATCTCCATGGCAACGGGCCGAACAGCGTTCTCTTTCTGAACGTGGGGTGGGGGGCAGATCCAAGGACTATTTGTCCTGGAACAATACGGTTTGGCCACTTGCTGTGTCATCAGTCACAATGTCTTTTTCGTAGTCAGTTTCTATCACTAAATATTGTTGGACTCAGATCCATTGTGAGTTCCACCTCTGCTATTTCACCTGAAGAAGCCTTTCTTGTTCCCGTGTGGTAAATTTCATGCCCGTGCAGAGTGATTGTACAATATGGTCATGAAACGTTCTCAGGGGAAGAAATTGCCACACTCATTGGCTTCAAGAAGAGGGAGGGGACTCCTCAGGTGCCACATTTGCGCTGTCAAAACTGGGTTCATGATCAACTACGGACAAGCTTCCTGTGCGCCAGATGACTTCGAACCAAACACTGGATCAGCCCTTTGACTGCACCTGTTGAAAAGAGCCACTGAAGCTGGGCCTTGCAGGCAGAACCGCCTTTTTTTGAAAAGTTTTTGCAGTTTCTGCTTGTCACCACGCACGGTGAAAAACCTGGACAGATCTTTGTGAAACTGCAAAACTGTTGAACAGCGTCGCGTGTTGCCCTGAAAAAACACAAACAGGTGCAACATTTTTCCATTTCTCAAGCCAAAATGTTTGAGCTTGGACTCCCCCCAAGTGCTTTCTGACCTGAATCGTGGATCTGGTAGAGAAACGAGTTTATTCAATCAAGTACGTAGATCTATGCTGGATGAAAAGCTTCGTTTTCTCGCAAACAAATTTCCTGGTTCAGGATTTTTCTGCCTGTGTCACATTGAAATCTTTGCAAAGAAAGAGCATGCAAGTGCCAAGTCGGCCCCACCCACCACAGCAGCAGAACGTCGCATGTTTCCGTCAGAGTCAACTGACTCCGATGACGCTGATTAAAATTTGCTCAAACCTCGTGATCGCATGTCACTCGTCTTCGCACGAACAATGGGGTTTCTGTTCATCAGAATATCCCATTGGAATCACTCAAATCTTGGGCACGCTGCGGACGCAGGGGAAGACGTGCAGGGGAAACAGGAAGTGGACGGAATTTTGACTTCAGCGTGATCACCACGAGATTTGACGACAAGAGAGGGGCCAGTCCACGAGAAATCTGGCAGAACTTCTTGAATGAATGAGTGAAAGACAGTTCGTTGGAGGTTTCAGCAGACTAAACAGGAAGAAATGTCTTCCAAGGACTCGACCAAGGACCGAGGGAGGCCCGTATGAAGACGAGTTTTGTGGGAGCAAGTCATATTGGCGCACAACTGCACGGTGGTGCAACCCCACGCAGCCGAATGGGCTAGGCCCCGCATCTTCCCCGGGCCGTGTACGAAAGCGCGCACCCAGAAAAGCACAAATCTCAGCGTGTTTTCCATCCTGTTTGCTTTGTTTCAAAAGCAGAAAATTTGCAAATGGAACGAAAGAAACTGCGGTGCTGGGGATGGAGAGTCAACAGAGGCAAATGCGGCGGGTGCTGTGCGGTTAATGCATTGCGGTGCAGTGCAGGCACAGATCCAGAACTTGGCTGAAAGGGGAAACGACTCCAAGGGAGCCGGATCCCATTTTTGCGCAACTGGAAATGTGATTGAATCGAAATTATAATTTCGCCTGGTGACGCAAGAATCACAAAATGAACAGAGAAAGTTATTTTCAGGGGTCAGGCGTACCCACTGGGCCCCTTCCTGGTTTGGAGTGCCGAGCTTGCAAAATTTTGCTCATTGTCCCATTTGAACGTAAATTTTCTTAGCAGGCGGTTCGAGCCCCCTTCGTCGAACCGCTGGGCCCGCCCTTGTTAATGTGTGACGCTGCAAAGTCAACAGAGACTGATGTATCCACAGCTTCTCAGGTGCGTCTTTTGGAACAAAAGCTTGTTTCCCACAGGACAGATCCCGGTGAGTCAATAGGTGCTAGTTGATGCAATGGTTGGGAAAGTGATACGTTGTCTCAGATCTGCAAACCCTTCAACCAAATCGTGGTTCCACCATCGCAGAACCAACTGTCCCAAACGCAGTCCGGCTGCGTCCCTGGACAAGAGGGACAGCTCGTGCCTGGTGTGAACACGACCACAAAGGAACCGCGCTCCCGCAAAAAAATAACAACAAGTCTTTACACCAGGTTCCAACGCAAAAATGTGGTTGATCATACTGATCTGCAGTTGGGAACTCTGTAGAGAGCGTCCTCTTCAATGGGCACACTGCAAGCCCGTGTGAAGACCATCAAGCTGGATTGTGACCTGCTGAGTCTGTATTCAGCACTCCTCAGAGGATTGAATTTTGTTCAGACTCTATTGTACGAACCATTCGTGCACCCCGGTAGGTCCAGGAATGGAGTTGGGGAACACCAATCCACGCCTGACCGGGGACTGGCTGTTGGGAACAGAGCGTCCTGGAACCGACCCATGCACAGGAACAAATGCAAGGATTTTTTGAGTCTTGTAATTGCAGTGGTTCATCTGGTGCGTCCTGCTTTGAGCTCATATACACAGGAGTTAAAACCGTCGTGGCCTCCACATGTGTTGTGAAGTGTTCTGATGTGTAACTCTGTCGCAAAAGACCTGGATACAGAAAACGTACAAAGCGTGAAATTTCAGACCGTTGCCTTGGTAACCCACACAAGGGAGATTTGTCAACATTAACATTCTCGTCTGAGGAACTTACAGACAGCTGCGAACACTGAATTGTGACTCGGGCCTGTTCTCGTTGTGTTAGCGTACGAGCGTACATGCAGATGGTTCCAAGGGTTCGGCGGAGTGAGACAAGTTTGCAAATTGATCACCTTCAGTGGACGTTCCTCTTGTGGCAGAAGCCAAACTTATACGGCCAAGATCAAGATTCAATCGAAAATGACGACTTTGGTTCTGTTGGTCAAAGAGTCCACAATTGGAAACTTGACCCCAGTGCCGACGTCTCCCAGCATTGCTGTGGTTCACCACCTGCACGCTTCACCTTTTTGCGCAGTGGAGGAAAGACGACAAATTCACCATGGAAATTTTCTACAAAAAGCGAAGAGAGTGCCTCCGTGCGCCAAAAGTTGGTTCTTCAATTTTTTCAGCGTCAGCTGAGTTCCGTTCACCAGGATCGCACGAAATACGAGTAAAATGGATTGACAAGACAAAGTGGCTGCATGTCCTGTGCAAGTCAGTCTACACGGGCACAGCCTTGTTTTTTCCTGTGTCAGTTTGTCCATGAACAACTGATTGTGTCCCTGTGGAAGGCAACGTGTTTTGTGTTCGTACAAGTCAAAAGTGTCAAGTATCCCGACACCTCCAAGTCAATGGGAGCTCTGTTTGGCTCAACCAGCGCAGCACCGACTGTGTGTTGACGCGCAATAAGAGACGTGAGAACCGGCCGAACACCATAAATTTTTGTTACTCATTGCACGGACGACCCCAACAGTTGTCTCAACCTGTGATCAAACGTACCAAGGTGTTGAATTGCATGACGTACACTGAGTGTGAACCCGTGGGGACAAACGCAATTTTTCTGTCGGCACTCCTGCACCGCACGAAAACATGCAAGATCCAAGGCACCACTGTGGTATCCGGGAAATTTCTAGGAGCCAAGCGACACCCCAGAAGCGATAATGCAGACCTCCATTGTTGGGTAAATTGACCAAACATGATCGCTGGGGACAAGTTCTTAGTGGGTGCGTCTTTTACAAGTCTATGGGAGCCAGAAACGTCGTTGGTTCAGTGCGTCATTCCCATTGAGTCTCCATGCGCTGGATTATGAGTCTCTGTTGCTTTTCTGCACGAGTTACTCGTACAATCCCCGGGTGCTGCGTCGATCGTCCCTTGTATGAATCCGGCAAAGACACAATGCAACCAGGTGAAGACACATTTGACATTTGATATGTGAGGCTCGGACTACACAGCACGTGTTTCGCAGCACCCGTCAAAGTACGAGTACTTGCACGACACTTGATGCACCCAACGTGAATCGGCCTTGAGGGACAGTGAGAATTGGGTTTATCAGGAGCTGCGTCGTCTGGGCTGATGTGACGCCGCGGGGCAGAGGCGCTCAATGAGATGACGCCGCCATGATGACAAACGATGGCGGCGCAGCGGCGCCCCGCGGATTCGGAGAGAGGAGCTGGGGAGAAGACAGGGAAGAGGCAGCGAAGGAGGCCAGGGGCGGCAGGGAATGTTCAGGGAGGAGTGTGATCTGTAGGAGGCTGGGAAGAGGACATGCAGGCACAGATTCACAGGGAGGATGGCAGAGAGAAAGAAGGCAGGGTGGAGGACAGAGCGGAGAGAAGGGCGGGGAGAGGTGGGGGCAAGGGAAGTAAGAAAGGGCCAGCCAGAGAACAGTTCTGGCAGGCAGTGAATCCACCACCATCTTGGTGCATGTGTTTGTGTCCAAGATCCAGGGGTGAGAAAGAGGATCCAGGCCCCAGATAGAAAATCCAGAGAGCTGGCTTTCGGTTGCTCGTGCTCGAACGACGCCCAACGTACTTCACTCAAATATCCCGTCAAAGTGATTCAGGGTCCATATCCTTGTGTGGTACTTCCTTGGGTTTGTGGTCACAGTTCCAGCCCCCTGTCTGCTTCCGTGTTCGCCCTCGACACCGGATCTTCCGTGGTCCTTGTCCATGGATGCATCGGAACTGTGATGAGGTGGAGAGAACGCAGGAGCTGGAAATCTGTTTGGGTCTGCACTTTCTGAGAGGTACGATTCGTGTTTTTCCAAGAAGCGGTTGTGCCTCGGATTTAAATTTCGACCAAACCTCGTTCAGCAATATTTTTTCTCAGGTCACACATTTCAGAGAGTTTCGGGTCCAGGATTGGGTGGATGGCTGCTGTATCGAGCCTTGAAAGCTCACGATTAGTGCTATTGTATGGGATGGGGAGCCCGCTTCAACTTGAAAAAGAAACGCACTTGTAAAAAAATGTAACAGAATTTGAGCCTCTGGTGCAAAAAAGCAGAAAGTTAATTTATCTGGGTTGGGGGAGGGGATTGGGCCCTCGCCCCCTGGATGCGTTGGAGGGGTGACGGCTCATACTGTAAGAACCTCAACACGGTTACAGGCAAGCTCGGCCCCACCCGCCACCTCCCTGTCTTAGTTCAGTCTTCAGACAACGAAACTGTTTTTGACAAAAGAGTGGAAACAAAACAAAAGCAGGAAAAGGAGACAAAAGACCTGAAGGCGCCAGATTGGGAAGAAACTTTTTGCTGAGGCCAATTCGTTCCCATTCGCCTTTGGGCTACAACCTTGATCACGACGCGCAAAAGGACAGAAAAGAAAACACAAAGGCGCCAAACAAGACAAATCTTTTTGTGTGGAGCCAATCTTTTGTCCACATTCGTTTCGCCGCTGGCGTGATTCCACTGGCTTAATTTCCAGAGTCTTGTGCAGCTCTGCATGGCAGTGAAGCAAACCACACAGGGCAAAGCATTCAGGATGCATTCAATGAAACAGCCATCAGAGTGAGACAGAAATGTGCGATGCTGTCTTTCTGCCTGTGACACTGACGTGACAGCCATCAATGAAAACCTTGAAATTTTAATTTGCGAGCACAAAGCAGTCGGAAACATGTCAGGTCACCACAGCAGCCATGGAAGGATCTTGCATTCAAGAACAGGAGATTTGCCCCCCCCCCAATTGCCTCAAGCGCGTGCGCGCTGCAAACGCTGTGCCTTTCCCAGGGGTTTTGTGACACGTTCCCTCACAATCTGAAATGTTGTGGATTTTGCCAAGAAGTATGGCTAATTTATGCTGCAAGGAATTTTGAGAAACTTTGGGACCCAAGGGTTGCAACATTTGGTGGAATATGTTTGCTGCGTTCGCCGCCCTTGTCCACCTGCCGCGCAGCTGCACAAGGTTTGTACGGATGCGACTCCACGCATCGTGACGAGAAGCTGCGTTGTGCTTTTGCCGCCTGACAGCGAACCAATGAAATGAGCAACAAGATTGTGATCTGAATCCGCCCCTGGCATGTCGCGTGCCGACAAGTTACGATGGCTTGCGCACCCCTGAATTATTCAGCGCGACTTTCAAAGGCCAATTGAAAAACGACTCCGCCCTTTTGCTCGTAGTGATAGAGGCCTTTCTCGAATGGAAAGGACTTTTGACGTTTCGTGTGCAGCATGTGGATTTTTGCATTATGTGTGCTGTGGCTTGACAATGGTGGCAGATGTCCACGTGTTATTGCGCACGCGACCCCAACCGACGACCATACGACTCTCCGCAATCAGGGGCGGATCCCTGAAAAGAAACCTGAAATTTTTGTGTCTCATGCACACAGTTTGTGTTCACTTTCAGAAGTTAATTTCTTTTCCAAAGTTGATGTCGGGCCCTCAACGGTGTCCAGTCCTGCTGGACTGAGCCGTACGTTCACTTCCGGAGACAGGTCCTTCAGCGGACAGGATTTGGGGAGGGGGGATCTTGGTCTCTGCAGGTGTCCAGCTCTCGGACACGCAAAATTTAAGAGGAGATGGTGTTTTGGTATTTGAGAGAATTTTGGGTAAAAGAGTGTTGAGGTATTTTGGGGGGTACTGGGTGTTGGGGGTGTTGGTGTCTGGGGATGTTGGGGTATTTACGGGGTGGGGGTGGGGTATCAATTTGGGGACGGAGTTTCAAATTGCAGATACACACACACGAATGCTGCTGGGTTGATCTGAAAGCCGTTGTTGCACCTGCAGGGTCCCACGACCCGCGACCTTTCAAAAATGGAAGTGGTGATTCCTGACATCAACAACAACCGCGCCTTTGAATTGGGCCTGCCTGAAACACGCTTGCATTTTTGGTGTTTCAGCGTGTTCAACACATTTTTGTTCAACAAAATTTGAAATGTGGAAGTTTCATTTCTCGGAGCCCTCACAATTGTGAGAAAATACACCCAATTCTTCTTTTTCCTTTCTGAAAAGCAAAAACGAGTTTTACTTGTTTTCAAAATTGAAGAAAGGGGGCAAAAAAGAGTCCTGAAAGTGAACTCTCTCTTGCAGAATGTGGATGTTGTGCGCTGTTTTCACTCGTGCGCACTTTTGTGCATGTGCTTTTCAATTGGTCGAACATGTTGTCATGGGAAGCAGGAGTGTTGTTTTGAGGAAAATTGGTCCCGCACTTGCTTGGTTGTGGCAATTTGATTTCAATTTGATTGTTGCCACTTTGACGAGTGTTACTCGTTGCTTGTGTGAGCGGCTGAGCTGCATTTCTTTTTTCATTTTTCTGGCGCGCACCTGTACGTTGCGGCGCCGCCAGATGTCGCCCCTTGCCGCGTGACCTACATCCGGCCACACCGCGCCAAGCCCCGCATTATCGCCCAGCAACCAGCAGAGCTTCGAGAAATTAAAACTCAGTTATCATGTCGGATCAAGAACACTCAGACTCAGAAATGGACCGCGGAGGTTATGGAGGTAAGGAGATATTTTTTGACAGGAATTTTAGTGAGATTTTGAGCGAAGATTGGTGAAAATGGGTGAATTGTAAAAGACGAAACAATGGTGGACAATATGGTGGAAGAATTTCGTTCAAGTTGCGACCGTTTTGTGCAAAAAGGTGAAAATTATCCACCCGAAAGCAACCAGTTGTATGAATTGTGCTTTTTGTGTGTAGAGCATGAGGATTTGCTGGCAAAAGTAGATCTATGTCCGCTCACAAAATACTGTGCACTGGGTTGAGATGCGGATTCGAACGCCACGCTGTCTGCCCATGAACACAACGGATGGATGCCGGAAATTTCAAATTTCAGCTGGAGAAAAGTTTGTTCCGAAGAAGACTGTTTCTTGCTAAGTGCTTCGTTTTCGTTCAGTACGTCAGTGTGCACTTGATCCCATGAAGTTTTCTTGTCAAAGATCGGAAAACCCTGGCCCAGAGAGATCCAGATCGAGGACTCTCAGGTCTGTCAAAGTGGCGGGCCCAGGAATTTGGAGAAAATTTTCCAGCTGATCTGAATGTCGTTTTGGACTTGCAAAACAGCAGGGTTTTTTTTGAAACGCTGAGTTTTCACAGAATTCTGCACCAGACGCTTGCGAAACGGGAAATTTGAACGTCACTGTCACGATGAAGCGCTCTCGCGTCCGATGCGTTGCGTGGTGGGGACGAGTCCGCCATCGAATCGCGAGATCAGAGATAAACTCAGGGTTCCCACCGCCCTTAAAAATCCTTAAATTCCTTAAAAAATAAAGGCACCCTTGAATACCTGGAAAAACCCTGGAATTTTGCTCTGAATCCTTAAAAAATGGAAAGAACCCTTGAAAAACTTTACCAAGCTGAAATTGTATGATTGTGAGGATAATTCA
>JAAUXT010085931.1_pt1 | contig 12865 bp, 17 predicted proteins | sample 7278171 | NCBI WGS metagenome assembly JAAUXT01 (sample SAMN14350112, study PRJNA611818) | marine sediment metagenome | isolation source: surface marine sediment (1.8m) | place: French Polynesia: Moorea | collected 2018-08
GGACATACAGACTGATGGTGATTACATTAAGCGTGTGGTACACGGCCCTCAGGGCGACCACACGCTTAAAAATCAGCTCTTCCTTTCTGAGAATTTGAGATGACTGACACAAACACAGCAGAAGCTTTTGATGTGTTGATTATTTCGCTCACAGCAAATGCGTCCAGTATCCCGGCGATCTCCACATCTGGATGTTTGTGGTACCAAGAAGCGGACAAGTTTCGCACGATGTCCACAGTCAAGTTGACGGGTTGCACGAGTAGTGCCTCCGCAGTCACGATGTTGTTGTTTCCCAGAATCACTCTGGAAATCAATCAAAACTGGAGCATTAAATTTTGTGTTGTGCACGGAGCATCGCCTGGTCAACTGCTTCGACGAGAATATCAGAAGGTTCCAACACAGGGAGTTCGACTGATGGCTTTGGCAGCCCAGCTTGTGCTCAAGACTTCCGACCCACACATCAGGGTAGATGTTGGACACCCACATGTTTCGCTCCTCTGAATAAAATCATGGGTCACATTCCGCCAGAAGAGGCGAAAGAAAAACCCACAACATGTGGACACTCAAAATTCACCCGAAGGACTCACCTTGAAACCTGAAGAGCCGTGAGTTCAATCTTCATTCGGTCAAGTACGGCAGGTATTCCTTGTGCGTTGGAAGCTTCTGTCAGTTCACATTTGTTGGACAGCTGCAGCAATCCCAGGTCAACGACGAGTGCGTTTTTCGACTTTGAGCTCTGAGGCACAATGATGTATGGAGCCTGACAAAGAAACAACAAGTCAGACTCACCGACAAAGTCCTCAGCTCAGCCTTTCAAAACAACGAAACAAGAGCCGTCTCTTTTCACTTGTGTTGTCGGACAGCGACATCGCTGATTGAACCCATTCCACATTACGTTGAGCTTGACATCGAGCAGGACCCTGGGCGCCTTGGCCGCCATCTCGGACGCCGCCTGCGCCGCCTGTGACGCCGCCTCGCTCCCGGCCTCCGCGATCCGGTCTTTCGTCGCTTCATCGATGAAGTGGCTTTGGAAATTCTGGAGTGTAACAAAATCGTCTGTTTGCTGTAAGGTTCAAACATCACGAGAACAAAAACTTCCCACTTTTGGTGGAAGGTCAGACTTACCAGAATGTCGCTGACGAATTTGTTCAAGAACACCACGTTCATGCAGCCAGACTCAAACTTCACTGCAATATCCACTTTGCTCATGTCTGAATAGTTTTCTCCTTCTGTTGCTCCATTGTACAAGGCAAGATCCACCCGGAACACTTCGTTTCCTTTGATGCACACAATCTGCAACCGAAATAGGTTCCAAAAGGTTCAATTTTCAGCAAGACGTCAGCAGTGCCAACTAACATATCAAATTGTGCACAAAATGCTTTCCGAGAACCAATTTACCTTCGGGTACAGGGCATCAACAGCTGGATTGTACACAATTATATCCTTCAAGCTTGCTTGGACTGCAGTCAGAGTTTTCTGCAAAGTCACCTTCGACTCCAAACCTGAATAATTGAGGTTCAAAATGAATCTTTCACGTCTCAGGCTTCGTGGACAAATTGGAGAAATGTCGACACCAGACCACAGACTAACCGAGGACCCTGATGTCTGTGATCATGTCTGCCTCTGTGCACACAGCAACAGCGAACTTGTCCAGTTTCGCCTCCACTGCGATGTCGATCACACTCGCTTCCTGCTTCCTCAGTCGCTCAGCTACGAAACGTGGACAAAACATTACATAGTCGTTGACACATGAACGCGAGAACCAGGCAGTGTGATTCCGCAGACAGCGGGCCACCAAGCTGTGCAACTGATCGCTACCTCTTTGTTTCCTGATCTCCTTGACGTGTTCAGGCTCATCTTTATCCTCCTTCTTCAATGCGGTCACAACTTTGGTCGCCGCTTCCTGCGTTTTCTTCGTAGGCTCAGGCGGCTGCAACTTCTGCGTGAGCAGAAATGAACTTTCAAACTTACATTTTTCGCAACATGATACAACGACGACACAAAGCAGATGTTGTGTCAAATGGGGAAAAGGAAAGTTTGGTGCCTTGGCGAAGGCCACGATGCTGAGCAGCGCCTCCTGGTGCAGCAGAACCTCCAGGGTCGTGACCTGCACCGAGATCTTCTGCTCCGTGTTGTTGTACGCAGTCGCAAAATCCGGGCCCTTTTTGTTCGCCTGAAATATATGGTGTCCGATGGTCAGAAAAAAGAAACCAAACCAGTTGTGACTAAGATGGGCTTTCCCTTTCTCTCAGGCCAGACAACGACACTGCTTCTTCAGCAGTGGAAAGAAGCCAACCCTTACCTTCAGGTACTCCACTTTGAGCAGTTTGTCGTCAGTGCCATTTGTGGGAGTGTTCACCAGATTGACAAGCGGACCACCCATAGTTGCTGAAAGCACACTCTAAAGTTTCTCCAAAGACAAAAGAACATCTAATGGAAAAATCCAAAAATCTCTATTAACTTTTGTTGACATTCCAATGAAACTTGACTCAGAAAATTCGCCCCAGAGTCTATTCTGCAATCTTTTGTATCCATTTGCCCAAAGCGGGAACCCAAGCATTTTCTTTCGTGATTCATTCATCGATTTTCGGACAAACGAGCACCACACTGATACATCACACCAGTTTGAGTCTAGCAGAGGCTGAAGACATCTGAACAACTTCGGTGATTACAAGAGGGAAAAGCTACACTTGTGCGAAAAAGCACCAAAACACCTGTGGGGTAAACTTCGGGCGATAACTTGGGTGCAGAATGGTGCAACATGTTTGTTTTTACAAACACCCCACACATGTATGCACGCGTTGAACAACTCCATTGCATGATGGTGCAGACTGTTGCAACCAGCTTCAAAGAGTGAAAGACAACTTAACCACGTTCGACAATGTTCGGTCAAGTGACACGAACCCACAAGACAGAGAGGCAATGGAGTCAAAGCTCAGCGAATGATCACGTGACTGTTAGAGACTGCAAAGTTCTACTTCTATCACACACTCAAAATATAACAACAACACTGATGTTACCTCCGCTTTTGGCAAACCAAGACTGAATAACATCCGAAGCTTCATACAAAAAGGGAATGGCAACAATCAGTCAAGTGCTATCAGTCAGTACACTTGATTTAGACGCAGCAAATTGGAGCAGCACTTCACAAGGAATTGAGGCAAAACTTCTGTGGGTCTCCAGTTCAGACCTGACGTTTCAGCTCTGGACTGTCAGGTGTTAGTAACTGACGCTCGTTCTCTTTGCGCAATGTGCAAATTGCTTTCCTTTGAAACTGAAATGCTGTCGCGCTTTGCAAAGAATTGAGTGTTCCAGAATAAAGGCAAAAGAGGCGCTCACCTTTGTATTCCAAGTGTTGGACGTACACGCCTCCAACATACAGAGACACTCCCATGTCAAAAGTTCGCATTTGCAGCTGTGTTCCGATTGAGTCAACGACAACTTTTACCATCGGCACATCTTTGCTCTCCCGCCTTTGGGAAAGGCAGACCATGATCTGAAAACAAATTATCACTTGTTTTGTGTTGTTTTTATTTTATCATGATTTCTTTTGTTCAAAATTTCACAACGTTCATACTCTAGTTTCCAACTCACCTCTTTCAACTCAAACGTCAATTCAAAATCGATGGCATTCACATATTCCGACGATTGACTTCTGACCAGCGGAGTTTTTGTTCCTTGCTGAAAAGTAAACACTGATTGAAACGTCTGAAAGGAATAAGTTTCTGGAAGCTTGTATCTTTATTGTCCGTGCCACTCGGTACCATTTTGCTGAAAATTACTTCGACTTTTACCCCACAAGTTCAATGCTAAATGTTTGCACAAGGCTGTGATATTTGACCAAGGTTGGTCACACAACGAGAAACACCAACTTGCTGAGCCTTCGAGCTTGCTCCAATGTTGAGCGGAATGTTGTCGATGTCCGGCGCCTCGTAGTCGCTTTCGGGTGGGGGCGGACCCCCCTCTGGGAACGGGATGCTCTGCACCAAACTGAGTATTTCCTGCAGCCTGTGGTCCGAGATGCTGATCGCGATCTTCGGCAGCTCTCCGCCGATCTTGATCCTGCAGAGAGAAAACGGAACCGAAAAATACGAAAGCGCTGTCTTTCAATATTGCCGGCAAAATCCCTGGCAACCAGCAGCGAAAGTCATTCACTGCACTTCGCACGAATTGCCGTCTGCACTCACTTGGGGAGTTTGTGGTCTTGCAGAATGGCTTTGTTGAAGCTGACGGACAGCGACATGGGCTGCAGCACGTGCATTGGTGACTCGGGCTGGTTGCGCATCCCCTTCCAGTCCTCGCCCGCCTTGACGAACATGAGCTGCACGCTCGTCAGGCTGATCTGGTACTTCTCGTACGCCTTCTTCATCACCTCCTCCAGCACCAACTGAGATGAAGGTCACAACTGTTCAATCAGGTCACATCTGACGCACTCAACTTAAGGTGTTTCTTCATGCAGTAAGGACTCACAGGTTGAGAGTCCTGTCTGGACAGCAAGCTGCTCGCGGATTCAGCTGCTGTGAAATATTCCTCACTCTCGTCGTGTTTTTCGCTCTTCATCTTTAAGTTGCCCAGATCAATCACCAGTTTGTTCACATTGCTGTCAACGAGTGTGGATTGAACAACATGACAACACACAAGTGGTGCATCAATCAGACATACCTGAACCAAAAGAAATCGGTGACACGATGTTTACAACTCATTTGTCTTCTTTCACACCGGAGGTCTCACCCTTTGTCGGTTCCACCCTGCGGAATGATGATGTAGGACGGCTGCAGGTCAATGTTGATGTCCGTGTACTTGTGCACGTCGATCGCGTGTTGGATGCCTGTTGCGGTCTGCTCCTTCAGATCCTCGAACTTGGCCATAGCAGCTGCCTGAAGTCTGCAACATCACCATTGTTCATGCTTCCAGAAAGAAACGCACTGAGGAATCATGTCAGTGTCCAGCGCCGTTCACACGACGGTTTTCGTTGTTCACTTACTGTTTCAAGTGGACGGATTCTGGGGGTTTGAAGAATTCTGCCAAGTTATTGATGGTATTCTAGAAACAAAAAACAACCAGGATTGGTCAAATGGATCACAAACAACTTGTCAACAGTCCACATGTCAAAGGCACGCTCACGGCATCGTAGCAGATCTCGACGGGTCTGGTGTTGAGTCTGACGCGCTGGTCGCAGCCGCCGTCCATCGGGTTCGTCTCGAAGGCGGCGTTCAGCAGCGGCGCGGCGCCGCCTCCCGTCTGTGACGTGAGCAGCGACGGCGCGACGCCCTGCACCGGGATTCCGTTGATGCCCAGGTTGTCCACCTTCGCAGTTACACTGATGCAAATGAAAATCGATGTACGTGAACGACACATGACTTCCGGTACCTGACAAGGAAACGGTCACAAAACGGAAATGTTTTCTTTTACATGTACAACGATTCGTACTTGAGTGCACTCGCTGCTGGTCGCTGTCCAACTGTCGAATACACGTCACGCAGCTGGAGCCTCAACACTTGTGGATTCCTGTCGAAAAAAGACACTTGCACTGTACCCCAACAGACCGTGTTCGACATGTAAGGTTGTTGACGATAACATTGTCAGGAGGAAGGGTTACCCGTGCAATGACGTGTCCTTGAGAGTGACCGACAGGTTGTTGAGCATAAACGACAGGCTGTGGGCTTCGTACTGAAAATTGAAGTGGATCGTGTCGAGCAATGAGGATCAACTCCGCCGAATATTGTCCAACTGGATTGATAAAGGCCTCCAAGGTTCGCGGTGAAAGTAACTGCGTTACCTCTGTCGGCAAAGTGGGGTCACCCTGCCCCTCGTGGTACCCAATCGCCTCGTACATCTTGGCCTTTTCCTCGGGAGTCATCGCTTCTTCAAACTGCTCCGCTGCAATTGAATCATTGTTCCACAAGATGACAGTTTGGCGAAAGAACCCGATTCATTCGAGCCGTTCCTCATTCAGATGTCTCACCAATGTCTTTCTTTTCTTCCTTTTCCTTCTTTTTGGAGCCACCACCGAACCAGCCACCGAACCAGCCTTTTTCTGAAGCCTCCTTCGCCTTCTGGATGCCTTCCTTCTTGGCCTAGCGTCACAAAAAGAATCGTGTCACAAAACACAACTGTGATACAAGCCACACAGACAGAAAAACAGACACGCACACACAAACCCGAAAAGCAGATGTCCTTGACAAATGGTACGTCTATGTGCTGTTGGTGTGACCTTTGGAGATACATACCAGACTAAACTAACACATACGACGCAAAAAAGGAGCAAAACTTGACAACACAAAGAAAGTCAAGATGCCTTGGACGATCGAGAGTGAGGCACTGAAAGTCTTGACGACTTTTTCTGCATTGCAAAAGAACTCATGAAGGAGTCAAGTCGCCTGCACTTTCGTGTCCTTGATCAGGGGCGTGAACTATTCTTCGAACAAGGTGAAAGAACAAAAAAGTTCCAGTGAAATAATCCTACGTTTCTACGTCTTTCCACAAAATGTGAACGATAAAATAAACTAAAGAACTTGCTGTGGACGAATGTCATCTGAATTTTACCTTCACTGGGCGCTTCCCCCGCCTGATCAACTGACAACAAAACCCTTGTTAAAACAGGGCGAAAGAAGAGACCGAAAGACTGGCAAATCCAATGGCTTTCAAACAGGTAAAAAGCATTGACTGTGAGTGCAATTTTCCAAACGAATCACACTGCAGAGTCTGTGATCCAGAGTGGTGCTGAAAACCTCGAGGATGTGTGGATGTGACGATGCGAGGCCTGTTCAAGCTGCGGGGGGAAATGGCGGTGATCGTGTGGAAGAAAAATATGAGGCAACATTTCTTGCTGCACGCGACATGTTTCCGAATCTCTCTGTGCAGCCAAGATTTCTCTGCTTGTTTTCAGTCAAAACAACATGCCTGAGTTTCGGATCACTTTCAAACAACGGTGTTTCGCCAAAAAAAAACGCAAAAAGAGAACGTTTACCTCCATCTCAGCTTGTTTTCGCAGCAGAGTGATGTTCAGGACAGTCAGCTGCTTTTCACACTCCTGACAACATAGAAAACATGCGCGTCACATTCTTGTGAGCGCCTTGTTGTGCGAGATCGTTCTTTTGGTAGGACTCTCTCAAATCAAAAGGAAAACGCACCTCCAACGTTTTCGCAACATCAGCACCAACTTTCTTGGATGACAGTTTCTTCTTGTACGTTTCTTTGTAGAGTTTGCACGTCTTTCTGTGTTGTGATATGAACTGCCAAGACCACATTTGTCTTCTTCTCTTCACTTGCTCTTCCAGGATACAGTTGTAGGCGAAATGCCACCTGATTTCAGGAAACAGACATCTTGTTTCACACACCAACAACAGTAATTTTTCGCATCTGTGGGTCAAATACCACGGTGTTGAAACGTACATCCGGGCTGTAAAGTACAGCTTACCATTCTTTGCTGTGTCCTTTTTTCGGTACATCTGGTCGCCATTTTCTATATTTTGTGGCAAGATTCATTCTTTCAAATGACTCGAGGACCTCCATCACATCTTGATACTGAAAGAGAAAATATGAAAGTCAGAACACAAAATTATCAACAAAACGTTGCTCTTTTTGACAGAAGTTTCTCGTGCTTGTCAGTTAGTTGGCATCAGAACCTGATTCTTGTTCAGCGCGACCGCAATTTCTTCGAACACGATGCGCAGGAGAATCTTTGGCAAACTGAACTCGTCCTTCTCTGGCTTGGTGTGAATCCGCAGCTTCGCGTTTGCGTTGATGGGTTCAACCACTGCAAAACAAAGGGAGTCTTATCAATCCTTTGGACTTCCCATCTGCAGTGGTGAGCACAACTCCGAGATTTGGACTCACAGTAGTGGTACTTTGTGAGAACTCCAGGTGCGGCAATGTTGTTCTGAAGGGTTGTCTGTAAGCACAACAGAATCGTGAAGAATTCGCGCGTGCAAGATTGCAAGAACACGTGATGCTCAAAACATGGTCAGGTTCACAAATGAGACTCACAAACATTTCTTCTCGCGGTTTCCCAAGGAGAGATTCTGTGCTTGAATTCCAGTACGCGGCAAGACTTTCAATTTTCACGAGCTGCGGAAACAAGGGTAGACGCATGAAAATTCCACGCAAAAACTTCAAAGCAGCCGACAATGTCATTTGCAGCAAAACAAACACGATTCATGTGGCATCACTTGCCTTGTAAATCATGGTGACAGTGTCCTTGATGACAGTGGTTTTCCAATTTTCATCCGTTGTCTACAAAATAATTTTTTTTTGTTACCAAGAGTGAACAAGAGCGCAGAACTTTGAGCACAGACGCGTCTCGCAGTTTTTGACATTTCCAGGAGGGTGCCGGGTGGCACCTGCCCTGAATCAGGGGACTGGACGGCCCAACGCCCACAAAATCCAACTCACTCGGGGTAGGGCCTGCTCAAGCCCTGTCCCACCCCCTCCTAACCTACCTCAAGGATGGGGTGGACCTCAGACCCCACCCTTGTGAAACCTACTCAATTTTTTGAGGAGGTCTTGCAACCTGGGACCTGTCACTGGGCATGTGCCCCCCCCCCTCCCCCCATGTTGCCAATGCTCAACACCGACTCGCTCCGAAAGACGCGCCTGTGTAAAATTACGAGCACGGAAGGGTTTTACGAACTGAACTGGAAACGGCAGACCAACTTTCGGATTTTTATCTAATTTCCAAGAACGGCCGCAACTCCGAATGCCAGACCTGAAAAGCGAGGCTCTTGAGGGTGACGCCGATCGAGAAGGGCTTCTCCGGGTTCGTGAAGCGGTCCTCGTATCTCACGTGGATGTTGGACACTTTTATCTGCAGGTTCTTGATCACCTGCGTCGCCATCTTCTCCGCGAAAGAATCGCTCTTCTCCTCCTTCTTGCCAAGTGCTGTCAATTGGAGAAGATGTTGCCAGGACAAAGAGAAACAACTGACCCAACTGTGAGATTCTTTGAGAACAAACCAACAAACCTTTATCTTCCTCAGCCTTCCGTGCTGCCTCAATGCGAGCGAGTTCTTTCTGTTTGGCTTCCCACGCATTCTTCTCCTCTTTTTCCGCGTTGTACTTGAATTCTGGAAAAGAGCACTGGGTGAGGAAAGATTTGAAAATAAAATGTTCAGCGACACAAATTGACATCCTGATTGAAGCCACAAATTGCACTCTTGTGACGCTACAAACCAGCAACGCACAAGCAAAAACGCCCAAAAAGAAACCATGGGCTGGGTGAAGGGCCCTGATCAAAGTCCTACCCGAGGAAAGGGAGCCAAAGGTACCGAGCGCAGCCGTCGTGTTGGTCATGTGGGCAGTGCCGTGGTGTTAGTTTCGTACAAATACAGGCAGATCGAAGTTGGGGGTAGGGTTCGGGATGGGGTGGGGGAACAATATGCGAGAATGTGTTTGGTCACCTTGTATGAATCGGATGAAAAATGTTCCTTTTGTTAGAGAAAGAATCCAGACGAGGATAATTTCAAGTGAACGAGCTATTATTTTCGTTTTCAGTGTATGTTTTCACCTGCTGATAAATTCTATTTGGAAGATTCTATTTACAAGTGGGGTCGGGTCCATGGCAGTGCCTCTACTGTGGAGCCCCAGTCCCCCTCCTCCTTGGGATACTGTCCACAGAATCCAGAGGGAAAGGTGACAAAGAACCAAAGAACAGCACGCGCATGTGTACCGTTTGACGCGTCCAGTTTCCAAATCAAATGATTGAACTGTCTCCCTTTCCACCTCATGCTTGGAAGATGAGACAAAAGCACGAACATGTAATCAATTCAAATGAAATACAAAGCGAAAATCCCGCAATCCTTGTAATCCCTGTGCACTTTACAAACACGCACAACACTTTTCTCAAGGACCACGAAAAAAAGCCTCGCAACCTGACCTCAGAAAACTCACCGGATGCTGTTTGGTTACAGCAATCAAAAAAATATTCTCCAGATGAAAACTGTTCTTCGTCAGTGAATTTTTGGGTGCTTCGAAGGCACAAGGACTCGTTACCCAGACGAACACCAATGCACCTGGTCGTCAAAACCTGCAACTCCACCAGTTGTCACTGTTTGATACACCTACCTGCTCGAGGACAGGCGACGATGTACAGGCCATCGAGTTCTGCGATAACTGGTTCAGTGTACAGGTTTTTCCAGGGCACCTTCAGCACGAGTTTCCCTACAAACACGAAACCAGAAGGTTATGCCGAGCAAGCGCGCGGTTCCACGCCACTTCCAACCTGGCCGACAGCATTGGTTCCACTTCCGTGGGGGAAAGAGGAGAGCGACATCTGAGGTCCCACCCGGGGGGCTGGCAGTTACACCATCTGCGGTCCCACAGGCGGGGGGGCAAGCACTATCTCAGAACTCACCCTGGGACCCAACCAATTGCCCACGCCTTACCCCTCCCTCTGCAGCTGGGGTGGACACACACACACACACACACACACACACACACACACACACACACACACACACGGTGATTGCACTGAGCGCGCCTGGCGGCGAATCGCGCGCGAAAATGCATTCACAAGATCGCACCGCCCACAACAGCGTGACCGATATGAATACGAGACAGACATCGATCAATATTGTGTACAAAAGTGGCAGATGCTTGTGTCAAACAATTGCGGGTTTCTGGACAGAAATGTTGGGTTCGGTCTGTTTTGGACACGGCAGTAAGCACTGAAGGTTCGACCCTCTGATCACAACAAAACTTTTCTTCCAAATTTCCGCAAGAGACCAACTTCAGCTCATTTGTCCTTTCAACTCCCTCGAAGCCAAAGCGGCTTTGTTTTCTGGCAGCAATGGAAGTAAAATGTTCGTCTGTTCCCCAACAAACAGGTGAACAACAAGTGTCTCTCTCTCTCTCTCTCTCTCTCTCTCTCTCTCTCTGACTCACTCTCTCTCTCTGTGCGTGTGTGTGTGTGTGTGTGTGTGTGTGTGTGTGAGAGAGAGAGAGAGAGAGAGAGAGAGAGAGAGAAATAAACAAGGTGTGCTACGGCGTGTTTAGTGGGCAGAAATATTTTCCGCCTCTTGCTGACTTGAACTCAATTGTGATGTTCGCTTCGGTTCGGCTCAGGCACAAGGACCACTCCTCTCGCTTCAAACAATCACTTGCATCACTAGTTACCAAGGAAATAAACTTTCCAAAAACAGGACATGAACAGGACGACACAGAACACAGGACCAGGTCCTCAAACAACTCACCGATGTTGCCCTGCTGTACTCTGATTGGCAAGTCCAATTCGTCCTGAAAGAAGCAGAACCAGACATGGTACACGCGTGGACACCCACCCAAACACGCGGAGCAGTTCAACTTGAAAGTTTTGTCCCAATTTGGTGTCAAGACAACGGCAGAAGGCAGCTGACACACTGCCAATCAACAAAAACACTCACCAGAGCAGTTTCCCGAATGAACAAATTGTTCAGAACGACATCACCTGCAAAGAAAAAGTTGCATTTTTGGCGAAAGTGATGGGCGCAGCTGTCTTCGTTTGTTCACGCTGGAATGTGTCACAGAAAAAAAACCCAAAAAACTTTCGGTGTTTGGGTCAGCATCCTTCCTGGGCCAAACAGCTTGAAACAACATATTTGGCAAAGATGTTGGCAAGCTTTATATGCAATTAGGTGAGAAGTTTCAATGTACAGATATTTTGGGTACATTCTAAGCGATAACAATTACATAAATATTTTATTAAAATTGGTTTTTTGTACATCTACTTGTTTGTGTTTAGGTCACTGTGTTCAGGTCATTGTGGTTGGGTCACTGTGTTTAGGTTGCTGTGTTTGGGTTGCTGTGTTTAGGTTGCTGTGTTTTGGTCGCCTGCATTCTGGTTTCTCAAATCACTGCGTGTAGTGATATCACAAACACACAGGTTGGTATCTCAGGAGAGACTGTCCCCGAGGGCAGGAACCTCCATATTTATTGACCTCATTCCAATCACACCATCTGGTGAGCAGTGGTTCTAACATTTGAGGCTGGTGTGTCACACCACACTCCTCCCCCACCAGGAGGTGCTGGCCTCTACAAACAATTTTTAATATTTTAAATATTTTTACAATAATTATTTAGATTGAAAATAGATAGAAAATAGTACAAAAATACAATTTAACTGGCTTTAGCCTACATCCCTCCCCCTACAGGGTTGTCACATGATCACATGACCTGGTTTTCCCACTCTTTCACAACAAAATGGTGGACACAGCACCTCGGGTTATTACCAGTGAGGAAATTGAGCTTTTGTCCTTCATAAGATAGAATATTGTTTGTAAAATCTGCAAGGAAGTAGAGCTGCAGGGGAGGCCTCAGACAGACCCCCAGGTGATTGCTGCTGTGGTTCGATACTTCAACCTGGGGCCCACCCCCCACAGCGTTTTTAATACCCTGGTGCATCAGCTAGCACATTCCTTTTAAGGCGAGTTTTGTGGTTCTCAGTTCATGTCACCCCACAGCGAGCTCCATGGATCTATCTTCGCTGTCTGCAGCCAGTTTGAAACGGCGTTGTTGGCGGGTCAGAAGGGTAGGGTCCGAAAACATAACAGTACCCTTTTGACTTGACGATCGTCCATGTGGAAACTACCTATGGGTGCTTCTGACACTGAATTTGACCGTTTGAGTGGAAAGCACCCTGCTGTGCTCAGAAGTATACCGTTCGGGGTACCAACGGTGCACTTCTGACACTGACGGTGTACTTATTTCTACTGGTTTCGTCCAAACACTCCTACCCATCACTTTTCACCCCAAACGGGCACGTTTTCACTCGTATCTGCGTTTTGATGACAACACTGCACTTTTCACCCCGAACGAGCACGTTTTCACTCGTATCTGCATTTCGATGACAACAATGCACTTTTCACCCTGGACGGTTACATTTTCACTCATCA
>JAAUXT010002133.1_pt1 | contig 12864 bp, 17 predicted proteins | sample 7278171 | NCBI WGS metagenome assembly JAAUXT01 (sample SAMN14350112, study PRJNA611818) | marine sediment metagenome | isolation source: surface marine sediment (1.8m) | place: French Polynesia: Moorea | collected 2018-08
CCTGCCCCTGCCCCTGCCCCTGCCCCTGCCCCTGCCCCTGCCCCTGCCCCTGACTCTGACCCGAAGACGCAGGAGATGCTGCCCGTCCCCCGGGGCATGTCGCACGGGAAGTCGGGGCTGAAGACGTCCACGCGCCGGGCGCTCTGCACGACCGAGAAGACGGGCCGACCGCCGAGAAGCAGCGTCGCCGCACCGTCCGCTGAAGGGGAGGACAGCAGATCACAGGTCACTAGCAAAGGGTGAGACTTGATATTTTTACGTGGGACCCAAGAAAAATATGTACGAAGTAAGTATTCAAAGTTGGGTCCATCATGTTCGCCGAATTGGTGTCGACATCAAAGGTGATCAGCACTGAGTCATCGATTTCTACTGTTTTGTTCCGAACATGACGGACCCGACTTTGTATAGGTACCTCATATGTGGTTCAACAGAAAGCGACGTACACAGGAATACGACGAAAGGCACAGTGTTGCGCGAACATTTACACGTGTACCAAGTGATACAGCACGGATGCAGTTTTCTGTCTCGATTTTTGTGCTGAGCGAATTTTTGAGAACTGAGCAGCTTGTATGACAATGCATGTAACTTCAGTTTCCCTCTTTCTTTGACTCACGATGCGAAACGTCTCGACGGACACAAAACGTTTTCAAACTTTTGTGATTGGTGGAAGAGAATGTGGACGAAGCAATCACCTGGTGAAGAAGCCCAGCAGGGTGTGACAACGACGACCATTAGAAGGAGCATCCTGCTGACGTCAGCACTTCTTGCTGTAGAAATTTCCCGAGTTTGAGTGGTGTGAATCAGCCCCAAAAATTCATGGAGGAACCGAATCAAGCACACGTCAAACTGTGTTGCATTGGTGTTCGCAAAGAGTATCAAAGAATTCCTATTGCCAACTGGAGCTTGAACGCTTCGATTGCTGAATTGTGGGTCTGTGTCCGTTTTGCATCAGTCAGAAGAACCTGGACTGTAGTCGGGCGCGACTGACTTCGTGCTGCTTCGACAGAGGGGCGGATCCAAGGGAGCATCCGGTGGAAGTTCAGCTTTGTTTTGCAAGTAAAGCGGCGACACATTTGTCATTGGCACACTGTCTGGATGGAGTTCCTAGTTGTGGTGTTGGTGCTTCGGTCGAGACTTTTTGCAGATGTGTGCGGTCCTCTGGCCTGCGTGGCCCAAAAACAACTTTGCTGAGCTGGCTCAAAACTGAAAACAACTTCGGTTGAAGGGCAAATGTTGAAGATCAAACAGAAATTAGGTCATTCAGAAAGTTTCAGGTTCCACTTTCTCACAACAAAGGAACTTACATTGTGTGAGACCATTGACAAATTGATATTTGATATTTGGTTCCTAAGTCAGAAAACTGAAATGTAGGCAATTTATTGTGGAATTGTATTGAATTGAGACAAACAAAAGAAAAACAAGCTTTGATGACATTTTGCTCAAAGAAAACTGCAGTGACAGTGGAGGAATCTTTTTCAGTCGTGGTTCACAAGTGATGAAGTTTCACAGTTGACGTTTTGAAAATAACTGAAAAAGTGTGTATCCCTTGAAAAAGTGCTGTCAGAAAAAGAAACATGAAAGTTTTATCTCCTTCAATAGCTTTCATTTGTTTCCATAAGATTGTAGAAGGGTGAACGGGAAGATCAAACAGAAAATAGGTCTTTCAGAAATGTATCAATTTCCACTTTGGCACAACAAAGGATTTTTTCTAAAGGTTATCCTGCTACAAACAGACTCACATCAATTGTGTGAGACCATTGAAAAATTACTTCTTTTGTGTACATGTCAGGCCAAGTCTGTTTTGTAATCTTCCATTGTTCTTTTGAGTTCTCCTGAAGACAATGGGTGAAAGAGAAAAAGATAACTTTTCCTACTGTATCTTTGGGGAGAAACACAGTGCTGATATTTGGTTGTATTCCCAAGTCAGAGAACTGAAATGTGGCCAACAGGTTGTGCAATTGTTTTCTGCATACTTGTGTACAATAACAAAATATCCAAGGGAGATAAAGTGCTGGATTTTGTTTCTTCACAATTCAACATATTTGAAAGAAATGCAAAAGAATGGCATGGTTACATCGGAATGTTTGTGCAGAGGAGTTGGAAGATAGAGAACTACATAACTGAAAAGCAACAGTTGCCTTGGCTTGCAAAATTCTTTCATAATTTGGCTCGCAGGAAGTTTGCTGTTGCCTTCACCAAGCACAGAGCGTACAATTTTGGACGGTTCCAGAAACCTGCAAGACATGCGATACTATGGAGGAAACCCAAGGGCAATCACATCTTTTCATGGCTACACAGAACTGGACAGACCATCAGGGACACTGAGGGACTGTTTGCAAAACATTTCCTATGACAGAGCAACTGTTCCAAGTTACACTGGCTGGAAAATTGCAGTCAAGAATGGCAAATTAGCCTTAAATATTACTGTGGATACAATTCAAGCTGGTATCAGAACAACTGACAACTGCAACAAATCCAATGTCAATGTGTCACCCAGAGGTGAGCCCGCCTTTGTGTATTGTGGACTGGTGTCAGAATTCAATATTTACCCCAGTCAGCTTTGTCTATCAGATAAACAGAAACTCCTCCCCAAGAAGCAAAGTTTAATGGATAATCAGGCCCAGTGTAGTTAATTTCTTCAACAGAAACAAGCAATGATCTTTCAAATGGCTGTTTGTACCAAGTGGTTTGAAAAAAGATGCCCTCAAGCTTTCACATTGTTGGTGGTATTTTGTAGTGACATTCCAGAAAAGGTGTTCATGGGAATGTTTGGTGACACTCTTAACTGTGTGTTGTTCTTTTGTGGGAAAAAGATTGGAGCTCAATAACACTGAACATTGCTTGAAAAGAAGAAGCCTCAAAACAGTTTTTGACATTGAGCTGCAAAATGGGGCATTTCAAGTCCAGGACCATCAAAGGCAGAAACCTGAGCCTGAATGTCTGGGCAGTAAACAATGTGCTTGTATTTTGCTGTTCTGACATTGAAGATTTGAGTCCACTCTGAGACTGTCTGCAATGTTTGGAATATCAGGAAATGCTTTGTTTTCCTTGCACAACTGAAACAAACCTTCATACTTTTGACAATCTGGGAAGAAATTATTTGAAAATTTAGTTTCAAGTCAGAAGTCTGGTTCAAAAGAGCCATGTTCTCTGCTCTGTTTCGAGTCTGAATAATTTCCCAAGAGTGTCTTTTGCCACAAAAAGCCAGCATATCTCCGTTCTGTTGAAATATGCTGTAAAATTCAACTCTACAAGGCTTGGCGGGAGGGAGGGCAAACTTCTGAATTTCCACAGAGATGAAAAAATATTTTGGCACCAGAACAATGTAGATCACTTGGAAAAGAATGTTAAACGACAAGCTCTCGAATACTCTGTTGCAGACAATTCCGGCCAGTTTCTTTCTTTCAAACTTTTGAAACTTGGCAAAGGTTGCAAGTTTTTCTTTTGCAACTGGTATGTACCTCCTTTTCCAGAACATTGTACAGTTTTCTCTGCCAGAGAAATTCATAATTTGTACAAAATTTGAATAAGTTGTGCCTGTCACCATGACCAGTGCTGTTCAAATGGTCTTTGATTGGTCCAAAATTTCAGGTAAAGTGAAAACATTCCAAAAAGATCTTCTCAGAGATGTTGAAATAACTTTCTTCATGAACAGAAATGAATAATTCCCAACTTGGGTTTCGTATTTGATTTTGTCAGACTCACTAAGAACAGTCATCAAGAAATGTGATTCCAGCGAAACATTTATTATGAGGAAAACACAAATGAAAACCAAACTCAGCTTTGTTGTCATATTGTCAATGAAGAAACTTGCAAGAGTTGTCTCACAAATAGGAGAGAATTATGATACTGTCAGCAACAGGTGAGTGTTGATGTCTCCGTCAAGTTTCTTTGCAGCCTTACTTGTCTTTGTCACAGAAACATTCATCGTGTTACCACATCGTTCGTCAAAACAATTGCACCTTTTCATTGATTTTTGATCAACCCAATGAGAAGTTTCTCTGTCACAGAAAGATCATTCGCTGATAATATTTGCTTCGTTTTGGCCCAAATTGGCAGAACGTATGTTTTTGTGATCTGGATCAAGTCAAATTTGAGTCCTTGCAGAAGTTGGATGATTGACTTGTGTAAACAAAAGGAAGGGCAAATCCTGCACTAATATTTCTTCTTGTTTGCTTTCAACAAGTGTGACTTTGTTTCCACAGAAGGGATTCCTGTCACAAAGACTCCTGATCTCCATATCTTGTCTCCTTTCTTGGTGATTGTTTTGATAGTTGGTTCCCCTTTGGCTGACACAATGGGGCTCAAGTTTCTTTGATTCAAACCACGAGAAGCTGGCGCAAGATAACTCTGGTTGCTTTGGTAACAATGTCAACTGTATCATGACAAAGGTGTTCTCAAGGAACAGAGGAACAACATCGCAGATAACATGTGTGCCTCTTTGCATCGGGTGCATCCAGAAAATATGCAACAATTTTCCACTGCATGCATTTTCAGAGACAATTTGCAATATGAACAGAAAAAAACGCCCGGTGTTTGCAAAAATGTTTCACACAGTGTCATGGGTGCTCTGGATTTTCGCGCCACACAAGGTTTGGGGTGTGGATGTAGAAATGTCTCTGTATCTCAGAAGATACAAATATTTGGTGAAAGAAGTATATTGATGAAATGTGGTATGTTGTACAGAGGTTTGAACGTAGCATTTGATTTTTGATTTTTGAAAATTTTTACATGGATTTTAGATGGGGCTGAAGTTGGGGTTGAAAAGTCATTTTCAATAGAAAATTTAAAATGGATATTGAGCAATTCTTTCAGTTAATATAATAGATATTGTTGTGAAACAATGTATAAAAGTTCCATTTAGGTGAATTTGTTCCAGTTGAGTGTGTGCTAAATGAGTTCCCAAATTGTGAATGTTGAGTGAAAAAAGTAAGAATTTTGATAAAAAAAGTGACCTCAATCAGAGTGAGCCAAATCAGAGGGAGCTAAATCAGAGCAAACCAAAACAGAGCAAGCCAAATCAGAGCAACCGAAATTTCCTCAAATCACCGCGAGCTCCATGGAGTTATTTTCTTTGGTGCAGCTCAACACACACACATTCAGACGCAAAACAAGGGGAACGGGTTTATGTGGAGTTGAGGCACAATGATTTTGGCTGAGGTCATTCCATTCTTTGTTCCAATTCAAAAGGCACAATTGCTGTGGGTGGGTTCATGATGAGGTGTTTTATCTCTCACCAATGCACCAATGTACATGCAGCATGAGTAACATGCAATGAAACAGCAATCAAAATGGTCAACCAGAGCAGAAACATGCAACAAGCAACAAACGGTTGTTCAGGCCACGTGAATGGTCTTGACAACACCAACCAGAGCTTTGCAGAGACACCAAATCCACCAAATCCACGGCAGCATGAAAAATTTCCCTTTGTCCATACACACAATCCGGGAAGTGGGGAAGCGGTGACAGGGCAAACAGTTGTAGATCAGGCCAAACGTCCTGCCAGCAGAGGCCAATCAAGGACAATGTACGTCGTGTGCTGTTCGTTCGTCCACGAATTTTCCAGCCAGACTCACCACATCAACTGGCGAGGCCAGATTCACCACGAACTGTTTTGTCGACTGGAGACGGTCACTGTGTGGACAGACCTCCTACGTCATGTGTTGTTCCTCCACGAATAAAGTCTTTGCTTGTGTACACGGCTCGTACTGCCAATCCTGGTTAACCAGAAAATCCAGGGACACACCAACAGTGCATGACAAATGGTCTCAATGTAAAGTTTATGAAAAAAGTCAAAATGCCATTGAGCTCCAATTCAACTATTTTATTTTTATCGCATGTTCCACAAGCAATGCAAGAGAAACAGAAAGCATCAAAACAGAAACATCAGTTACACTCGCAAATATACAAAGGAAAGTCGCAGAAGCAGGTGTCAACAGGATAACGTCACGTACCAACACTGGTCGCGTTCGGTTTACACGTACGGCAAGCCGAATCAGCCAAGACTTGGCCCCACTCCAACCGAGGCGCAAAGTCGCGCGAATTTGCCGGTGTGAGTGGAGCACCGACGCATCTTGGACGAAGGACCCACAGACCTTCATATTTCTGTGCACAAATGTTCACATCAATAACTGCAGGAATCCTGGACCCTCTGAGGAGTTAGTTTGCCCTCGCCCATGTGTTTCCTCAACAAAAACGCACATTTGGCCCCTTTTTGACTTTGATGTCTGAAAAAAAGTTGCGGAGGAACCCCTTTCATGGGTCGCGATCTTTCAAACATAGATTCTACTCGCCCTCAACCTTGTTAGTCACTTGGCACGCAATCTGGTATCAACACAAAAATCACCTGATTCTCATTTGTACACAAGTCAATCTGAACCGTATCCAAGAACACAATGCAGTGAGTGACAGGAAGAAAACAAGCATCCCAGCAATTGGGGCGGATTTCAACAAGTTTTCAAAAGCAGATATTGCGATATTTATATTTGCTTTCAGCACTCCAGTGGCCAACAGAACAGTCGACCCACACAGAGCTTGTGAGTCAACCCCTGCAACCCCCCTCAATCTGCCCTGTTTCCACCCTTGGTCTGCCCTTGCATTTCACCCGCTGGATCTCTCGTTGCGTCCCTAACCTGCATTCTGGTACCCCGAGGACACCAGGACGTCAGGGATTTCATCGTAGGACTCCCGTGAGGCAGGCCCGGTGTGCCCCTGGGACCCCCCAGGCCTGCGCTGGTTGTTGCCCTGACGACCGCTGTAGGGCTGCGCGTAGTCAAGACTAGCTCGGCCCTCGGACGAGCCAGGCTCGGTGGGGTGGGCACTGTCCTGTCCAGGGTGGGGTCCTCTATGCACGGGCTCTGTGTACCCGGACTGGCCTCGGCCTTGGTTTGGGTATGGTCCCCTGGATACGGGTTCAGTGTAGCCTGACTCGCCCTGTCTAGCGTGGCGCCATCTACGTACCGGTTCGGTATACCCAGACCCACCCCTGCCCTGGCTCTGGCTTTGGTCTGGCCCAGTGGGCACGGGTTCCGTGAACCCAGATTCGCTCCGGCCCTGGTTTGCACCACGTGTCCCATAAGGCTCCGCGTAACTAGAACCGCCATGGTACTCATTGTGGTTTGCGTACCCAGAACTTCTCGGGTACCCGTTGGGAAGCGTGTACCCGGAACTGCTCGTGTGGTAGGAGCTGACCCCGACCGGCTCCCCCCCTCCCCCTGGTGTCCGTGACGTAGTGTCGGGCCAGGTTCTGGAACCCCGACTGTGTGCTAAGGTCCTGGATCTCTTCGTACGGTGGACCGGATGGGTTGGAGGATGGAGCTCGGACCACTGACGCTCCAGGGGCGTCCGGCTGTGCAGGTGCACTGGGGTCAGACTTCGGCTTCCGGATCCTCCTGGAAAAGGGCAAAAGTTTGTGCGGCATTACATATACAGTATAGCAGATCATGAGTCATTTCTCTTCCCCATTCCTTTTTGGATTCATGAGCACATTTGGATCTTCAGACACCTTTCGTCTCACCTGTAACCCAATCAGGAAACTTTCAGAATTCACGCACCTCACCACAACACACCCGATGATGACACAGATGGCGACGGCGGCGGCGAACCCGACGGCGCCACCGATGGCGCCGGGGATGATGGCACTGGTGCCACCTGGTGGTGGGAGCGGCGTGGTTGCCTGTGGGGAAACAACGTTTTCTCTCACAAAACTCGTCTGCGACAGAATACCGATCATTTCAAACATTTTGCCGTTAGAGTGTGAGGGAGTGACACGAGAGGAAAGGAGAAATGCAAAGGCACGTGTGTGAGAGCGGATGGAGGGGACGAGAGAGACAGAAAGAGGAGAGAGAGAGCGACAGACGGACAGACAGGAAAAATGAGGAAAGAATGGGAGAAAGAGAAGGAGAAAGGGAAGACAGACAGACAGACAGACAGACAGACAGACAGACAGACAGACAGACAGACAGAGTGGATGAGAGGGAGATGCTCACCTCTCTGATGATGCTGTCACAGATCAGAGTCATGGTCGCACGCTCCGGCACTGCAGCAAATAGACACCATCTACAGTCAGATCTACTTCCTCGGGACAAAACGCAGTCTGTGACCAGGATGCTGCCCAAAAACTTGTTTTGCACAAAAGTTGTCCAAAACTGTTGTGGGTCAAGGGCACTTTTTGCACTCGCTCAAATTTTCTTCTTTTGTCAAACTTTGGCTGAGATTTTGGTCAACCTGATGCCCGGATGCTGAACCCACTATGGGGAGCAGATTCGGCCTGAGACCAAGGTCTGCTCATCACCTGAATTCAAGATCCATTCAAGAATTGCGGCTGTGGTCTGAGGCGTCACACTGGACTGAGGTCCGGGTGCTTTCCAGAGTCAGACGCTTGGTTCACCACAAACATCATTTTTGATTTCCAACCAATAATTTTTGCTTGTGGATCCTGGGTCAGGCTTCTGTTTTTACTACATCTTTATCATGGCTCTTCCCCAATGGTACCTGCAATGTGGAACCAGAACTTGTCTCCCGCACTGGCGAAGGCCTTCACATAGCCCAGCTGGAAGTTGGAGACTGCACTGGCAGACGGAACAGTCACGCCTGTCATGGTGACTGGGTGGTAAGGGCTACTGCAGTGCTGTAAGGCCTCCGGAGTGAAGGCGTTTACGATGAACCGGTTCGAGCAGTCACTGCTGGTGGTTCCGATCCGCAACACCTCCAGGGTCAGAGTGGGCTGAACGCGGCCAGCCAAGCTGAAATGGGAGAAGCGAAATGTGCTCCAGGGGCAGGTGCAGCGATGGGCCAGAGAACCCAGTGAAGCGTGTCAACTTCCTTCGTACGCTGCGCGGGAGAGACAAAAGAGACTTGTGAAGCGGAAGTTTACGCCACTGGTAGCCCCACCTGGTGGTGTCCTCACCCTGGCAGTCCCCACCCTGGTGGCCCCACCCTGGGACCTCTACCAGGTGGCTCTGCTCTGGTCAGGCTCACCTCACGTGACAGAGAAACCTTCCTGTCTCGACGTCGATCTCGCCAGGGTAACCGGGGCTGAAGATGTCCGCGCGCTGCACGTTGGGCAGAATGACGGTGTCCGTCGCATCCAGTTCCAGGGTCGAGTGAGGGTCCGCTGCGGAAAGTGAGTTTCTTTCATATCCCCAAACCACGACGGAGATAGATCAGCGTGGGATTTGCTCTGAGACACAAAAAGCGTGGTCCTTGGCTTCACTTTTTCTTTTGCAACGTGTTGTGAGGCATTGCACATAGAGAGGAAGAACGACCACGCCCACGCTGGTGATAACAAAAGCTTTTTCACCTTTTGGCAATGTCAGTGTCAAAAACTTGGACGCTGACAGCAAATTTTCACATTGTCATCAAAGCAGGATGTCAAAAATGGTACAGTTCATTCCTGACGTTCCCTGACGATGTCAAAATTTCTTCTATGAAGACCGCTTTACTTTGCAAACCGCTTCCAAGTGGAAGGGAAAGAGGGTCACGTGAGGCCAACTCACGTGTGTAGCACGAGTAGCGCACGATGAGCACGTGGTTTCCGGGCACGCTGCAGTTACGCAACTCCGTAGCAACGAACGGGAACGTGCAGTTCCGGTTGCCATGACAACTAAAAAACACCGGAAAAAGAACGATGCACCTCAGATTGTTGCGAACAGTCAGGAACAAATTGAAGCTACTGCTTGTTCCGTCTCGTGCAATTCGTGCAAGCTTGATTCGAACTCTTTCTCGTTTGAACTCGCCCAGAAACAAGCAGTCTATTTCAAACTCCCTCGACTCAGCCTTTTCCAGTTTCTCTGACCTGTGATATTCAACAACCGTCTCGCACGTGAGACCCTGGGTTGGGCATCCCTCAGGCAGCTGCGGGGGCTCCGCCGCGGCGGCCCGGACCTCCTCCACCCGGATGAGCGACCTCGCGCCGCAGTCCACCGCGGGGAGGCTCCCGGGGCACACCCGCACCTCAGTCACGCCCTGCGCCTCGGAGCCCTGACCCTCCACGTGCACTCCTGCAAAAGCGTAATGCACACGTGGAAATGCATGCAAAACATTCGATATGGGTACAACAGTGTGATGGTTGTGTGTCTGACAATTGAAGGCTCAGCGAGGTTGGTTCCAAAAGAAAACTTGGTGCCTGCCCAAGCGATGATTTTGAGACACTGTTTGTCTCGCCGATGCAGGTTCATCCTGAAACAACCAATGCACTGAGTGTCATTTGGTTGGAACCGAAATTTGTAACAGGTGTCTGGTCTGGGGAATTGCCAAAAACTCATCAACACTGCTCCGTGCGTCACAAAACACAGGTGCCTTGCTGACAGTTGGGGCAGCCAATGCACCAATGGATCTGTGAAGAAGTTACAACAGTCCAAGAATACCATGCAGGGCGCACGAGACGAGGATGACCCAGACACGGACGAGCTCCATTCTTCTGAAAAGAGAGACAGAAAAGCAAAATTCTGTCAGAATGAATCACTTCCGCGATATTAATTCCTCAAAAGAAATGTACAGCAGGATTGCGTTGCCAAGTGTTTTCAACTTAGATATTGTCATTTTCTATTGTCTAAGCATGAGACCCGGTGTACAATACAGAAACACGCGTGATCAAATGACCCTCGGGTCTCCAGATGAGAAATGTCATCACCTTCCAACAAATGCGTGTCAGGTTAGGTTGCGCGCAAACAAGGGGCAGAGAATAATTTTGACCATATGAGGACTACATTGTGTGGACCCTCCACCACAATGGAACTTTCAGAATCACATTCATTGTTGTGCCTCAGAGATCATTCAGTCCGTTTCAAGAATTTCAAGAACTTTTGCTGACTGGCGGAGGAAATTATTTTCATTCCGTGCAAGCAATTTCAATCCCAGGTTGGTCTTCTTGCCATCCAAAACGCTTTGCACGAAAGATGTGCGTGAAAAAGCAGCATCATCTGGCCTGAAGACACGCGACACGGAATTCACTTCCTTTGGCCTCAAGCGCAGTCATGATTCTTCTCCAAACACAGCAATGGCGCGTAAATTTGGCACAGGTGAAAAACGTGCTCAGAAGTGACGAAAAAAGTCGATTCACCTCAGGAATTTTGCATCGCGGACCAAGAAACAAATCACCTGTTCCGTCCCTCGTCCCTAGGGTCACCAGCTTGGTGCAGAAAGTCGCTTTGTTCGATTACATTTTCATCAAGAAAAAGCTCACCCAACGAAACACAAAGCAAATCATTTTGAGCAATCCTGAGATCGCCAAATAGACCCAATTTACCAGAAAACATTCTGAAGAACTGCAAGTGGTGACAAAAAGCGCAAAAGTCACGAAAAATTTGCTCAATGCTTGAAGGTGATTTCCTTTGGTCCCTCTCTGTGTGAAAAAAATTGCGCAACCCAAAACGATTGAACAGCCTCCTCAGATCACGAAGCCAATCGATGATTCTGAAGTTTGGATCACGCACGAGAAACAAAATGAAAAATGTCCACCCACCTTTTGTTGAGAAACTCAAAACTTCCTCAGTGCCTCACATGTTGTAGACTACCCCAAAATGTCGTGCGTCGTGCATCGTGTTGGAGTCAGATCTAAGTTGCCAACCAATTTAGAGGCGACAGCAAATTTTTGTTTATTCGTTCATGCTTGGGTGGATCGCTTGCACGGGGATTGAGCACGGTGTTTCGCGCACTCTGACTCTGAAGTGAGAGTGAGCTCGGGTGCAGATTTTCCAATCTGGGCACAACCTGCACTTCGAGTAGATCCAGGGTGGGCACATCCATGTGAGGGACTCAATCTGGCTGGGTCCCACCCTGGGTGGACGCAAACTCCGGATCGCAAAATCTCGGTCATCGGAGTGGGGGGACCTGAGGCCTGCACAGGACTCCCACACGGTCGGCAAGTTCGGATGTATATTCCACGTAGTTCATCCACGATGTTCCCTTTTACCACTAGCCGTGCTCATAGCTACTATAGGAGCTCAGCGGTACTTGTAATGAGACTGGCAGTACTCAGTAATTAATTGCGTGAGTTCAGCGGCACCCTGCTCAGACACACTGTGTACAGTTGCATTTTGAGTGCTTGATCTCCTATCTGAGCATTGCTCTCATTGGGGCTGACAACCCGCGCTTTTTATGATTGACATCACACTTGATTGATTACTCTTTATCATCATGGCAATCAGTATGCACATATCTTGCACCAAAACTGTACTTACCTATTCACTGTCAGTTGACATTTCTGATATTTCCGAGGGGCATCATGTCATCCAGGTAGCTTCTCAAATGCCATAACATACAGAAATCCTACTGTGTCAAAATGTAACCTTTCCAATACATGTGCCACTAATCTCACATGTTGTCGCAATTGTCTTTCCCTTTCTGCCTGTACTGTCACATGATAATTTCATCACAAAATTTGTAAACGGAGTCCACATCTCCTTCGGACAGAAGCACAACTCAGGTGAAGATCCAGCATGGTGTGAACATTTTTATTTCTCGTGCATAACTGCCTGAAACAATTCCAATGGACCCTTTTTTTATGAAATACACATAGTGAAATTACCCAGATTATTGACACAAGTGTGAAGTGTGGCTGGATGGAACTTCCTTCATTTCGGCATGTACAAACATACAGAATCCCTTGATCAAACTGTTAGTAGTATTAGGGCCCGTTACTTGGTGCACACTTCACGTTTATTGTTCATATTTTTCAGGTTTTTTCATCGAAAGAAAGAGAATTGCGTGTATCTACATCTCAATTCAGCTTCAGCTTACGATGTTAAATAAAATCATTCAGTTCCACAGTTTGAATTCTTTTATTTCAGGTTCATGACAATTTGTTTTGAAACTTCTTCATCTTCAAACGAACAACGGAGGGCGATCACTCTCCTTTTTTTC
>JAAUXT010013899.1_pt1 | contig 12859 bp, 12 predicted proteins | sample 7278171 | NCBI WGS metagenome assembly JAAUXT01 (sample SAMN14350112, study PRJNA611818) | marine sediment metagenome | isolation source: surface marine sediment (1.8m) | place: French Polynesia: Moorea | collected 2018-08
ATTTCTATTCCACCTACGAGGAGGAAGACGAGGCCCGCCTGACCGAAGGCCCCAAGGTCATGATCTTGGGCGGCGGTCCCAACCGCATCGGACAGGGGATCGAGTTCGATTACTGCTGCGTCCACGCTTCTTTCGCACTGCGGGAGGAAGGCGTGGAGAGCATCATGGTCAACAGCAACCCCGAGACGGTCAGCACCGATTACGACACGTCGGACAAGCTCTATTTCGAGCCCTTGACCCTGGAAGACGTGCTGCACATCGTAGAAACCGAAAAGCCCATGGGGATTATCGTACAATTCGGGGGGCAGACCCCGCTCAACCTGGCCTCGGGACTGCTGGAAGCCGGCGTCCACATCCTCGGCACCCACCCCCACAGCATCGACCGGGCCGAAGATCGCGAGCAGTTCCAGGCCATGCTCAAGAAGCTCGACCTGGTCCAGCCCGACAACGGAACCGCCATGGGTGTGGACGAGGCCGTGGCGGTGGCCGAGACCATCGGCTACCCCGTGATCGTACGGCCTTCCTACGTTCTGGGTGGAAGGGCCATGAAGATCGTCTACGAACGCGCGTCACTCGAAAACTTCACCCGCTTGGCCATCAGCGCTTCCCCGAGCCACCCGGTCCTGATCGACAAGTTCCTGGAGGACGCCGTGGAGGTCGATGTGGATGCCCTCTGCGACGGGCAGCGCACCGTCATCGGAGGGATCATGGAGCACGTGGAGGAGGCCGGTATCCATTCGGGCGATTCGGCCTGCATTCTGCCGCCGCAGTCCATACCCGCCCGGGTGCTGGAGGAAATTACGGCTGCCACCCGGGCCATGGCCGCCGAACTCAACGTCGTGGGTCTCATGAACGTGCAGTACGCCATCAAGGGGGAACAGGTCTTCGTCCTGGAAGTCAACCCCCGGGCCTCGCGCACGGTGCCCTTCGTGAGCAAGGCCACGGGGGTTCCCCTGGCCAAGCTGGCCACCAAGGTTATGCTGGGCCGCCGCCTGGATGAACTCGGGTTGACCGCTGAAATCATTCCGTCGCACGTTTCGGTCAAGGAGGCGGTGCTGCCCTTCGACCGCTTTCCGTCGGTGGACACCCTCCTTGGACCGGAGATGAAATCCACGGGCGAGGTCATGGGGATCGATACGGATTTCGGGTCGGCCTTCGCCAAGGCCCAGCTGGGAGCCCGCCAGCGGCTCCCAATCAAAGGCACCGTCTTTATCAGTGTACAGGATCGGGACAAACCCGCGGTGGCCGATTTGGCCCAGCGCTTTGTGGACCTGGGTTTCGGCGTCGTATCAACACGCGGTACAGCGGATTTTCTGAATGCCCGCGGCATACCGGCCCGATTCGTCTACAAGGTTTCCACGGGCCGCCCGCATGTCGTGGATGCCATCAAGAACCGCGAGATCCAGATGGTGGTCAACACCGGATCGGGTGATGAAACCAAACGGGACGGGTATGAGATTCGACGGGCGGCACTCAAATTCAACCTTCCCTACGCTACGACCGTGGCCGGTGCCAGGGCCATGTGTGAGGGCGTGGCGGCCCTCAAGGGCAAGCGTCTGGAGGTGATGTCGCTCCAGGAATACCACCAGCAGATTGATGCGGCACCCGACCTGCGAAGTGCCGGCTGAAGGCCCCGCCAGCTTGCCGGACGGAACCGTGCAAGCGGCCAGCCATTAAAGCGGGAGACGACCCCTATGATGATTCATGATGACAAACCGCGTGAAGCCTGCGGTCTCTTCGGCGTCCACGGTCATCCGGATGCCGCCAAATTGACCTATTTCGGTCTCTACGCCCTCCAGCATCGTGGCCAGGAAAGCGCCGGTATTACCGTCTGCCAGGACATGAACATCGTCGGCCACAAAGGGATGGGGCTGGTCTCGGACGTTTTCTCGATGAGACATCTCGACCAACTCCCGGGCACTTCGGCCGTCGGGCACGTGCGTTATTCGACCACCGGCAGCTCGATCCTGACCAACGCCCAGCCTTTTTTCGTGCGCCACCAGAAGCGCTCCTATGCCGTGGCCCATAACGGCAATCTGGTGAATGCCCACATCCTCAAGAACGAACTGGAGCAGTCGGGCTCTATTTTTCAGACCACCATGGACAGTGAGGTCTTCCTGCACCTCTTCGTCAAAAACCTGCGCCACGGCTTCGAGGGTGCGCTGCTGGAAACGGTCAAACGACTTAAGGGCGCCTATTCCTTTGTGCTGCTGACCAGTGAAGGCGAGGTGATCGGGATCAAGGATCCCAACGGCTTCCGGCCGCTTTGCCTGGGCAAGCTCAACGGCAACTATGTGCTTGCTTCGGAAACCTGTGCCCTCGATCTGGTGGAGGCCGAATTCATCCGGGAGCTCGACCCGGGCGAGATCGTCATCATCAGCGACAAAGGCATCAAGAGCATAAAAACCCAGCCTGAAGGTTCCCGGCGTTCGTTCTGCATTTTTGAGTTCATCTATTTTGCCCGTCCGGACAGCACCATTTTCGGCAAGAACGTCTACCTGACCCGCAAAGCCCATGGGCGTCGGCTGGCCCAGGAGTCACCGGTGGCGGCTGATCTGGTGATGCCCTTTCCGGATTCAGGGCCCTACGCGGCGCTGGGCTATGCGGAGGAATGCGGCATTTCCTTCGAGATGGGCATGATCCGCAACCATTACGTGGGTCGAACCTTCATTCAGCCCACCCAGAGCATGCGTGATTTCGGGGTGCGCGTGAAACTCAACCCGGTCAAGGACCTTCTGCGCGGCAAGGACATCATCATTATCGAAGATTCCATAATTCGAGGCACCACGGCCAAAACCCGTGTTAAAGCCCTGCGTGAACTGGGGGTCAAGCGGGTCCACATGCGGGTTAGCGGCCCCCCCCACCGGCATCCCTGCCATTACGGAATCGATTTCCCCACCGAAGGGGAGCTTATTGCGGCCAGCATGTCCGTGGATCAACTGGGCCGTCATCTGGGCCTCGATTCCTTGGCCTATCTGAGCTTGCCGGGTCTTCTGGAATCCACCGGGGTCGCCGCCCCTGCCAATCATTTTTGCAAGGCTTGTTTCGATGGTTGCTATCCGGTCGATTTTGATGGATCATTGTCCAAGAACTGCATGGAAATGATTTGAATCCGGGACGGATGGTTTTGTCCCTTGGGCTGGCGAGCGAGGTCATATGCAGGAAACACGTTATCTCAAAGATAATATCGAAAACATTCAGCGGCTGCTGACCATTCCGGCCCTGCGCAATTTCGAGACCAGCAACCTGAGCCGTCTGCTGCGCCTCAGCAAAATCCGCGAGTACGAAAAGCACGAGCTCATCATCCGGGAAGGCGACAACGATCCCTGGCTTTATTTTCTGCTCGACGGCCGTGTCCGCATCGAAAAGGGGGGCATCGAGATCGGGGTCTTTAGCGAGCGGGGCGAAATCTTCGGCGAAATGCGGGTGATCGACAGCCGTGCCCGATCGGCCACGGCCATCGCCCTGAGCCGGGTCGTCTGCCTGGCGGTCAACACATCCGCCACGGAACGGATGGAGGGCCAGGACGGGCGCGATGAACAGCTCGATTTTCTGCTCCTGCTCTATCGCATTTTTGCCGAATTTTTATCCCTCCGGCTGCGGCTGACCAGTGATGAGCTGATCAAGGCCCAGAAAATACTCAAGACCCTCAAGTAGAACCGTTATGGCCCGCAAACGTACGGTGGCGTTTTCCCGCAACGCCGTCAATCTTTTCTTCCACCTGCTGACCCGCTGCAATCTCAACTGCCGCCACTGCTACATCAACCCTGATCAGCACGGCACCCGGACCCTGCCCTTGGAAACCGTCCGTCGCTGGCTGAGCGCCTTTCAGGACCGCCGCCGGGAGACCAACCTTGTCCTGCTGGGCGGCGAGCCCACCCTGCACCGGGATCTGGCCCGCATCATCCGTCTGGCCCGCGAGATGGGGTTCGGTTCCGTAACGGTGGATACCAACGGCTACCTGTTTCACGACATTCTCGAGCGGGTGACCCCGGCCGAGGTCGATTACTTCAGCTTCAGCCTCGACGGCCCCACACCGGCAATCAACGACCCCCTTCGCGGGGAGGGCGCCTTCGACGTCTGTGTCGCCGGCATCCGCCGGGCCGTGGCCCGCGGGTTCAGCGCCAGTCTAATCTACACGGTCAGCAGCGCCAACATCGATCATCTCGATCGCATGGGGCCTTTGTTGATGGATCTGGGGGTCGAGCGTTTTTTTATCCAGGTGATCGGTCTGCGGGGCCAATCCGCCGTCAAGCAGGCGGGCCCCCCCTCTTACGCCCCGGAACAGGTGTCCCGCGAACAGTGGATCAGGGTGGTTCCCCAGGTGGCTGAAAGCATCGCCGATGGGGGCCTCACCGTGGTCTACCCCAAGGTTTTCCTGGCGCGGGGCGAGGCCTTTGCCTGTGCCGGGCGGGTGGCCGACAATTACTTCGTGTTTCCCAACGGCCGGGTCTACCGCTGCCCCTTGTGCGAAGACTACCCGCTGCACAGCCTGGTCATCCGCGACCAAGGATTGACGCCTGCGCCGCCAATCAACGAAGCGGACCTTTTCGAACTGTCCATCCCGGAAGGCTGTGTCATGAACCGCCTGGTCCAACCCGGCAATATCGGCTACGGTCCGGACGGCCAGCCGCTGTATCAGATCGCTTGCTGTCTGCTCAAAGAGGAGTTGCAACCGGAATGACGCAGGGCACGATCCGTCAGCAGATGGCGGCGCTGTTGCGGCAGGGGGACTGGGATGTGCGCGGTCTGTCGCAGGCGCTGCGGATTCCGGAGAAAGAGGTGATCGCCCATTTGGCCCATGTTAGGCAAAGCCTAACCGCCGTCGGCCGGCAACTTGTGATCCGGCCGGCGTTTTGCTGGGCCTGCGGCTTCTCCTTCAAGGGCCGTCGACGGTTCACGCGCCCGGGCCGCTGCCCGCGGTGCCGCCAGACACGGATCGAACCACCCGTTTTCCACGTGGTCTGAGGATTATTTCCGATACCACTTCCCGCTGGGCTCGGGTTTCTGGAGCCATTCGCCCTTGCCGGCCCGTTTGGCGCGCTTGACAGCCACCTGTTGGCCGACCTGTTCCACCGTGCCGCCGGTCTTCTTGGCAATGGCCCGGTAGACCAGCCGGCGGTCGCTGTTTTCGGCCTGGACCAGTTTGGCGGCAGCCCCGTTGGCACCGCGCAGTTCCAGAAAACCCTGGTTGTTTTCACCCACGACACCTTTGCTTTTGAGCTTGACGATTTGCGGATTACGGGCCGCCATGCGATCCTTGACACTGTCGGCCCGAACGGCGGGTGTGATCACGAGAAGCATTACGGCCGTGCTCAAGGCCAGCCAGCCAATTAATTTGCGCCCCAATGCTGTCATGGTCTTCATCTCCTCCCTGGTTAGTCCTGCGTCGCGTCTTCTTGTTTTTCGCGGAGGGCTTCTTCCTGTTCGAACAGATCGCCAAAATAGTTGTCGATTTCCCGGTCGATTTTGACATTCACATCGATCGTGATGTGAATCGGTTTGACTTCGACCGGCGCGACCTCAACGCGGTGTTGGGTGCAGGCGGCGCTCGTGCCGGCCAGCAGGACGACCGTCAGTAAACCCCATTTTTTCCACATAAAGGTCTCCATTCCGTTAGGAGAAAAGTTTCAACAGGTCCTTGTACTCCAGCAGACGATTGAGGGGTAGGGAAAAGTTGACATCCAGTTTGATTTCCTCGAAGCGGGACCCCTTGCTATCCGGACCCGCCGGTACAAAGCCGCCGGCCTGGGTATCGTAGATAAACGGTAGCGGGTTGGCCGGCCGACCGTTGAGCTGCAGTTTGAGGCGCAGCAGGTCTTCTTGCGGGGCGGTGGCCAGGCTTAATTTTACCCAGTCGTAATCATATTCCTCGAGAGCCTGTCTCGCAAGTTCGAGCTGATTGTATTGAGGGCTGCCAGGTGGGATTCCGGCGGTCAGCAGATCGGTTCCGCGCAGCCTGATCGTGCCCCCTTCACCCGGTGAGGAGTAAAGAAATCCGTTGTCCACTCGAAATTGTCCTGCCCGAATGCGAATCGGTATGCGCCCGCTGACAGAACCACCCCCTTCGGCCCGGGCGGCCCCGAGCTGTTCCAGCAGCGGTGCCAGTTTGAGCCTGTCGCACCATAAGATGAGGTCATAGCTGTTTTTGTCAGGGACAACCCGGGTGGCCGGCAGGTAGACGGTACCGCGGCACCACTGGAAACGACCCTGTTCAAGAAAGAAAATGCCGCCCGGTTCGATCTGAAAGTCAATCTGACCGTCGGTGGCGGCGATATCGCCCATGTAGCTCCGCTCGAAGGAGAACGACTGCCGGGGTGCGGTTCGGAGCGCTAAAAGGTCCGGAAAGACGATACGCCCCTTGAGGCCCACCATACCCACCTTCTGATCGGGCATTGACAGGCGGCCGCCGGCAAGTTCTATCTTCAGGTCCGCCTGCATCCTACCGTTCTCGTAGATACTGCGCCCTTGGGCGGCGATTCGACCGTTGATCTGAACGCCGGCCAGGTCCGTGGTAAGCGTACCGAGATCGATATCCGTGGGGCTAATGGGTCGGTCGAGACGGTAGTCGAGTGTCACCCGGGGAGATCTTCCTTCGGTTTCGAGGTCCAGCCGGCCTTCGATATTCAGTTTGGCGCCAGGCAGGAGCGCGCTCTGGTGGGTCAGCCGTAATTCGGCACCGTGAGCTTGTTGGCGGATGCGACCCTGCACCGCTCCCAGAATCCGATCATGCCAGGTTGCAGCAGCCAGACGGAAATGGCCTGCGGCCGTCCCGGGCGCATGGGGCCAGGCGAAGGGCAGTTCCAGACGGATCCCATCCAGCTTGAGCTGTTCGTCCGGCACCTGAACCGAACCACGGGAGACGCTGGTCTTTCCAGAGAGAAGGATGCCGCCCTCCGCCGTTTCATAGGCGCCCTCCACCCCAAAGCGGGGCAGACGCCCTTTGAAGCGTCGGGTCTGCAGGCGCAAATTGTCGGCTTTCAAGCCGTAGCGTCCCCCGAATCGGCGCCCGTCGCCTGTGCCGGTGGTATGCAACGATAGCACTGGGACCCGGACGGCCGTTTGATCGAAAAGACCTTGGAGATCCTTCAAGTGTGCATCGGTCTCGATGGTGACATGCTCTTTTCGAATGCGGGCGCTCAATGCCAGCTGGGGGATGAAGGAAAACCGGCCTGCCGCCGTCTTCGAGGCCGGGGGCCATTCCAGCTTCCAGCGAGGACCCTGGCCGTTAAGGCTCAGCGTCCACCCCTCGTCCGCCTGCCAGAGACCCTTGTAGGTGACCGGCAGGGCGAGGCCTTTGGGATCGACCGCTTCCATCCCGAACGCCGGCTGATATTCCAGATTGAGGGCCCCTCCCAGCCGCCAGCCCTGTTGTGCCGCTTCCAGTCGGCCGGTCAGGTCACGTACCCGCATTTGCTCCGGTGTGGTAATGACCAGTTCCGACGCGTTGAGTACCCAGTTTCGATCCTGGTCCATTTTGACAGTCACCAGTGGCGTTTCCGGTGTTGGCACACGCAAGGCCCAGGGGGCCGTGAAGGTAAGCGTGTCCGCCAGGTGGATCTGGAACTCAGCCGCTGCCATGGCCAGCGGGTCCAGCGACAGGCGGGCATTTCCAGTGACCGTCAGCTGGCCTTTCAGGGCCCGGTTCGTGTCGACCTCCAGAATGCGGGCCAGGTGTTGCACGTCCAGCTCCGCCGTGGCCTCCTCGACGATCAATTGCTGCCGGTCCCAGTCCAGATCCAAAATGGTTTGAAACGACTGGTTCCACAACTGACATCTCAGCTGCCCACGGTAGCGCTCTTGGGTGGCCTCCGCGCGATGTGCCTGGAATTCGAACGGGACCCTGAATAGGCGTTGACCGTGATGAATTTCCAAGCGGCTGTTGTGAATGTTCAGGCGGTTGATCTGCCATGCCGGACGGGGCTGGTCAGCCGCTGCGGGACGGGCGTCAGCGGACCTTTCCGACGGATACCGGCTCGGCAGCCCCGCCAGTTTCCAGCCCTCAGGCGTTTCCCCGACCTTGAGCACCAGTCCGCTGAGGGTGATCGCGTCGATGACCCGGGTGCTCAGGCCCCAGGGCGTGTATGTCAGCACAAGGCTTTCAATGCCCAGCTGGTCGGGATCATCCGCGGCTTCACCCATTACGCGGAGGGCGTGGAAATCGGCCTGCCAGGGGGTGATCTGACGCAGGTCGAGGCGCAGCCCCTTGATACCGTAGCGATCAGCGTATTCAAGGATGGTTTCTTCGACGAGGGGGGGGATGATGAGGTGATAGAGGATCCCGAGACCGGCGGTGGCCAGGAACGTCACAAACATGACCGTCAGCACCAGTGGCCAACGACGGCGTGCAACGCGTTTCTGATCGGGCGAATCCTTGGCTGTCATGGGATTGTGGTCTCTATCGCGGTGACCACGCACCGGGGGCGGCGGTGTCAGGTGGCTCCGACGGCAGCACTGATCAGAGCTTGCGCACCAGAGCCTTAAGGGTTTCGAGCTGGGCGGCGGTCAGATCTTCAAACGTGATCTCGATGCCTTTGGGTTTGCGCCCGACGACCACGCCGGATATCATCACGTTGGCCTCGTCGTCGGGATCGGTGATGTTCAGCATAAGGCTTTCGCCCTCGCTGATCGGCTCCGAAGTTTCGAGAAAAATGCCATCGATGCGCAGGTTGCGGGTGTAGGTGCTGTAGGAGGCATCGTCTGTATCGTATTCGACCAGGACCTTCCGCGCGACCGTCGACGAATCGGCCGCGTGGGGCGATGCGCCGTTGACGGCCGTGGTTTTCGGGCCCTCCTCCAGGCCGTCCACCCGTATGACCACCACGGTGATGTTGTCGTCCCCGCCGCGCTCATTGGCCATTTTGATCAATGCGGTGCAGGCTGCTTTGGGAGTTTCCTGCTGGACAATTTCGGCGATCTCCTCGGGAAAGGCTTTGTCGCTGAGCCCGTCGGAGCAGATTACGAAAATATCGCCGGTCTGGCAGTCGAGCTCCCGGGTGTCGGGATTGACCGTTTCGCTGATCCCCATGGCCCGCGTGATCATGTGCAGATACTGCTGGCCGAGCTTAAGGCCGCCCTCGGGGGCAATGGATTCCTGCTCCGCCATGACGGTATGGATCGTGGAGACGGTCTCGGCGGTGCCGGCGCGGACCCGGAAAATGGGGCTGTCGCCCACATTGGAGACGACAACCTGATCGTCACGGAAAAAGACGGCGGAAACCGTGGAGCCCATGCCCTGGCATTTTTCATCGTTCTGGGCGTAGTCGAAGGTTTTGAGATTGGCCCGACGGATGCTGTAGACGAGCTGGTTGGCTTCGGTGGAGAGGTTGCGGTCGAAGCCGACCATTTGAGCAGGATTGACGGCCGTCGCCAGCTTGTGCAGGGTCTTCTGCAATGTGTCGACCACCAGCCGGCTGGCCACCTCGCCGGCCTTGCGGCCACCCATGCCGTCCGCCACCACAAAGAGACCCAATGCCTCATCGATCAGAAACGAATCCTCGTTTCCTTTGCGCTTCTTCCCGACGTCGGTCTGGCCGGCAGATGCTGCGATGATCATGGCTCAGGCCTTTCTGCCCTCTCGGATTAAGGGGTCTGTCCCTTGGAATTAAGGCCCGAGCTCTTTTCCAGACGATAGGACAGGGTGCGGGCGAAGTTCTTAAAGAAGAGCAACTGGATGCCATCCGGGGCCTTGTCCAGCAGCGTGGCGTTGATTTTCATCAGCAGGCATTCCGTGGCAGTTGTGGCCGTGGCATTGCGGGCCTGCCCTGCAATATAGGCCATTTCGCCAAAGCATTCACCGGCCCTGATTTTGGCAATGACTTCGTTGTCTTTGCGGATGCGGACCTTGCCTTTGAGGAGGACGTAAAACGTATCGTCGATATCACCCTCGGTGACGATCACTTTGGCTTTAGGCATCTTGATGATGCAGCCGGCCAGCCCCAGGCTCTCGATTTGTTCGCGGGTGAAATTCTGAAAAAACGGCACCTGACGAAGGAGGTCGATGATGTCTTCAAATTTCTGATCTCCTTGGGGCAGCTTGATCCCCCGCAGGGCGACCCGCAGGTCGTAGCCCAATTCGGAGCAGGAGGCGTAGCGCTCCGACAGGCGTTTGGCAAGGGCTTTGCTGACGATCTCCTCAAAAATAACCGGCAGATCGGGTCGCAGGTTGCGCACCGGCTCCGGGTTTTCGCGGGTGATCTTGTAGATTACGGAGAAATCGTTTTCGCCACGGTAAGCCCGCAGGCCGCTCAGTAATTCGTAAAGTACGCAGCCCAGTGAAAAAATATCGCTCTGGTGCGTTATGGTCTCTTCCTTAAGCTGTTCAGGGGACATGTAGCTGGGGGTGCCCCAGATTCCTTTTTGGGATGTCTCTTCACTGATGTGGGCGATACCGAAATCCATCAGCTTGGGCTCTCCGCTGTCGTCCAGCATAATGTTGGAAGGTTTGATATCCCGGTGGATCACGCCCTTCTGATGGGCGTATTCAAGCGCGTTGCATATTTTGAAGATGATCTCGGCGCACCGGTCGAGGGGCAGCAGGTGATCCTTCCGGCAGTATGTCTTGAGTGTGTCGCCCTCGAGATACTCCATGATGATATAGCAGAATTCACGATAGAGACCCGTATCGTAGATCGCCAGAATGTTAGGGTGGCTCAATCGTCCGGCGGATTGGGCTTCCAGGAATAGCTTTTTTCGGGAATGACTGGCGATACCGTGCGATATCTTGATGGCCACCTGGCGCTGGATATAGGAGTCGCGCGCCAGGTAGACGACGCCCGAACCACCCTGGCCCAGGCGACGAATGATTTTATAGCGACCCATGCCCTGGCTGTTCATCAGCCCGGAAATGAAATCGGTGTGCACCTTGTTTTGTTTGATGGCCATGCCTTCAGGTCGCTGCTGTGGTTGTGTCCCTAAGCCGGCGGTCGTGGGTACCCCTGCCGGTGCATCCTCGTCGCCACAATCCAATTTTTATAACACACTTAAACATTAAAGCGGAAGTGGATTATATCCCCGTCCTGGGCCTCGTATTGTTTTCCCTCCAGCCGCAAGGTGCCCTGCTTGCGCGCCTCCGAATGGCTGCCGGCTTTCAGCAGGTCGGCGTAGGCAAGCACCTCGGCCCGGATGAATCCCTTTTTGATGTCGGAGTGGATTACCTCGGCGGCATCCAAGGCCGAGGTGGCCCGCGGGATCGTCCAGGCCCGGACCTCGTCCTCGCCCACCGTGAAAAAGGAGATCAGCCCCAAAAGTGCATATGATTTCCGGATGATACGATCGGCCGCCGAGGCTTCGAGACCGAATTCGGCAAGAAATTCCCCCGTTTCTTCGGGGCTCATTCCGGCCAGCTCCTGTTCGAGTTTGCCGCGGATGACGAGGGCCTTTTCAGTTTGTAACCCAGCGGCCTGTTCGGGCAGGCGCACATCCTCGTCGCTGTTGTTGAAAAGCACCAGCTGCGGTTTGGCCGACAGGAAGGCGAACCCGCGCAGTTTGGGGGCCATCGCCAGCTCCGGAGTGCGCCGCAGGGGGCGTTCGTTCTCAAGCTCGATCCGGCAGCGGGAGAGCAGGTCGAGCTCTTCGGGATCGGGTTTCTTGCCGCGCTTCTGGTCAAGCGACAGCCGTTCCAGGCGTTTTTCGACGGAGACCAGATCCGTAATCATCAATTCCTGATCAAGCCGCTGGAAGTCATCCAGAGGGGTGGGGGCATCGGCCCCGTAGGCGTCGAAATTGCGCACGCAATGAATCAAGGCATCGCTGTCGCGCACCCGGGCCCAGTAGGCCTGCTCACCGGATTTCTTGTCCTCGGCCGTCTCTTTTGCCCCGGGCAGATAATACTCCACCTGGGCATAGATGGTTTTACGCGGGCTGTAGATCGCACTGAGGCGGTCGACCCGCTCATCGGGCACCCGGATGGTGCCGATATGGCTTTCGGCTTTCCGGCCGACAGCCAAGGGCGTGCCGGTCAGCGCCTGGAATACCGTGGCTTTGCCGGACTGTGGCAGCCCGATAAGGGCAAGCTTCATGGCAAGCGAACTCCTGTGAGGGGCGCCGATGATGGATCCTCCCGCCAACGACCCCGCCCCGGGGATGATACGACTCGATGGAGGGGCGCTCCGATTGGTGCCAAAAAAAGATTTTACTTTATTCCAGGGGGTAATGCAATCGTGGGAACCCTCACCGCCGAGGCCGCCGACAGTCCAGGGAGGCAGGTCCAAGACCCTGCGCGCGATCCATTGCAACGGGGGTATGGTCGCGGCCGGGGGGGCTCTTGGTATGTCCTGCGGTTAGGATTCGGAGCGCTTTGCCGGTCGAAGTCTGATCAGGTCGCCTCCGGTATCGAACGACAGGCGGTCGAGTCCCGGTAGAGCGTCGTCCAGAAAGATCGTACCCCGCAGGTTATAGGTCAGCTTGAGTTCTTCGCGTTTTTCAGGGGACTGTGACATCATCCGGAACATGAGCCACATGAAGTCGGTCATGGAGGAATAGACGGTCACTGGTATGATTGCGGTGCCCAGCTGCGGCAGCTCGGTGACCGTATCCGCGGAACCGGCCGCAATGGTGCTGCCATTGATGTCGAGTTTGCAGGCAAGGCCGCGAATCCGGAAAGCGCGGTCATTGGGGTTGACCATCCGCAGATCGAGCCGGAAGGTGCTTTCGAGATTGGTGGTTTGCAAGGGGGTGATGTTCACCAGGCTGACATGCGGGGGTTCGATGGCATCGTCCATGGTGGCGCAGCTCAAGGGCAGCGCCCCGATTAACAGCAGCGCGGCCAGCGTCCGTGCACAAGCGCGGCGGATCTCTTCGATGACAGAGCGCATGATGACTGACTCCCGGCGTTGATTGATAAGGTTGCGGGACGACC
>JAAUXT010012414.1_pt1 | contig 12857 bp, 13 predicted proteins | sample 7278171 | NCBI WGS metagenome assembly JAAUXT01 (sample SAMN14350112, study PRJNA611818) | marine sediment metagenome | isolation source: surface marine sediment (1.8m) | place: French Polynesia: Moorea | collected 2018-08
CCCCCCCCCCCCCCCCCCCCCCCGCCGCTGGATCCGCCTCAGGATTTACCTCTGCAGTCTCTCTCTCTTCTGATCAATCAAACATGATCCTTGTTTGGGCATCACAACCGGAAAAAGACCATTCGAAGGCCACGGCAACCATAGCACAACGCATCAACCAGAGGTAGGGGCGGAAACGTCCTTGTACGCAACGACGACAGAACCGCAGAGAGAATGGAGTGCGCTGGTAAAAAGAGGAGAAGGGTTCACACTGGAAGCGATGCGTGTCACTTCCGTGTTTGAGTCCGTCAATGGGCGCTGCTGTGTCGGACGTGATGACGCCAGCGTCTGTTCACGAGCACAAGGGTGTGACGCGTCCAGTGTGAAACTGGCCCCAACGATTGACGGCCAAACGAGTACAGCCCACATCATACCGCACTGCAGTGACACAGTCATCGAGTGCTGCCGCAACTTTTTTCCCTCCCTCCTGCGGCATCAGCAGGCTTGACAGGTAGATCAACAGCATCAGCTGCTGCTGCAGCAGCAGTAACTAATAACAGGAGTGAAAAAAAACCATGCAACTCTGAATGGAGAATCATACAGCATTGTTCTGTGACTACTTTATGTTGTGACAGACACCCAACAATTGTTTCAGCACCGAGAATTAATGTACACACGGGGAAATTAATTACTTTTATGGCTTTCAGCTGGATGTGGGTTCCAGCCGTTTGTGAGGCCTTCGCTCTCAGATCCAATGAGCCGAATACAGAAAATTATAGAGACGCGACATGTGAGCACAACTCCTTGAATAATACATATCAGTCCAGCACAGGGGGGCAGATTCACCCTTGGGGGGGGGGTACCTGATGGCTCTCCACCCTCTCCAACCAAAATAATTCACAATGCACACCACTCAAATGAGGCGTGCACGCACAAAATCGTCTCCAGAAGATGCAGATCTATTTGGAATTTTTCCAGTCAGTTTCAGTTGAAGTCAGCCGCCCCCCTAGGGGGGAGGTCAGTGCCCCCTGACCCAGTCCTGACTCTCCCCCTGCAACATGCGCGTACTCGCTGAAACCTGCCCTGCCCTTTGTACCACTGACCAAAACAACCCAGACAATGTCCGAATTGTGAAGTGGTCAAACGCAGTGGTCAACACGGCTGGACTGGTGAATGGACGCAGCGATGCAGGAACGCGCCATACATCACCGACGCTTTGCTCCGGACGCGGAGAACAAAGGCTCGGGCGCTTCGCTGAGTGGGCAGAGACCCCGGGGCAGGAACCCGTCCCCTGCGTCTGTGCGTCGAGATAAACTGCGGGGGCGGATCCAGGGGGTCCCCAGGAAACGGTGACCCCTGGATTTTTGTACTGAAGGTGAGAACTCTTTCATGACGGATTTGACAAATTTGAAACCAGCCTCGTACCCATTGGGCCCCCCCCCCATGACCAAACCATGGTTGCAACCTTGGACTGGTCAATGACAGTCAGACGATAGTCATTGCTGCAACGCTCATTGTGACGCTTCCTTCAAACCGAATGCGTTACGCGTCTCTGGGTGTCAGTGAGCGCAGGTGTCACTGAGTCTTTGCAGTGCCCATTGACTTTGGCAGGTACGTGTAAACGCACGCCACGACGCTGTGCCCGTTGGCTTGTGCAGGGACGCAGCGCGTGATGCGTGCAGCGTGAAACAGGCGTCAAGAGGCCTGAAGTGGAACCAGTTTAGATATTGATCTTCATGATGAATAGGCCTCTCTGTCTCTGTGTGCCTCTCTCTCTCAGTACCGATGCCACCGGAGTGGAAAGCACATCAAAATGAAAGAGCACAGCCCAAAACAGATCAAAATTGGACATTTCACATCAACGCTGCACTGACCAAGTGAAAAACCATTTGTTCTGCAATATTCTGTCATTGTTTGCGTCTCTACATCTCACGTCCTCGCGATGACGAACGGTCTCTTGACCTATTGTTTCTGCGTGCTACAGAAGGTGCTGCATACACGTCATCAGGCCACCAGCTGGCGTGACCTGTCCGCTGTCAACAACGAGAACGATCCGCGTTTGACACCTTTTGTCCATTGTCTTGAAAAACACCCGACCACAATTCACACACCTCTTTCTGCAATGTGCCATCAAAAGGCGTGGATGTGACATTGTTTCGCATAATATCGCCCATGGGTCCATGGACAGCAGAAGTATCTGCTCGAATTGGCTGAGATTCCGCATTGGGCACGTTCGGGTTGTACGGATTCGGCTGCAGTTTGTCATGATGTTCTGGAGATACGGACGCGCAATTGCAGAAACGTGTCCGATGCTCACAGACCAATCTTCTCACCATCAGATTCTGCATGCGTTCTTCTCCCCCTGTGGATTTCAACGCTTTTGCTTCAGAGAAATTGGCAAACGATTCAAAGGCGTTTTTGTGCGCGGCACAATTCACATTCATGATTTCTAGGGCACATAAAATAATTTTCCTCCACCACAAAAGGGAACAGTCCCCAGTCGCGCAACATCGCAGTCACAATAGGGGGGTGCAGATGTAAAATTGATTCGATGTCTGCCGGCCCTGCTCCCCACGTGACTTGACCCCGTGACCCGCGCCCCTCGCGGGACCCAGCTGTGCGCGTCAATGCCTGGGTCCCGGTTCGCTCGCCCTGTCCCCCGCTGCTGCAGCCCCCCTCCTCCCTCTCGGGCCGTCCTCCCAACTTTGCATTGGTATGGCTTTGGTACGCTTCACGCTGCATGCGGTGCGCTTCTGACCAAGGTCAGGCCTGTTTCACATTGGTTGCATTCCCTGAATAAGTCAATGGACGCTGCGTCTCATGAAACGACCCTGCATCCACTGACTTGCAGAGACACATGACGCAGCGAGAATTGCGCTTCAACGAGTGCTGCGTCGTCTTGTACCCGTCGCCCATCGCCAAACACGCAGGTCTAGACGTGACGCACGACGCATCCACCGTGACCCCCACCCACCGTCGGGACGACCCGAACCCCTCGACACAACTCGAACGAGGCGGAACGAACGACCCAACGAGCCTCAGCCGCGCCGCCAGCCGCCTTTTCAATTCAATCAGTTTTTGCAACGCATTTATAATTCTGAAGTCCTCCACAAAAGCCCCATTATGTGTCTCCCGTGAGGGGAGAGTTTGAAAAGGACTCCTGGAGCACCTCATCAGAGCCCGCGCTTCAAAGGGACAGGAATGTATCCGTTTGTGTACGAAGCCACAGCAAAAATATTCACCATAGAGCAGTCATAATAGGCGACCAAGTAGTTTGTACAATGAGTGGGAAATTATTCTATCAACGTGACATCAGACAGACACACACTGGCTTTTTTTCAGCGAGCGAGCGAGAGAGCGAGGGAGCACCGAACCTCTTTTCAATGTTATTGGGCCACGTCAAAGTCTCCCTGGTTCCACGTGGGGGAGATCCAGGATCAGGCGGGGTGCATGGCCAGGGGGTTGACCTTCAAAGGAACGACTCCAATTGGACAAATTTGACATAAAGACCAGGCAAAAATGTGCACCTGTCAACAACTTTTTGGGGTGGGGCCTACCGCCACAGCACCCCAGCACAAACTGAGGGAGGTGATCCTTTGGGGGTTGGCGTTTGAGAGAGACCTGCCGCCCCCCAGGTCCACCCTGCCGCCCCCCGGATCCACCCTGCCGCCCCCGGATCCACCCTGCCGCCCCCGGATCCACCCTGCCGCCCCCCGGATCCACCCCCCGTCGCGGCATCGTAAGGCCTCACACAGATGGGGTCACAAAGTTGGTGTCAATAGGTTTTGTTTTCCTCAAACACACAGCACGGTTCACCTCCAATTTATCGTCGACAAATAAGAACAAAACTGTTGCATACCTCCAGCCTGGTGACATGCATGTCAAACAAACGCCATGAAAGTACAGATTGTCAAAATCTATAAAATCCAAACATGAGAACTCATGCATAATTCCCCACAAGAGCCCAACATGCTCTCCCGCACCCGGCTCCTGCCTCCAAGACACGCATTTCAACAACCTGGGGCCTTGTCTCTCGTCCATATCAAACTACTGGCGCTAATTTTTTTCCACGATCTTGGTATTCATGAGGTGTACTTTTCAAGAAAGAAACCATTTTGCCCCACAGACAAAAGGAAATGGTTTGGCGTGTGCTTGTTCTTCGCAACACAAAGGAAACGTTCTTGCTTCACACAGTGGATTGTGCTGCAGAAGGAACGACACTTCATTCAGTTGTTCTGGTGTTCACTTGTTTTGGGGAGCATGAACAGACGACACACACCATGTTTCTTCTTGCGTCCATTGATGTCCATTCAGTCTCTCAAACCAAAGACACAACACAGATGCTGCAGCAAAGGGACACATGCCTCCAGTGTATATGTGAGAGATTTCAGGGAGTCCTTGATGTCTGCAGTTCTAAAAGGGTCTGTAAGGGAGATGTAAAAGTGTTGCGACGATCCCAAGGGCGACAGATCGATGATCCGACATGGGAAGCTCGTCCTGACACTCCCGCAATCCAGGGGTGGATCGGGGAGGGACTAGAGGGACCGTCCCCCTCGTTCCACCGACCCTAAGCACTGACCGTTCACTCCCCCATTCCAGGAGCGCAACCAGGGGATTGAAGGGACCCTACCAACTTACTCCCCTCAGGTTTGAGCCCTCCTGTTTCTTTCTTCCTGTAACTTTATCTCAAAATTGTGTAAAGGAAAAACCCTTCTGAGGGCCGCCCCCACTCGACCAAAATCTGGATCCTGTGATCCTGTGTGATCCACAAACATCCCCTGGCCAAAGAAATCCCGGATCCGCCCTGAAAAACCGGAGGAGTGTCAGTGGATCCCGGGAGGAGACAGAGGAGTCTGTTCCCTACCAGATGGAGGGCCACAGATAAAAGTGGACCAATCTACCTCTATCTACGGCCTGTCACTGTGTAATTAATGGGGGACACGAGGTGTGAAGAACCCCGGGATCATTACAGGCTTAGTGGTCCAGACAGGAAGCGAGAAACTGGGTCAGAGAACCACGGTGGGAGAGAGACGGGGCTTTGTGCTGTTTCATACAATTGCCTTGCAATTTGAATCAAAATGTGCTTGATCTCCCACCAAACTAAATGACATGTCCCAGCCAATCTTCTCAAGCAAAAAAATCAATTTTGTCGAAGGAGACCAGACAGGCAAGATTGCTTGTATCTTATCACCACATCAAGTGCATGGTTGGAGAAAATGAACAAAAAAATTGTGTGAGCCAAGCATTGTGTTTTTGTGACTCACAAAACTTCCCATTTCAGGCCTGTTTCACACTGGGTGCGTCCCGCGTGGTGCTGCGTCTCTGTCAACGGGAGTTGCAGCGACTTTGCCAGGGGACGCATGGCGACTGCGTCCATTGCCAAACTGACCTTGGTGTGCAGCAGCTGACTTTGGAGAACTTTGGAGTCTTTCACGTAGGGCGCCGACGGCGTTATTTTTCTTGACGTCAACTAGACTTTTGACGCCGTCAGTGCCTTTTTAACGTTGACATGACGTCATCAGTAAGTTTAATTTCACGTGTAAAATTTGCTGAAAGACCCAGCCAGGACAACATGAACACGATTCAAATCGTTTTTCCCTCGTCCGTGCGTCATTCCACACGACGCAGCACCCACTGACGTGGACGCAAGTAAGTAACGCGTGACGCACCCCGTGTGAACCTCGCCGCTACCGTGAAGCCCAAACCACCTGAACACGCTTCTGCAGGAAGACGATGGGATCTTGACGCTTTGTACGGCAACACGCACTCTCCTTTCATGCGCCGGCGTCGGGAACAACAATGCCTTTCTGCAATCTCTTTACCTGCAGGCACCTGCTGCTGCAGGATCAAAGCCTTGCAGCCAAAAAGCCCTGCAGTCAGAAAGCCCTGCAGCCAGGCCTTCTGCGTGTGCGCATGTGTGTGAGGATGCGGGGGAGAAATAGGTTAATACTGCTCTTCTTGAAGAGAGACGCCGAACCCGGAAATGTATCGCAATTTCCCGTGCAGCAGCAGAAACGAGCAGAAATCTCCATTTTTTGGCCTCATTTCAATCCTTTTGCACGGTGGATGCGTCTTGCGTCGCGTCCGTGCAAACATGTCAATATGCGCGTCGCGTCGTTGCCTGCGATGCGATGCAACGTCTGTTGACTTGGCGCATTGTGAAGCAGGGCGCAGTACGTACAAGGCGCTGCGTCGTCATCACCCATGATCCAACGCCTGGATTTTAGCTACGCATGCGCTGTGAGGCAGGGCTCAGGACTCGGCCTCCATAAGGCAGCTTGACGTTGATTTGGCCAACAGAGACTTCAAAAAATCCCCATATTTTCCACGCTCGCTGCGGTGCGCAGAGACCCGAATCGGAGGGACAGGGGACGGAGAAATCGATCCGTGGGTCTCCGCAGCGAACGACACCGCCTGTGTCCCGCCGTGACCTGGAGGGGGGAACGAATCCCTCCTCCGGCCCGCTCCTCCCTCTGGTGGATCCAGGGAGGAGACATGGAGTCAGAACGGCGTCTATATTTTGGTGCAAGGGGGGGTGCAATTGCCACTAACAACAGGGAACAGCACCTCTGAGAGAGATTCAACCATTGAGTACGACACACTGACTATCTTGCGCCTGGTGGTGCATATTATGGAGGAGTCCATTGTTTTCTTTTATGCGGGCGGGGGGGGGAACTCCTTGATCCACTGCAGTGTTGGGGTCAGATCGGTGTCCACACCTCCAGGAGCGGGTTTCAAGATTTTCACGACACATGAACCATTCTGTGCAAGCTTGTGCAAATTATTGGGGATGGGGGGGGGCGCAGGGGGCAAGAACATCCACCAACGTCTCTCACAGGAACAGAATCGTCGTTGTTGTTGCCCGGTGGTGCAAAAACAGGTGTCCTGGGGTGTGGCCATTGGATCTGCCAGAGCCCCCATTTCCCAACTGAGCGAACTTTAGCGGGAGCGGCCAATTGAATCTCTGGATCCGCTGGAGCCCCCCCCCTCCCTCCCGTCTCCACCAGCTGGGCAAGAAGCCACAATAGCAAAGCTCTGAGCCTCAGATACGATATCCAAGGCTCAAGTCTGGGGGAGACTGACATCCTCGGCAAACACATAAACAGCTTCAATTGTCTCACTCTACACTCACAAGCACGCGCGTTTATTTTGCAAAGAGCGAAACAGGTAAATCTGGGTCTGCTTCACGCTAGATGCGTGAGAACAAGAACAACGTCTCTGCACAGTTCAGCGGGCGTCGCGACAAAGCGTCTGTTGATTTGCGTAGAGACGCAGCGCGTCACGGCTCCAACGTGTACCAGACGAGCAGCAGAAAGTACCTGCGTGTACACAAACGAGTACAACCGATACTGACACGATACTCGAGGTGCGGTATCTTTCGAGTGTAATACGCCCCCTACCACTGCCGTATCTGGGTGACTTTTTTGTTGTTTCTCCCACAAATGAGTTTTGCAAGGTTTCTGTGCAGCAGATGAGAACGCGTTTCTTTCACTCCACCACGTTGCCACGACTCCCTTCGTTTCCACTTTCTGACATCACAGTTTCCAAGCCAGGAGGAGCAAAGACAAAGAAAATGGATTTCACAGTGCAACGCTGTAGCAGAAAGAATACTGCAGCTCTCTATTCTCTTCACTCTGGAAGAACCCAAGGCCTGGCTCACACTGGATGCACCCTGCGTTGCGTCCCTGTGTCAACCAATGGGCGCCTGTGACAGAGACGCCAATGTTTGCCACTCTCCCATGGAGCAATCAACCATTTACTCCGTCATAATCATCGTCTCTGCTATGATCCATTCAGAGGCTCTTTTCTCTCCTCCTCTTTTCTCTCTTTGTTCTTTTGATCCAACACAGATGAAGCCTGCAGCCATCAACCAACAAAGTACTCGTCTGTCGAGGGGAAAGTTTCCCCGTCAGCTCTTCTGGGGACTGTTTCACACTTGATGCGTCTTGAGCTTCGTCACGGAACGAAGGGAGGAAGGATCCAGAACCACGCAGCGCGCGACGCGTCCAGTGCGCACGCCTATTTTGAACACCCTCCCGAACACAAAACTTGTGCATCAACTCGCAAAAATAAATTTGTTTTGGGCGGTCATCTTCTTTTCACGACCAGTAAAAACCACGAAAAAGCCCTCAGGTTTTTCCGTTGTGTCGCTGGATCTGTCCGTCGATCGAGTTCCGAGTTTTCGCACGTTGGAACGCACACCCACCCACCACGCCTACCTTTCTCCTTCCCCACGTGCCATACTCGCGCTATCCGCTGTGTACTCGGGTACTTACCTACAAAGATAAAAAGTACAAATTGCTGTCAGTAATTTCCTCACGTAATATTGACTCTGGGTTAATGCGTGGTGCTTGACATGTTGGATGGGAAAATAATAATGCACCCTTTGAGTCTGATGTGTGTGAGTGAGAGAGCTGTCCCTCGCATCAGACCACCCCTTTTGTGTACAACTGACACACATCAAAATGAATAAATACTTTGTACTGTTTTTTTCATGCGGACAAAAAAGGCAGAGAGGAGTGATGTGAGCGCGGGAGCTGTCATGCGCAGTGACAGACGAGTCAACACGTGACCCCGTGACCCCGGGGGAGGATCGTACAAACACTGTGACAGTCGCCATGACAATCGTGTTATGCAAATTACAACTTTATTAATGGCAGAAACAGGAGAAAGGAGAAAAAAGGTGGCAACACACAGGGAAATGGGTCACGAAGAAAACACTTCAAGAATTATGCGCTGAAATCAAATGACTGTCAGGCAGGGACTGATCCAGGGTCCCCGCCCCAAATCCATTGCACCTGCACATACCCCCTACCAATCAGCAAATCAAAATGACAAAAGAATGGGGAAAACGTCTGTGCATCATTGCTAAATCAGTTGTGATCCATACAACACGCCAATCAAGGGAAGACACAACAATAGCGCGACAGTGCAATTTCTGTCACAGTCGCACCGCTCCCAAATTTCTGCGTGTACGTCTCCTAAAGACGAGATTTGACGTTCAAAGTGGAGTGCGTGGACAGCATGCCAATCCCCACGAAGACAATGAACGTCTGCGTCCGCAAATGAGTGAGTGAGTGACGGGCCCGGACGGTCAAATTAGAGCAATCCCCTCTCCACGCATTGGGATTCCACTCATGATCGTACATGTCAATTAACCCTCCGCTCCGCCTGTCACTCAATTTACTTCCGGCGTGCATGCGCATACGCTGTCGTCATTCTGCAGGTCAGTCGCACGCTGGATGCGTCAGGGGTGGGGTGCCTGCGCAAAACAATGAGCGCTGCGTCGCAAGCGACGGCGCAGCGTCCGTTGAGTTGCCCAGGGACGCAAACGCGCTGGGCACGCTGTTTGAACGACGCCTTCGTCAATTTCGCGCCCCATCGACGGGCAGCTACATTTGCATCCATTATCGCTCAAAAAGGCCACGTGGTAAAAAGTGCGAAAAGCAACGCGTGCAGTGAACTTGATTGGCCTAAATCAGTTCAGAATATTCATCGCACAACCTGTTCAATGGCGGTGGCCTTCTGTGCACACAGTGCGGTGTTTTCTGTGGTTTGATTACAGCTTCTGTTGTGGCTTCTTGATGCAAAGTCTTGGGCTTCTTTCTTTGCGTAGACAGGTGCGAAAACGCGACCACGCGACCAACGCACCCCGGGGTCGTTCGCATTGCGGGTTGAAGTGCTCGCGGTGCGTGGAAACCGAACGCGCCCAATCAACACGAACCTCCCGTCTGAACAATGGGAGCCACACCCTTCTCTTGTGAAGCGACTTCTTTCTTTGTTTGCCCTTTGTTCTGCGAACTACGCAGACAACAGCCTGGCAGGGGAAGCTGCATCTCCAAGGTGCGTCGCGCCGCGTCGCGTTGTTGCGTGGAAATTTGGCTTCGTGCTGGGGGAGCCCCTGGCCCCAATACACACACGCACACGCATACACACACACACACACACACACACACACACACACACACACACACACACACACTTCCCACTTTTGGTCACGACTCACAATGTTTTACCTGTCAAAACTTCTCAAATCTGAGATAGTCCCTTTTCCCTTGTGGATTCCCCTCCCGTCTTCAACCAAACCTTGGACAGCGCCCTTGGTCCACGTCAGACCCGCTTCCATTTGTATCAGTTTCATCTCTTTCTGCGATCTCCTCCCTCCTCCCACTCCCCGGAAGGTCAAATTCACCCGTGCCGACAAACGTTTCTGTTTTTTTAGAGACCCGCACAAAAAATGAGGACGCCCTCTTTAAATGTCCATTTTGGAACAAAATAACCCAAAATTTGGTAGATTAGAGTGTCCCTAATGGCGCTATCATCTCCCTCGTATTTGCATAATAAACGTCGTTTACGCTTTCATCAAGACTTCAATTGCCGCGACGAAATAAGGTTTGAGTCTGACCCCTCCCCCTTTAAATTTCACTCTATCTCCCGACTTATCACAACGGAGGATCCAGGGGGGTCCTGAAAGCCCCCCCCCCCAACGGCCGGCCCCGCTTCCAAAAATTTGCATCTGCAAGAAACGCTGCTTTCTTCGAAGTTGGCAGTCGCCCCTCAATTAGACGCAAAAACTTTCAGTGTCAAAACTCTCAGTTGAGAGGTGTCAAATTTCCTGAAACCGAGTCCTCTCCCACATCTCTTCAGATTTGGGCCCCTTCCGCCCCGACCCTGGATCCGCCCCCTCCCTCTCCCTGCTCATTTGGAGGGATCCACGAGTCCCAGGGGTGGGCGGCTGGTACTAGTGCTTGTGAGGGAACATCAAAGTCTGTCGCGCGCACACACACCTGCGCTATCAGAGAATATGCATCCACTCCGACAGGGGGAAAACTGATGTTCAATGCATCGGCTCCAATCCTTTGATCTGATTTGGAAATATATGCTGATTGCCTGGAAACCATTTGCAAAAACGCGTTGCAAGAATCGTTGATGACGTGGAATTCTGTGTTCTTGTGGTTCTTGCAAATTGAGTAGAAATTGCAAGGGCTTCAGTTGTGGGGGTTTTGATGCGCAAGTTTCCTGTTTTGTAACAGCTTGTCGTGCGACAGAAGCTCGATGCCAAACAAATGTGTCTGGCTCCTGTCGAGTCCCTCAGGCCGCGTTCACACTGGACACGTCGCGCCACAGCGTCCGGGTCAGCGTCCGTGGACGTGTTCTCAGACGCAATGGAAGAAACATCCATCGTCCTGTGGGTGCGTCGTGCGTCGCGTCCTTGTCTGAAGCAACAGATGTTGTGCGTCGATGCCGTGACGCAACACCCTTTGGCATGCACGTGTCAACCCCGCCCCACAGTGTTCTACGCGTCCCATGTGATGCCATCCCCCAACAGCGGACAACAACAGCGCACGTGACGCACCCAGTGCGCCCCCTGCCTGAGCAGAGCGAAGCCTGTCCACTGCCCCAAACGTTATTGCGATCTTCGCGATACGACATCTCCGAGTGGAAAACAGACGACGTCCAATCATAGCGTCTGTCAAATCAAGGCCCCGCATGGGGAATTCCCGGAAGGACAAATGAATCCAGTTTTTCCAGTCCTTTCCCCGCTGCCTTCTGATCCTCTGAATCAAGTTAGGAATTGGTATCTTCTGTGAAGATTTGATGTTGGGGCTTTGTGGACGACGTGGATAAAATGACAATCGTGGCCTGGGTTCATTGCTTTATTGGGGAGAAAGAAAGCTTGTCTGAGTTCATTTTCACACTGCAGGCGTCCGTCATGCGTTGCGTCTCTGTCCATGTCAAGAAGCGTTGCTTCCGACGCAGCGACTTGAAAAACGCACACACGTCAAGAGACAAAAGCAGCAGAGAAGCAACACACTGCGAGTTAGATAGGGAATAGCAAGCAAGAGACATCCACTAGCGCTCATTGATCTGGATACGAAGGCGACGCATCACGCATCCAGCGTGACACTAGCTTGAAAAATATGTTCCATATCTGAGATGAACAGATGGGGCCCCGCGCCACATTACTGACCAGTAAAACCCGCAGACCCCGGCCCGACGCCGGCCCGACGGGGCCACATTATAGCCGCGGATCGAGCCGGATCAGCCGCCGCGTTATTGCATTGCGCTGCGAGGAACATATGTCCAGGGCTGACCCGGGGTCTGCGGTCCGTCTTTTTGATCAGCCAGTGGATCCATACCCGCGTCCACGGACCCAGAAAGTGGGGCAAGCTTTGATATGCCAGTCTGGGCCAGGAATGTGTAACTGGCAGGAAGAGGGAGAGTGGGGTCACGCGCCACCCTCAGAAGGTAGGATCCAGCTCCTTGATGTGTTACGGGACCAGAATCCTGCTCCTGAATGCATGGGGGCCAGAACCCCACCCTGGGTCCCTCGGGGCCAGAACACCCCCCCCGACACTGTGCAGTCAGGACCCTACCTGTATCCCACGAGTCAGGACCCAACCCAAGACTTCGCTCCACATCCGGATCCCCACGCGAGCAGAACCCCACCCCTGTATGCCTGAGTCAGGACCCACGCTTAGACTCCGTGCGGTCAGGATCCCAACTCTGGATTCCTGAGTCAGACCTCCCTGGGCCCCAAGCGGTCAGGATCCACCCTGGATCCCCCGGGGTCAGGACCCACCCTGGATCCCTGGGTCAGGATCCCGGCCCCGGACCCCTGGCTCCGCCCGGCGGATCACAGGGCGGCGGGTCGGGGTGGTTCCGGATTCCCGTCACGACCCCGCGGTCCCGGGTCGCGCGCACAGCTGTCGCTGGGAATGCAAGCCGCAATTATAGCCTCTTCATCAGCATTACCGGACCCCACCCAGTGCCGGACCCCACCCAGCGGACCAAGGGGAGGGGCACCAGGACCGGACCCCACCCAGCGGACCAAGGGGAGGGGCACCAGGACCGGACCCCACCCAGCGGACCAAGGG
>JAAUXT010028143.1_pt1 | contig 12857 bp, 10 predicted proteins | sample 7278171 | NCBI WGS metagenome assembly JAAUXT01 (sample SAMN14350112, study PRJNA611818) | marine sediment metagenome | isolation source: surface marine sediment (1.8m) | place: French Polynesia: Moorea | collected 2018-08
CGCACCACCGCCCGCTGGCCCCGGGACAGGGTCTTCTCCAGCATCTGCGGCAGGGCGTTCTCCAGCCGCGTCCGGGTCAGGTGGTAGAAACGGACCTCGGTCATGGTGTCCGGGCCTCTCGCTCCCTCGCCGTCAGCCCTCGTAATGGGCTGCGACCAGCCGGTCGAGCAATCGGACCCCGAAGCCGGTGCCGCCCTTCGGCGCGGTCGGCTTGCCCTTCTTCGACCAGGTGACCCCGGCGATATCGAGATGCGCCCAGGGCAGATCCTTGTCGATGAAGCGCTGGAGGAACTGGGCCGCGGTGATCGAACCGGCCTCGCGGTTTCCGATGTTCTTCATGTCGGCGGCATCGGTGTCGATCGCCTTGTCGTAGTCCTTGCCCAGAGGCAGGCGCCAGACCAGTTCGCCGACTTCCTTGCCGGCGGTTGCCAGTTGATCAGACAGGGAGTCGTCGTTTGAGAACATCCCGGCATGAACGCTGCCCAGGGCGACGATGATGGCGCCGGTCAGGGTCGCTAAGTCGACGATCGCGCGCGGCTTGAACTTGTCCTGCACGTACCACAGGGCGTCGGCCAGCACGAGCCGGCCCTCGGCGTCGGTGTTCAGGACCTCGACGGTCTGACCCGATGCCGTCGTGACGATGTCGCCCGGGCGCTGCGCCTTGCCGGAAGGCATGTTCTCGACCAGACCGCAGATGCCGACCGCGTTGACCTTCGCCTTGCGGCCCGCCAAGGCGCGCATGAGACCGACCACGACGCCGGCCCCACCCATATCCCACTTCATGTCCTCCATGCCGGCGGAGGGCTTGATCGAGATGCCGCCGGTGTCAAAGCAAACGCCCTTGCCGACGAAGGCGATCGGCCGCTTGTCCTTCGCCTTCGGCGCGCCGTCCCAGCGCAGGACCAGGAGCTGGGACTCCCGCGCCGAGCCTTGGCCGACACCCAGCAGGGCGCCCATGCCCAGCTTCTCCATCTGCGCTTCGCCGAGGACCTGCACCTTGACTCCCAGCTTGCTCAAGGCCTTGGCGCGCGCCGCAAGCTCGGCCGGATAGAGCACGTTGGCGGGCTCGGACACAAGGTCGCGGGTCAGGAAGACGCCGGCCGCGATCTCTTCCAGATCCCGAAACAGCTTGCGCGCGTCGGTCGCCTCAGCGGTCAGGATCGAGGCCTTTGCCAGACTGAGCTTGTTGCTGTCTGGCTCCTTGGTCTTGTACCTGTCGAAGCGGTAGGACGCCAGCAGCGCTCCGTAGCCGAGGTTTGCAGCCCAGGCGCCTTTGCTGCGCCCTGGGGCCTCGACGACGATCGCTGCTGCCTTCTCGCCGACCGCGTTCAGTTTCGCCGCCAGACTGCCGCCGGCATCCTGAAGGTCGCGGTCTACCAGTTTCTTCGGATCGCCCAGGCCGTAGAGCAGGACGCGGCTGTTATCGATTCCCGCCGGCGCCAGAATCTCGAGCAATTCACCTGATTTGCCCTCGAACCGGCTTCCAGACATAGCCCGGGTCAAGGCGCCGCCGGTCACCTTGTCCAGTTGCGCCGCAGTCGGAAGCAGCTTACGCCCCTCCTGAATGGGAACGGCCAAGGCGCCCGACTTCGGCAAGGTCACGGCAGCGAAGGAGACTTTCATAGGGATCCTCTTTGAGTGTCGTTGCGGAGCCCAGCGCAAAGCACGGGAGTCGCGGTCTATCACTATTGCGATAGCGGCTGAGCCCCGTTGGTGTCAATGCCACCGAAGTTCAGCGGCATTTCGCGACGTTCTTGGATTTTCCATTGAATGCCAGTTGTTTGTGCTTGCACTTTCGAGCGATATCGTTTGTCTTTTTCGCCATCCGAAGGCGGGCCCACGACCGGGTGCCATTCAGCAGCCGCGCGGGCAGCACCAGGGGGGACGCATGTTCTCGACATTGAGTGCGGATTAGCTCCGCCCATGTGGAGCCGCCTAAAGCATATCGGTTTCGCTGCGCTGTTGGGGTTCGCTGCTTGCCCGGTCCAGGCTCAGGACCTGCCGACGACGGACATACCGGCCTTGATCCAGGCCGACGAAATCAACTTTGACGAAAACCTCGGCGTCATCACCGCGAAGGGAAATGTCGAGATCACCCAAGACGATCGTGTCCTTCAGGCGGACGCGATCAGCTACAACCTGCGCAGCGAGGTAGTCACCGCCTCGGGCAACGTGCGTCTCGTCGAGCCGAGCGGCGAAATCATCTTCGCCGAGTTCGTCGAAGTGACCGGAGACCTGCGCGAAGCCTTCATCCGCGACGTCCGGATCCTGATGACCGATGGCGCGCGCCTCGCCGGCGCCAATGGCCAGCGGACCGTCGGAAACTTCACCGAAGTGAACAAGGGAGTGTTCAGTCCCTGCGAGCTCTGCCGCGAAGACCCCACCCGGCCGCCTCTCTGGCAGCTCAAGGCGAGCCGGGTGATCCACGACCAAGAGGTCAAGACCATCCGCTATCACGACGCCTGGTTGGAGATGTTTGGCGTTCCGGTGGCCTACACCCCCTACTTCCAGCACCCGGATCCGACCGTGAAGCGGAAGACCGGTTTTCTGGCCCCCACAGTCGGCAAGTCGGACCGGCTCGGCGTCACCACCCAGATCCCGTTTTTCTGGAACATATCGCCAGAACGTGATCTGACGCTAGCGCCGATCTTCACGACTAACGAGAGCGCGGTCTTCGTCGGCACCTATCGCGAAGCATTCCGCTTTGGAGAGTTTGAATTCACCGGCAGCGGTACTGTGGCCGACCGCGAAGAGCAAACCAACGAAGTCGACAAAAACGTCTTTCGCGGGCATGTCGATGCCATGGCTCGGTTCGATCTCGACGACACCTGGCGCATCGGTTTCGATATCGATCGGGCAACCGACGACACCTATCTTAGGGTCTACAAGTTCTCCGACGAAGGCGACCTTACAAGCCGGCTTTTTGCTGAGGGCTTCCGCGGCCGCAACTATTTCTCGATCGAAAACTTCCTCTATCAGGGCCTGCGGGAAGAAGACCGCAACGACGAGACCCCGATCATCAGTCCATTGATGAACTACAGCTTCGTGAGCCAGCCGCAGTTCTGGGACAGCACCTTCAGCCTCGACACGGACCTGCTTATCTTGACACGGACCAACGGCCGGGACAGCAACCGGCTGTCGATGGAAGGGGGATGGCACCTACCTTTCACCGGGCCGCTGGGCGATCGCTACGAAATCAAGGCCTTGTTATCGGCCGACGGCTATTGGATCAATGGCAACGATCCGAGCACCCCAGAGGTCAACCCCGACAGCTCGACCAAGGACTATTTCACAGGGCGGGTCGTACCCAGGCTGGCGCTGGGGTGGCGCTATCCCTTCGTCCAGACCAATCCCGGCTTCAGCCAGATCGTCGAGCCCATTGCCCAGGTGGTCGTCGCGCCGGAAGGCTTGAACCCGAACAGAATTCCGGACGAGGACAGTAGCGACTTCGAATTCGACGATACCAATCTGTTCAGCCTCAATCGTTTTCCCGGCGCCGACCGAGTCGACCCCGGGCCGCGAATCGACTACGGCTTGAAATGGAGCGTCTCGGGTAACGAAGGCTCCTATGCCAGCGCTTTCGTAGGACAGAGCTACCGCTTCCAGGACATCGATCAGAGCAATCTCTTTCCTGGGGATTCCGGTCTTGAGGATCAGTTCTCCGACTTTGTCGGTCGGGTCGAGCTGAGGCCGAGGAAGTTCCTGGATCTGAGCTACCGATTTCGCGCTGACAAGAGCAGCTTCTCGCTGCAACGCTCGGAAATCAATGCCGTTTTTGGGCCGCCCGCCCTCAACTTCGACGTCACTTACACCTTTCTTGATGACGAAATCCAATCCGGGGGAGAAATCATCGAAGAACGCGAAGAGATCAGGCTTCAGGTCAACTCCCAGATCGGACGCTACTGGTCGGTCTTCGGGTCCCACCGCCGAGACATAGAGGACGATAAGTCTCTGTCCTGGAAGGCAGGGATCACGTATGAGGACGAGTGCTTCGCGATCCGGGGCGGCTACGAACGAACTTTCTTCAATGATCGCGACGTGACCAAGGAAGAGGCTTTCTTCGTAAATGTCTCCCTTAAGCACCTCGGGGCGGTCGGTGGCGGCAACTGAATAGCAGGCTAGAAATTCCACTGAGGGGATCGGCCAGCCCGCCGCCCTCCGTTGTTCAGGTCCCAGGACAGCGTTATAGTTGGGTTAAAAGGCGGTGGACCCAATACGGTCGACCAGATTAGGAGCGAGCCGAGGCGGGCGATGAAACGAATTTGGCGCGTTCTGGCGTGTGCAACCACGATTTTCTTGCTCCTGGGCCCGACGGTGACCAGCGCCCAGCAATCGCTGCGCGCTGCCGCGATCGTCAACGACGAGGTCATCTCCTTGCTCGACCTGGAGATGCGTGTCCGCCTGGCGATGCTGGCCGCCGGCGTCGAAAATACGCCGCAAGCGCGACGGGAAATCGGCCGGCAAGTCCTGCGCAGCCTCATCGACGAACGCCTGCAACTTCAAGAAGCCGCGCGGCTCGGCATCGAGGTCTCGAACGGCGAGATCGAAGCCGCCATCGATACCCTGGCCAAGCAAAACAAGCGCAGCCGAGGCGAATTCCTGGATCTCTTGAGCCAACGCGGCGTGATGCTGCAATCTCTGACCGAGCAGCTCAGAGCGACCATCGCTTGGCAGGGCGTGATCGCCCGCCAGCTCAGTCCCCAGGTCACGATCAGTGAGGAAGAGATCGAAGCGGCGGTCGCCCGACAGCGCGCGGGCCAGGGCAAGACGATCAGGCTGGTTGCCGAGATTTTCCTGGCCGTCGACGATCCGTCCCAGGACGCAGAGATCTTCAGTGCGGCCCAACGCCTGATCGACCAACTTCAGAATGGCGCCCGTTTCCAGGATCTTGCCCGGCAGTTTTCTCAAAGCGCCACCGCGCCGGTCGGCGGAGATCTCGGCTGGGTCAACGAGTCCCAGCTGCCCGAAGAGCTGACTGCCGCCCTAACACAGATGTCCCCGGGGCAGATCGGCGGCCCGATCCGAAGCCTGACCGGCTATCACGTGATATTCCTCCGCAGGGAGCGGCAAATCCAGGGAGGCGAAGAATGGCTTGGCCTCAAGCAGGTCTTTCTCCCTGTTCCCAAAGATGCCGACGCTGAGACCACGGCGTCGGTGCGCTTCGAGGCCGCCGAACTCGCCGCGAGCCTGAGCGGCTGCGCCAGCATGGACGAAGCCACCGAAGAGCTTGGCGGAGCTTCCGGGGACCTCGGGGAAGTCAAGGTGGCCGATCTGCCGGCCAACTTGCGCAGCGCGGTGGCCAGGCTCGAGATCGGGCAATCGAGCCAGCCGATCCAGCGCGACGACGGCTTCGTGGTTCTGATGGTCTGCAGCCGCCGCGGAGATGGCATCGATCGCGACCGGATCGAGAGCGGCCTTCGCCGCGAGCGGGTCGACATGCTGTCGCGCCGCCACCTGCGGGATCTGCGCCGGGCCGCCAACGTCGAAATGAGAATATGATGGCACGGCCGGAAACGGCCATCCGCATCCGAGAGCCCTTGGCCCTGACCGTTGGAGAGCCGTCCGGTATCGGCGGAGAGATAGCGCTGCAAGCCTGGTTGGCACGCCGAAGCAGCGACCTCAGCCCCTTCTTCGCTCTCGACGATCCTCTCCGGCTCCGACGCCTGGTCGAGACATTCGGCTGGCCGGTCGACATCGAGGCGATCACTGACCCGGCGGAGGCAGCTGAGGTCTTTCCGCGCGCAATGCCGGTTCTGCCTCTGGCCTCGCCGATTTCCGCCACGCCGGGAGAACCGCTTGCCGCCAACGCCGAAGCAGTGCTGGAGAGCATTCGCCAGGCTGTGACGCTGACCCGAGCGGGCCGCGCCGGTGCCGTCGTCACCAACCCGATCCACAAGGGCGTACTCTATCAGGCCGGCTTCCGACATCCCGGCCACACCGAATACCTCGCCGACCTGGCAGGGCTGACCTCGCGCCCGGTCATGATGCTGGCCGGGCCCTCGCTGCGGGTGGTACCGGTCACCGTCCACCTGCCCCTCCGCGAGGTCGTCGCCAGTTTGACGACCCGGGACATCGTCCACGCGGGCCAGGTCACGGCCAGGGCGCTACGCGAGGATTTCGGCGTTGCAGATCCGCGGATCGCGGTGGCTGGTCTCAACCCCCACGCCGGAGAGGGCGGCACCTTGGGCCAGGAAGATGCCGAGATCATCACACCGGCGGTCGAAGCCCTGCGCCGAGACGGCATCGACACGCAAGGCCCACTGGCCGCCGACGGGATGTTCCACGAGGCGGCCCGCCAGGGCTTCGACGCCGCCCTCTGCATGTACCACGACCAGGCTCTGATCCCGGTCAAGGCCCTGGACTTCGACCGGACGGTCAACGTCACCCTGGGCCTGCCCTTCGTGCGGACCTCGCCGGACCACGGAACCGCCCTGGACATCGCCGGCAGCGGCCGGGCCAGCCCGAAGAGCCTGATTGCCGCCTTGCGCCTGGCAGAGCAAATGGCTTCCGCCCGTGCCGCGGCGGCCCGCGCCCCAGCCGCCTGACTGCGCAATGGTTGCCGAAGAGCCGACCTTGCCGCAGTTGCGCGAGGTCATTGCGCGCCACGGTCTCTCGGCTCGCAAGAGCCTGGGTCAGCACTTCCTTCTGGATTCCAACCTCACCGCCCGCATCGCCCGCGCCGCCGGGGATCTGTCCCATGGCACCACGATCGAGATCGGCCCGGGACCCGGCGGCCTGACCCGGGCGCTGCTCGATGCCGGCGCCGCGCGGGTCGTCGCCATCGAGAAGGATCAGCGCTGCCTGGACGCCCTGGCCGAGCTGGCAAGCGCGCTACCCGGCCGGCTCGAAGTGATCGAGGCCGACGCCCTCGAGGCAGAGACCGGACGTCTCGGCGAGGCACCGCGGCGGATCGTCGCCAACCTGCCCTACAACATCTCGACGCCGCTCCTGCTGCGCTGGCTGCGCGACCTCTTCGAGGCACCGGAAACTTATGAGTCCCTGACCCTGATGTTCCAGAAGGAAGTCGCGCAGCGCCTGGCCGCAGCACCGGGCAGCCGGGCCTACGGCCGGCTGGCCGTGATCACCCAGTGGATCTGCGAGGTCGAGCCGCTCTTCGACATCCGCCCCCAGGCCTTCACGCCACCACCCAAGGTGACATCGACCCTGGTGGCGCTGCACCCCCGGCCGGAGCCCCTGCACCCCGTGTCCTGGGCGGCTCTGGAGCGTGTCACCGCCGCCGCCTTCGGCCAGCGCCGGAAGATGCTGCGCCAGAGCCTCAAGTCCCTGGGCGGCGATCCGATGGCCCTGCTTGCCGCCGCCGGGATCGCTGAGACCAGCCGGGCCGAGGAAATTCCGCTGGACGCGTTCTGCGCTCTCGCGCGCGCTTTTTCCGAGCGGGGTTCGGCCTAGGGACGACCGGTCAGGGTCTTGACGAAGGCGCCGAGCCCGACTTGCCGCTCGCGGCGCAGGCGCTCCGCAGCCAGGATCGCCTGGACCTCGACGATGCTGTCCTCGAGATCCCGGTTGACGATGACGTAGTCGTATTCCGCCCAGTGGCTCATCTCGTCGGCCGCCTTGGCCATGCGGGCTTGGACCACGTCCTCGGGATCGCGGGCCCGGCTGCGCAGGCGCTGTTCCAGTTCGGCCGTCGAGGGCGGCAGGATGAAGACACTGACCAGGTCGTCGCGGGCCCGCTCGGCGAGCTGCTGCGTGCCCTGCCAGTCGACGTCGAAGAGCACGTCGCAGCCGGCGCTCAGGGCCGCCTCGACCGGTGCCTTCGGCGTTCCGTAGAGATGTCCGAAGACCCGGGCGTGCTCCAAGAGCTCGTCGGCGACGACCAGCGCCTCGAAATCCTCAGTCGCGACGAAGTGATAGTCCTTGCCGTCAGTCTCGCCGGTGCGCTGAGGCCGCGTGGTCGCCGAGACGGAGAGCGAGAGGTTGTCGTCGCGTTCGAGCAGCGCCCGCGAGATGCTGGTCTTGCCGGCCCCCGAAGGCGAGGACAGCACTAGCATCAGCCCACGGCGCCTGATCTCGACCTTTGTCATGGTTTCGGAGGTCATGGACTTAAGGACCGCAGGCTATTCGATGTTTTGGACCTGCTCGCGCAGCTTGTCGACCAGGGTCTTCATCGTAAGGCCCTGGCGGGTCAGGTCCATGTCAACCGATTTCGAGCAGAGCGTATTGGCTTCGCGATTGAGCTCCTGGCAGAGGAAGTCGAAGCGCCGGCCCACCGCGCCGCCGGCCTTCATGAGGTCGCGCGCGGACTCCAGATGCGACCGCAGGCGGTCCAGCTCCTCGCGGATGTCGGCTTTGGTCGCCAAGAGCGCCGCTTCCTGCGCCAGGCGCTCCTCAGGCAGGCCCGGCGAGGCCTCCAGAAGTTCGGCGACTTGCCGCGCCAAGCGGGCGCGCAGAGCCTCCGGCTGCAGCTCGGCGCTCTTGCCGGCCGCTTCGACCACCTCGTCGAAGGCCTCGAGATGGTCGGCGATGACCGCCTCCAGGCGCGTACCTTCCTCGGCCCGGGCGCGGGCCAGCTTGCCCAGCGCCGCGGTCAGGTCGCTCAGCATGGCCGCATTGCGGGCCTCGGCGACCGCATCCTCCTCGGCGTTCTCTTCGGGCTCCAGCACTCCCTTGATCGCCAGTAGCCCATCCAGGCGCGGCGGTGCGGCTGGAAGATCGTCGCCCAGCTCCTGTGTCAGGCCGACCAGTTGCTGCAGGAGTTCGCGGTAGACCCGGTAGCGCAGCGGCAGGCGCGAGCGGTCAAACACCAAGGCGATCTGAACGTTGCCGCGGGCGAGATGCTCCGGGACCAGCTTTCGGACCTCGGCCTCCAAGGCCTCGAAGCCCTGCGGCAAGCGCAGCCGGAGGTCCAGGTTCCGGCCGTTGACGCTCTTGACCTCCCAGACCCAGGTCATCACGTCGTCACCGCCTTCATGGCGGGCGAAGCCGGTCATGCTTGCAAGGGTGGGACTCTGAGACAAAGCTGGATCACCTATCGGCGGGCGCTGCGGGGTCGTCCCGGAACCGGAACCGGGCCTTTATATACGCGGCGCCGAGGGCCAACAAGCGAGGCCGATCCCTTAGAGACCGGTCCGAACATGCAAAGCGACGGAGCGGCAACAGCGTGAGCACCAAGGACCCGACCAGCATCCTGATCACCGGCGCCTCCAGTGGCATCGGCGCGGCACTCGCCAAGGCCTACGCGGCGCCAGGCGTGCGGCTCGCGCTCAGCGGCCGTAACGAGGCGCGCCTGACCATGGTCGCCGGGCTCTGCCGTGGCGCCGGCGCCGAGGTCACCACCGCCCTGCGCGACGTCACCGACGCCGAGGCCATGGCCGCCTGGATCTCCGAGCTCGACCAAGACCGACCGCTGGATCTGGTGATCGCCAATGCCGGCATCTCGGCCGGAACCGCCGGCGGCGGCGAGGATCGGGCCCAGAGCGAGGCGGTCTTCGCGATCAACCTGGACGGCGTGCGCAACACCGTTATGCCGGCGATCGAGCCGATGCGGGCCCGGGGCCGTGGCCAGATCGCGATCATGAGCTCGCTGGCCGCCTTCCGCGGCTTCCCGGGAGCGCCGGCCTACTGCGCCAGCAAGGCCGCGGTGCGGATCTGGGGCGAGGCCCTGCGCGGCCACCTGGCCGGCGCGGGCGTCGGCGTCTCGGTGATCTGCCCCGGCTTCGTGCGCAGCCGCATGACCGAGGTCAACGACTTCCCGATGCCCTTCCTGATGGACGCGGAGCGCGCCGCCGCGATCATCCGCCGCGGCCTGGCCCGCAACCGCGGCCGCATCGCCTTCCCCTGGCCGACCTATTTCTGGGCCTGGCTACTGGGCGTCCTGCCCACCGCGCTCACCGACCGTTTGCTCCGCCAGATGCCGAAGAAATCGGGACCCAAGGCGGGCTAGGCGGCTTGCACTCACGGCACCACACGAGTTGGCGAGGCGGGGCTCGCACGCATTGACGCTGCGAGCGGCGTGGCGCGCTGCTCGTGTTCCGCATCGACCCCGAGAGCATCCGTTTGGCGCAATGATGCTCAAGCGTCTCGTCGCCCCGACATTGACGATCCTTGGCTGCGCACTGCTCTGGTATGGCTACGAGTCCATTAACGTCCTGCGCGGCACGCCCCTGTGGGAACTGCGCTACGTCCTGCTCGGCTGCGCCGGCTTCGTGCTGCTCACGCTGGTGGAGCGGATCTCGGCCCGCCTGGGCACCTGGGGCAAGCTCAGATAGGATTTACCGTGGTGCGTGACAGCGGTTAGCCGATCGGTCGGGATCGCTCTGTTTTCGAGGAAAGTGAATAAACCCACAAAGGCTTGCCGGCCTTCGACCCGAGAATGCGTCGGACAGGATAGAAGAGGGATAGAGTTCATGTGGATCGCGAAGGTCTGGAGACAGATGGCGCTGGCCGCAGCCGTTGCCATCGGCGGATGTTCCTACGATGTTGAAATCGGGGACGAGACGCAGGACCCGGATCAGACGCCGAGCGCGGACTACGACGGTCTCAGGAAGCTGCCCGGGTTGGACTGGTACGAGCTGTCCCAGGGCTGGAACAGCGAACTGAGACGCGCCTACTGGTTCACGCCCCAGGGTTCCGCCCTGGTGCCCTACGACTGGTTCGTGAACCTGGAAATGCCGGAGCGAAACTGCAAGGGACAGCCGGACAAGTCGCTGAACCCGGGGAACTGGACCCTCTTCAAAGACCCGGACCACATGCGCAGTCTCGGCTACATCCCGGCCCCCTCGGATCCGATCTGGAACCCGGACGGACTGCCCATCGGATTCGCCAAGTCGCGGACCGCCGACGGCGACTTCATGGGGCCCACCTGCTCCGCCTGCCATTCCAACTTGATGGTCCTGAACGGCCGAAGGGTCTTGGTCGAGGGCGCACCGACCCTCGCGGACCTACAGGGGCTGAACGTGGCCTTGGCCAACGCGCTCTGCTCTATGGACCACACGAAGGTGAAGTCGCGCGCGCCGAACCGCGAAGCGGTCGTAGCCGACGCCAAGGCGCAGTTTACGAGGTTCGCCCAAAGGGTCCTTCAGGAAGACTACACCGAGGAGAACGCAAAGGCCCTCTTCGAGCGGTTCAGAAAGCAGACGAAGAAGATCCAGATCCGCAACGCGAGGAACTACTCGAAAAAGACGGAGCTCTTCCCGCCCTATGGCAAGGGACGGCTCGACGCCCTTGGCGCTATCCTGAACGAAGTCGCCGTGACCGCCGCGCAGGCGTCAAGCAACATCTATCCAGCCAATGCGCCGGTCAGCTATCCCTTTCTGTGGGGGACGCCTCAGTCCGACGTGGTGCAATGGAACGGCGCCGTCGGCAATCAGTCCTCCGGTTTCGGCCCTTTGGGACGGAACGTGGGCGAGGTGGTCGGGGTCTACGGGCACATAAAGGTCTTCCCCACCGAGGAAGGCAGAGCTTTCCTGCTCAAAGCACCGGAAGAACAGAAGGGTTTGGGCCCCCCGCTGATCGAAAACGGGAGGGGCGCGCAGTTGGGCGGGTTCGAATCCTCGGTGATGATGGCGAACCTGGGCTCGATCGAGCATTGGATCAACATGCTGCGTTCGCCGAAATGGCCGGAAGACGTACTCGGTCGGATCGATCGGATCAAAGCGGAGCGGGGCCGCAACATCTACTTGGGCAAGGCTCAGAAGGGCGTCAAATGCGTTGGCTGCCATCGCTTGGTCAAACGTCTGGATCAGGACAAACCCTATTTCGCGACCATGATCCGGGTGTCGGAGATCGGCACGGACCCACACACAGCAGGTAACTTCCTGCTCGACAGGAACCCGACCAGCAACAAGCGCTGGATCACCGGTAAGTTCGAGGGAACAAAGAAAGACGTTCTGACGGGTGAACGCTACGGAGAACACTTCGAATCCAGGGGCGAGGCACTGGCGACGGTCGTCTCCGGCGTGATCCTGGGCGACCTTTTCTTCAATGGACTGACGGGCGCCTACCGAAGCCGCTCCGCCTCGAAAGCAAACGAAGGCTTTGACCCCGAAGACAAGCTGAACCGCTACAAGGCCAGACCCTTGACCGGTATCTGGGCTACCGCGCCCTACCTTCACAACGGTTCGGTCGCCAACCTCAAGCAACTCCTGACCCCGGAAGACGAACGTCTGGAGATATTCTGCGTCGGCAGCCGAGAGTTCGACGCACAAAACGTGGGATTCCTCTCAGGCGTCGATGCGGACGGGAACTGCGAGGACGACGAGTATGGATCGACGTTTCTGGATACCACGAAGTTCGGAAATTCGAACAAGGGCCATTCCGGACTTCGCCAGGGTGTCGAGCTGTCTCCAGAAGACAAAGAGGCCTTGGTCGAATTCCTGAAGACTCTTTGAGCGGCGTCGGCCATCGCACCGGACCCCGCTCGAGAAGCTCAAGATACGAAAGGAAAAACACGTGGCAGCCGGATCACGCGCCCGTTCGGCAACAGGCAACATCCTTGGAGCCTGTGGCATCGCGCTGGCGCTGGCGGCCTGTACCGGCGGCGAAGACGTCAGCACGTTTCCCGAGGCGCCCGACTATTCGGCCGCAGACGGTCCGGGAGAAGTCATGCAGGTCGACGAGGCCCGGGCGGCTACGGCCATCGGCGACGTGATCGAAATCGGACTGACACGCCGCGCCGAGGCCCGGCGCAAGACCGGCGAGCCGGGGAATTTCGCCCGACAACGACCCTTCATCCGTGATGCCCATCCCAAGGCCCACGGCTGCGTCAGGGCGAACTTCGAAGTGACCTCCGATCTGCCTGAGGACCTCGCCAAGGGCGTCTTCGCGCGGGGCAGGTCCTGTTGCGCCTGGGTGCGGTTCTCCAACTCCAACGAGGACCCGGGCCGTTCCGACGCCGA
>JAAUXT010124551.1_pt1 | contig 12856 bp, 14 predicted proteins | sample 7278171 | NCBI WGS metagenome assembly JAAUXT01 (sample SAMN14350112, study PRJNA611818) | marine sediment metagenome | isolation source: surface marine sediment (1.8m) | place: French Polynesia: Moorea | collected 2018-08
ACACACACACACACACACACACACACACACACACGTTTGACGAACGTGCATGTTTGCCGGCGCCATGGACACTCAAGATTGCAAGACTGTGCGCGCCCCTGCTTTTTGCAGCGAGGACTTCAGGTGTGCGGCGTGCACACAAAAGCACCGGTGTACCAAAGCCAGTGGACCGCAGACCAGAGCGACAAATCGATCACCGCTTCAAGCTTGTTGAACTGCCCTGTCAGCTGAATTGAGCTGACAATCATACAGGGGTATGCTTGACGTAAATTTGAACAGAGCAATTTAAATTTAATCCGTCTATCTGAAGTTGCCACTCGCTGACTATCATCCATCAGTTCTACAAGTCAATATCGTGTGTATACAATCTGCCATTCCCGGTCTGCTGCCTTGTTGAATATTTGACGGGCTTCATCGCACGGTTGACGGCTTTCCGTCATTCGTCGCAGTCAGTGGCCTGGATCTCTTCGAACGAGCCAGCTCGAGGTTGTATACGCAGCAGTTCCTGTATCCACCTGCACAAGAGGTTTTTATTCTGCCAGAAAACCGGGAAACACTTGGTAAACATGCCGGCTTTGAATCTGGGAGATATCTTTCCAAACTTCGAAGCAAATACCACGCAAGGAAGGATAAAATTTCACGATTTTCTTGGCGACAAGTGAGTGTGTATTTTTTGTCTGTAAATTTGTCAGCGCGTGGTGTGGGAGGCTCTGCAATCCGTATAGCATGTTCTGTTTTTTGTCTTGCAACAAAAAATCACGAATCTTGAATGACGACAGTTTTTGCAAAACGGTGGCACCATATGAGATTCTAACGTCGGAAAATTGATGTATTCCTGTGAGTTGAAGCGAAACCAAACACCACGGCACGCACTGATGGTCTCAACATTGGTGCTTCTCTTCTCTTCTGTCTTTACGTCACGCTGGACCAAGTTCAGCTGTCATGGCTGCATGTGTTCTGAGTTGTGGAAACCCTGTCGTCACCACGGTTGACTGACGCGTTTTTTTGCGGGACTGTTGCTCACATTCCCTGTCACTCATCAACATCGAGCACCCTTCAACTTAGCTGATTCCCGTGGAACCATCAAGTTCACGCCTTCATATCAAAATGTTTGCTCACTCTGTGACTAAAAACCTCAAACCCCTTTTGCTTGCACTCCTCTGACTGTTGTTGCCTCCTGTTATGAAAGCAGAGGTGGATACATGCACCCGCCTCACTCCAGAAAACAGAAAAAAAGACTGGTCAGGTGGATGTTGTCAAAGATTTGTTCGGTGACCCTCATGCAGGGCTCCACATGCATGCAGCTGGATCTTGTGCCCCACCTTGCAGAAGAAGACCAGGGTTTTTTTTCTGTGCACACCACAGATGGGGGATCCTGTTCTCGCACCCTCGGGACTACACTCCGGTCTGCACCACCGAGTTGGCCCGGGTGGTGCAGTTGGAACCTGAATTCACCAAGAGAAATGTGAAGCTCATCGCGCTGTCCTGCGACACGGTGGAGGACCACAACGGCTGGTCACAGGTACATTTCTCGGTTTTGCTTTCTCCATCCACATGAAAAATCACCATACATGCGTTGCACCTTGTGTGTGCACAGAGGATGGTCAAAGTGTTTCTGCAGATAAACGACGCTTGTTTGTTCGTGTGCGAGCAAAGGTTGTTGCAGCAACACCAAAGTAATCTTCTGACATTGTTATTTGCTGAAAACTTCGTCCTCAGGGAAAGGGCGTGGAAAACATGCAGTGCAGAAAAAATGTCCAGGTGTGAGCTCACTGCTTATGTACAGAGGCATCAACTGAGTGCACGCAGGGTTCGAATTTCGAACATCACCAAGAACCTGCCGTGACATTAAGCTGATCTGTCTGACAGACATGCACGCATACAATGGGAGTTTCTACCACAGTGAACATGTTGCAGTGCTGCTTTTCAGAACAGTCCTCATGTCTCTCGTGCCCACACACACTCGATATCAGGGAAATGGCACCAAGAAACTCTCGATCGGATCTCAAATTTTTGAACGGCCTGACCAAACGCAACTGTACTTTTGCAGGACATTCTGAGCTGCACGAAGAAGAAGGAGGTTCCCTACCCGATCATCGACGACTCGTCCCGGGATCTGGCCGTCAGCCTCGGCATGATCGACCCGGAGGAGAAGACCTCCACCGGCATGCCACTCACCTGCAGAGCCGTGCGTTTCTAACAGCTTCCATGGGCCCTTGCACGTCACACGAGAGCTGAAAAGAGGATCAAAAGGGGTCAAATTGCTGGTTCCTGCATGTATGACGGCGGATCTGGAGTCCGAGAACGGACGCCTGGACCCAATTCAGACCGTGCAGACTCTGGCGCCAAGGGGCCCAACTCCACAAAATATTGACCGTGTTAGTTTTTGCACCTGACAACGAAAAAGAAGGGTGTAAAATTTCGAAAACAAATGATCAGGTCCAAGGGTTGCATGGATCTGTCACAGTGCACGTTCGAAACAAACCCGTGTCTTCGTTCAAGACCAATTAAGTTTCTCAAGTTGCACCTTTGGATTTTTCGGCCAGAGCGTCTGATCAAGTCGAGCGTGCACTTAAATTTCTGTGAGTTGGACACCACGCACAGACACCACGACCAGAAGTCAAAGAAGGCGCCACAATGACAATGACCGTGGATTTAATTTCCAGGTTTTCATCATCGCACCCGACAAGAAGATGAAGTTTTGCGCGCTGTACCCGGCCACGACTGGACGGAACTTCACGTGAGTGCACATGCTCCGCGCCTTGTTCGTCTTGACTCCCCTGGCGGTCGTCTCAACTCTGGGAACAACGACACGACCTTCCTGGTTTCCTGCACACGCCATACATGTTGTCGGTTTCAGGGAACTTCTGCGCCTGGTAGACTCGATTCAACTGACGGCCAAATTCACCGTTGGAACCCCGGCTGATTGGAAGGTGATGCAAGTATGCACCAAGGATTGTAAAGGGTGCATGGTGCTCGCTTCACACAAAATAATGTCCACTGTTTCGCACTTTCGAGCCAGGTCTTGTTGTGCGATGTCCCTTCAGGGAAGAGCACTTGGTGGTGCGCCAAAAAACATTTTCCTGCATATGCCAAATCTGGGAGGCTTCCCCCCTTGTAAGGTTGTCCCTTCAACCCCCCCCCCCGTGTGGCAAATTTGACCAGATGGCCATGCACTCGTGCTGGCTCAGGACAACAGGTCTGTGTGGTTCACTGATGTTGCATCTCAGGGCTACTGTCCCCCGAGGTTGTAATGTGATGTTGGCCCCCTGTGTGAGACAAAAATGCCAAAGTCTGAGCTTCCAGTCAAGACACCTTTGAGTGAGGTATATGACATTTTTTTTGTCTTTTGCGATGTTTTTAGAGTGGTGAAAAGTGCATGGTTCTACCCTGCCACACAACCGATGAAGCGAAAAAGATTTTCAAGAAGGGCGTGAAGATCCAGTCTGTTCCGTCTGGGAAGGATTACATGCGCTTCACCCCGGACCCGCGCTGAGGGCCTCGTGGGATTCCGTCCCGACTCGGCTCCTGCCGCCGCAGCCGTTGCAGGTTCCGACGGTGCACAGCCGAGCGCGACACTGCTCTCCGTGGCGTGCACGCAGATGTGTTCCTGCAAAGTGTTTTTGCTTCTTTTGTGCTTGCCGAGTGGCATCAAGGTTTTCGTCCGTCCTTTTGGACAGTTGAAATGAACAGAGTTCCCCCACGTGGTGTAAAATCAGAGGGAACATTAATTTTTTTCTGGGTCAGGGGGCCCGTTCCCTGAATCAACCCCCTGCTTGTCCCACGGTTGCCTTGCCTTCGAGCGTCCATTCAATTCCGTGTCTGCTTCACACATGTACAGATCGGTCCACGTTTTCTCCCTTGCCAGCTTGCTGTCGCGTTCTTGGCATCAGTTCCAGATGGAGTTTTGCCATCACCGCCTCGCGACGTTCTCTTGGATTCATTTGCACGTTGGTGCCACATTTCATCTTTTGCGGTGGACTGGGATGTCATTTCTCTTGGAGGCACTCACGCACTGCACGCAACAAACGAAAACTTGTCGAACGGTAAGATCCATGCACGTCATGCACCTGTTCAAAAATTCTTCCATTTTCAACTGGTCTTTTCCACACGCAGCGATTTCACCGTCATTCGATGAAGCTGAATCACATATTGAGAGGAACTTGTCTGGTTTTCGGGAAGCTATTCAAAATAAAGTTTGCTTTCTTTTTCTTGGGTTCAGAACCAACACATCCTCTCTCGTTTCTCGTGTATTCCCAATCATGTTTTCTCGTACCCAAGTGAGTCAACTTCAAATGAGCCAAAAACAATTCTTGTTGATGCGAGAATTCCCACGGCTTGGTTTTGGGACCCAAATCTTGTCGCTTGTGTCGCACAAGTGTAACAATGCGTGGATCCAACACCAACACCCGTGCAGTCGGTGAACGGAGAGGAACCGGGGTCCTTGTAGAGAAGCCTTCAAGCAAGCTCAGGTGTGGCTGTGCACCTCTGATCAGGGAACATGAATTGTCTCACACCTTCAAGGAATATCCGAACGAGGCCTCATGGAAACAATGTCTGGTCCTCAGAAAACATAAGGACCCATACCCGGCGTTGGTGTCGGAACACATTGTGGGAAACAACGCGCGACTCATTGAGTCAAAATCTGCTCCAATCGCGATGGTTAACTTTGCACCGCCAAAAACGACGAGCTTGACGTTCTCGGAGAGGTTCTGTTGTCACCGTTCTGAAACCAACCACTGAGTGGCACCAAATTTTGGAAAATGGAGAACAAGCTGGCTCGGTCTTGACACCATGCATGAACACCACAACGGCAGACTGACCACTGCACACACAAAACAATTCACCCTGACGGACAGCTTGTGCATTGCCTCTTGTTCCTTTTGTGCTCCCTACCAAGAACTGGCCGTCAGTGACACATACCAAATGTCATACATGTGCTGACCACACATGGGCTGACGATCCTGCAACACACCAACCATCGTGGCGCACCTACCGACCTTCATGCACCAACCATCAGGACTGCAGCACACAGGTACTGTCAGTCTGACATGCAGTCCTGCCATCACCCTGTGTTCTTGAGAATCTCAACACGCACAGAGCGCCTCGTTTGCCTTGTGTGGTCATGCTCCTTCGAGTCAGCCACACCTGCAAACAGAAGCCTTGTGGTTGGTCAGACACTCACGAGTAGCAGAAATTGTACAAATTATATATGTCGAGGAGAGTACCAGCACCATCACGTCTATCTCATTCTTGTTTGAATTCAGTTCTGCGTTACGCCTTTCGGGTGGAGCAAACGAAGAACCATTTTCGGAGCAGCACACATGCGCGTGGCATTTGCAGCCAAAGGTTTTGAGTGTCTGCACAAAGAAATACGATATTTTCACACATTTTACACAAACCCCAGTCTCCTAAATTTTCCTGAAGATGTCCACCCATTACATACAGTGAAGGTGATGAGGACAGAGCAAATTACCAAAGGATAACTTTTCCTGAAGAATCATGGAGGACAGGACGTACTTTAGTGATTGCAGCTTTACTGCGTCTCGGATTTTGGGAAAATTCAGTGCCTCTGATCATCACTAAAACTTGACGATTCTCTGTGCGCCGCAACCCTCAGGAGTCGGGGTCAACGTTCGAGGTGCCCTCAACTTCGCTCGTGTGAAAGTGATTGTGCACTTGACACCAAAAAGTGAAGGGTTTTGAAGAGGACAGGGTCAGGAGACCAGGCTCCTGGCTGTTGCTGCACTTGGCCAAGAGAGACAACCACCATGCACGAGTGGGGAATCCGAACGTCCAAAATTTACACTGGAAAACAATAGTTCATGTCGCTGAGGAGGCAAAACCGCCTCTTCAACAAATCAAGAGTTTTTTCTGCAGATGCCGGGTCTCTCATGGATCCACCAGACGCTCCTGATGAAATGGAAGCCTCAGCATGCAGGTCGAGATTAACCTGGAAGTTATAACTCGCGAGGCGATCACCTCGCGCCGCAAAGTTCTCTTTCGTCCAAGGTTGTTCTCGTGTCGAGGACCAACGTTGTCGCTTTCTCAGCGTGGAATCCTGCCTGACAGAATTTGAAAACTGTTGAATTGAGGAGCTCTTTCAATGACCATTTCAAGTGACGCTTCCCTCGTCTGCATTGGACACCAGCGCACACATCACCTGAACGAAAATCAAGATCCGAACGTCGCAGGAGCACAATCTGCCTTTGAAAACTCGGGACCCGCTTCACTGTCTTTCTGCTTCGAGGACAAAGCGTCAGTTCCCAACTTTGCAGTGCTTCATGCTGTTTGACCCAGGAACACAAATTGTTCCAAGGTGTTCATTTGATGCTGTTTGTCACAATTAAAAGTCACTTTGCAAGCCAATTAGTGGTGCGTGGGAACATCACTCGCAACAAACGACCCAAGGAGGACAAGAGAACAACTCTCGGGTTTTCCGTTTGGACGTGGGCGGAATCTGAGGGACGAGCGGCGCTCTCAGCATGCGTGCGCGCGGTCACTCGGACAGGGTTAACGCACCGCAGACGAATGTTCGGAACATCAGAACTTGCGAGTGTGCTCAGATCATCCGAGACTTTGTCCAGGATGATCAGCTCAAGAGCAAGTTCTGATGCTCTAAACAAGAGTCTATCAGTGCAGCACAATGCTGACTGTTGGAATGTGAAGACAACAGAATTGCCTTTTGTTGTTACACAGTTCATTCCTGTGACACAGCAGAACGCAATTCTTTTGTCTTCGCGTTCTGATGTCAGGCAGCGTGCTGTAGGCTTGAACTGAAGCACGCTGACTGCACAATTTCTAGAAGATGTGGCACCCAGGCCCCTAAATCGCGTTCGATCTCGGAGTTTGTTTTCGCATTGTGAACGAGAGATACGACAAGCGCGTTTTCCTCCGTGAAGGTGAACAAGTCGCCCAATGCTCTGAAGTCGCAGGAACGAAATTGAACTGTCTGCAGGAGACACAACAAAATTTCATTCTTTGCAGAAGATACGTCATCAATGAAGAGGAAAAAGACAAAAAGCCGCATTCCAAGATCCTGATCCTGATCCTGCGGGATATCTTGACCTTTTCAGGTGAAAGTCCTTGGTCTAGAAGTCGAGTGACATACTGATCCCCAGCGAGTCACTCAACTTTTACGTCACACAAAATTCCCTTGACGTGTACTTCAAGGTCAGACTGGAAACCAAAATGCACCAAGTTTGCTGCTAACAAATTGATGCAAAGTTAGGAAAGGGCTTTTGGTCCTTGGAGTGCAAACAAAACCCAAGCGTCATCTGAAATGAACACAGAGGTACAAGAATCAGTTTTTTTTCCGAAAAAGTCAAGCTGGTAAAACCAAACTCGCTGCCTTTCTTGATGATGTTCGTGGAAATCGAACTCCGGAGACGATCGAGCGCCGAAGTTAAACCTGCGGCCGGCACATTGTGCGCGTTGCGACCCGCCAATGGCGAAGCCTTATTCTGCAGAGACGCGTGCAGAAGTTGCAATAAAGTCTCACAATTAGAGAAGCCTAACAATGCAGATCCCGCCCCGAGCCGCTTGTTTCTCTCGTCGAGGTAAAGGTGCTTCTCGACGCAATTTATTTCCGTCGCGAGGTTAGAGTTTCCCAAGAAACCCGACCCGCTGCGTTGGTGGATATGAAATTCAGAAACACAATACTCCGACATATTTGGCTGCGATGATGAAATTTTTACGGACACGTGAAAGTTGTTGGAGGTGCAAGGCACACCTTCATGCGAATTCATGGGGCTCTGCAAGATTGAAGACGAGCTCACAATGACCAAAACAACCACAATAAGTGAAGCCATGCAATCTTGAAAGTGACCAGGATCAAGCGTGCGAGGCGCACACATTGCATCTGGAGCGAAAAGGAGCATTCGTCCAACAAACCTGCGACAAGCCTGTTTCTTTTTGGCAAAAAAGGCAAACGAAATGATTGGGCAACTGCATGGGCACCTTGAACCCGAACTTGTTTGCACGATTCTGTTTGCAGTGCGGTCCAAGTTCATGCAGTGATCTGTGGTGGTTTCGTGTGGTCATTTCGGTTCAGGATTTTTGGACTGCAGGCTTCGGGCGTTGTTCCGGTGTCTCAGGACCAGGCTCCGACCTGCATTCCATTCCGCCGGCGGAATGTGGTCCCAAATTTTCAGGACCAGACAACGATGTTGTTGTGTAGTTCTAAATTTTTTCCAGAACCACAGTCCCACCTGTTAGCAGGTGGGACCATGGTCCTGACATTTTCGGACCATGTTCCGCCGGTGGAACATGGTCCTGGTCGGAGCCTGGTCCTGTTACACCGGGTCAAAGCTTGTGGACTTTGCTGGTATTTGCACTGTCCGAGTTCCGATAAAGGGTCCTGAGTGAAACATCTGTAGTTCTATTCACTGAACAAAGAATCTGCCATGAATGTCGCCCACAGAAAACGAGATCGAGAAAGCTTGTTCGTTTGCCACCCACCCAAAAATGTCTGCGGCTTGTTCTGTCTGCACAACTCCACGCGAAATTGTGAGTTATCTGGACCCAAGCCATTTGCCAGTTCCTGCTGGATGCTCAGGTCCCTTGTTGTTTTCATTCCGTGCCACAATATCCGGTTTGCTCAAAAGCAGTAGGTTTGGAGCAATATTTCAATTAACAGATTTACTTGATTGAAATGTAAATCCCCCGGGAGGAGAAAATGACACTTCGCGAGTGTTTGATGTTGTGACAGCGTCCATGCTGACTCGGACTCCACGGTTCAGATCCAGAGCGCAGAAGCCTCCGGCCTCAGCCTCGCCACCCCAAACCTTCATCTCAACATGCGTATGCAAACAGGACCAGCTTCCATCACGATGCAGTTGTGTGCAATGTGGGAGAGTCCAAAGTGAGAGAAACTGTACAATGTTCGCGACGGGGGGGGGGGGTCCGCCCTGGGCGCTGGGCTCGCGGGTGTCGGGGGCGGTGGGCGTGGCCGACGCGCCGCGCCTCCCGTCCGAACCGCGTCGCGCGAAGCTGCCTCCTCCGAACAACGTCAGCTTCTCCGACGCGCTCAGCTCATATTTAGCCGCATATTTCAAGATTAACCCATTCTTTTCAACCTGTTCTCCGTCAGAAGCCAACAGCGTTCCAGGACTGAAGCTTAAAAAAAACAGGACCTTTGGAGATCAACTCGTGTGTGAGTATGAATTTAATTTTTGCTTGGTTTGTCTGTGTTTGACAATGATAAAAGTGTGTTTCTCTGTTGAATATTGGTGTTCGCACTGAAGATTTTTGGTCCTCATGTTTTTGCGACACTCCCACCCCAACCCACCCAGTTGAAAGGCGGGAATATGTGCACGAAAAATCCCCTTGAGCCCTTCAGAATTCCCTCGTCATCACACGTCTCTTGCAGCCTCAAAGGAAGTCCTCAAGAAGAATATTTGCAGCGGTTTGATCAGAGGAAACAGAAGGCAACGTTGACCAAGCAAGAGTAATTGACAATAATTTTTACGCTCTGGGGAAAAGGAAACACTGATACTTTTTATTCAAGTGTCAGGACAATGTGTTTGGAGAATTGGTTTCAAGGTTTTTCTTGTGCTGTTGCCCTCGGGATGGGAGACACACCACCTGCTGGCAAAAACAAGAGTCGATCACCAACCGTACCCTCCCACATTTCTCGCAACCATTCCTTGGGTCACTTTGCAATTTCCCAAGGGTCACCCACTGAGAAGGTCAGAGAGCAGAAAAAGTGTTTTTCTTTTGAAAAAAAAAATTGTACTTTTGAGGACCATGTTTTCACATTTTTGGAACACATTTTGACGTTTCCCACACAGACTTGCCGTCCTTTCAGGTGGAACAAACAGTTTGGGCATGGGGAAATGTTGAAACAGGTCCTACACAAAAATGAAGTGACATTTGAAATGTTGATGTCCAAAACTTTGGTTGAATATATTTTGGCCAACTGTTTGAAACATTTAGCATGGCTGCTGAGCTCCCAAAACAACCCCAACAGACAGGCATCAAGGTTATCAATGCATAATTTTTTTGTTTTTCAAATTACAAATTCATGAACAACTGAGATCAGGAGGTCCAAAAATGTGCAATGTGTCAAGCACCAAAATCTGAGATGGCTACCAAACAAAAATTGTAGCTTTGCAAATTTACCTGAGTGATCTCAGTTGCCCCACAAATATGCCAGAATGTTTGGGCGCAACATCCCACGATACTTTCCAAGGGTCACTTTGGGTACATTTCATGCAGCTATTTCACATATTGAAAACAGCTGCCAAACTCTGCAAACCATCCTACATGGTGGGCCACAAGTTCATCTCCATGTACATGCCATTTCATTGCAATGCATCAAGAGATGAGATCACCAGATTCAAAATGTGAAAAACACCAAATCCAAGATAGATGCTATGTCATGTGACCAACATCCACCATGATCAAGATCGAGCTTCTAAATCCTGCCAGAACCTTTGTGCAGTGACAAATTTAAATTTTATTTCTGCCAGGGGGTGTCACCCAACATTTGAAAACTTGATGCCCAAAATTTTCAATGTCAGTTGACCCCCAAGCAATCAGTTGTCATGTGGAGAAGTTGGGGAGGGAGATGGTGGGGGTGGGGTGATAGCTAACACTGAAATCAGACATTTTGAGCGCCTGAACAATACACTGCGCCTCCGGCGAGTGTAAATACTACGTTGGAAATCAATGTTGCTTGAGTTGTTGAGTTGTTGCTTGTAATGGACCTTTCTTTTTACCATTGGACATGATGAAGTCGTGCCTAGGACTTGCACCACAGGGGGCACCCGAAAACACATAAAAGTGCATAAGATGCACAGCGCGTCAATGTGAATTCCAATGGTCATCAGGCCAACAAATGAATGCACATTTGGGGCCTGTGATCATTCAAAAGTTTCACTGATGGTGAAAATTGAAGGAATTTGAACATATTTCACATTGAAAATGAAGCCTGACTCAAACAAAAGGCTTGAAATACTTCGTTTTAGCATTGCATCTTTTGAGCTCTGTGTTTTCGGGTGTCTCCACAGCAGGTGTCACAGTGGGGGTGTCGTCCTCACCTTCCTTCTGAACTGAACTGCATGTCTCTCCATTCACTTTGCCTGTTGGATCCATCGAATCCCCGATCTGGCACAGGCTCCCCAAAGAAGTCGGTCAAAAAGTGACCGGAAAGCAGGGGCCGTCAGGGGTGAGACGAGTCACAAACTGGGTCCAAGGTGTGCCAGCAGTTGAGCCGTAATGAAGCACAAGCGCCGCCTTTCTGTCGACTTCAGAGTTTTCGGAACAAAGTCACAGCTCATACGAGTATACACTGGATGCACCACACTGCAGCGACCCGGTGCCTTGTTTCTTTTGTTGTTGGTATTTTTTTCCTGAAAGATTGTGCCTCCTCACACAATGTAATCAGCCCAAAGAAGGCATACCTCCAAACCAGCAAGTTCCATGTTTTGTTTGAGGAAACATGGGACCAGTGTTTGTGATTGCTCAGTTTTAACTCCTCAATTTCTGTCATCTTTCTGGTGATGCTGACACACATATATATGTATATATATACAGCCTTGTTTTGAATGCTGCTGCTAGCCATCACTCCGAATGTACAAGGAGCCAAACCATTGAGAGTGTATTTTTCACAAGGGTATGGGGTGTCACTGACCCCATGGCCCCATGGCCCCATGGCAAAGAATCTCATCGAATGTTATCTGAATGAAGCTGTATAGCATGGCAGCCTGGTGTTATTGTACGGCTGTAAGGCAGCGATGAACCAAAGACTTTGTGGCAAAATAACAGAAAAATTCACAAAGGGAAGGAGGACTTGAAGAATTGACCAAAGAAAAGCAAGGCCTGTGCATGTTGGATTTGCACAACCACATTGAGATGGCGTTGGTTAGCAGACATCCATTGCAGAGCGATGTATGTTCAGGGTTCTTGGACTGACATGATGCAACACAGTTTTCCCGACTCGAAGGTTCCGAACCTGACAAATAACTGTGCGAACTGCAGAAGTTCTGTCCCCGTCGCCAGCAAGAATCATTTCGCTGTTCATCGCTTGGTCATTGCCCCACTCTCCGTGTGGAAGTTTCTCAAGGAAAATCTGCGAGATGAGAACAGCTGTCAAAATCTCCTTTTGTCCGTTGAACTTGGGAACAGACAGAAGACGCGCTCGCAAAAAAACTGCGACACCAACAAAACTATCTTTTCTTTTCATCAGCTGTCCACACTTGGATCACTGATGACACATCTTTGTTTCTCACACAAATGCATTGAGCTTTGATTAAAAAAACAAATCCTCCTGTGAATTGAATGTCACAGTTCCTTTGCTGGAGTCACTCAGAAAGTCACCTTGCTTTGACCTTTCCTGCAGGACGGATTGAGATCGTTTCTCTGAGCAGTTTGTCATTGTTGCTTCTCCTTTGCCATCAATCCAAACTTTAAAGCTTGACAGACACATTGTTCTCACCTCTCAGTTGGAGGACATGCCATGCTCATTTGACAGAATTGTAACACAAGGAAAAGCAAAGTTGCGGGGGGTGGAGGCTTGTGTCCTTGGACAGTTCGCTTCCTGCGTTGAAGGACATGCTCGTCACAGCTGACGACCATTTCCGGTTTGACTCGTTCGATCCAACAAGATTCAACATTGGAACAATGGATGCCCATGCAATGAATCAGTCACTCTGTGGTCGTTTTTCTGGCTTGAACTGGTGGCGGCATGAACGGAGAAGAACGCTTTGAGCATCCACGGCCGCACATGCAGTCGGGTTGACACTAGGGAGTTTAAACACGACGTTTTGGTGAAACGTCGCCTTTGATGTTTGACGTTTGGATTTCAAACTTCAAACTTCAAACCTCAAACTTGGCTTGGAGTCCAAAAACAGCA
>JAAUXT010138793.1_pt1 | contig 12856 bp, 16 predicted proteins | sample 7278171 | NCBI WGS metagenome assembly JAAUXT01 (sample SAMN14350112, study PRJNA611818) | marine sediment metagenome | isolation source: surface marine sediment (1.8m) | place: French Polynesia: Moorea | collected 2018-08
CGGGCGTTACACAGGGAGTGTGCAGGGGGGGACAGTGGGTGCGTTACAGCGGGTTGGGGTGGTGAGGAGCAGCAGTGGGCAAGGGGGGGGGGGTAGCAATTGGTGCGTACGATGGAGTGTGTGAAGGGGTAGTACATACAACATGCGTTACAGGGGGAACATTGGGTACACGCACAAGAAAACGCAGCTTGTACTTGCATAGGCCAGGGAGAGCAACAGGGGTGTGTGTTTAGGAAGTAGTTCCATTGTGGGTGTGGGTGTGTGTAACGGCAGCTGGTACCTGCACAGGCTGGGGGTGTGTAACAGGGTTGTGTGTTCAGGAAGAAGTTCCGGTGTGTGGGTGTGTGTGTGCAACAAACTGACAGCTTGCCCTTTTGACCTAAGTTTGTATTTTTCAGGTGGCTGAAGGACTTGGTGCTACAATCTCTGCTTCCCTCACGGGCGGACCGGGCGGCCCGCCTCCCCCTCCACCTCCCCCGGGCGGAGGTCCACCCCTCCCGGGCGGGGCCGGGCCCCCGCCGCCGCCTCCCCCTCCCTTCCCCGGCGGGGCGCCCCCGCCTCCACCACCTCTCCCCGGGTTCGGCGGGCCTCCCCCGCCCCCGCCGCCCTTCACCCCGGGCGGACCCCCGCCCCCGCCCGGCATGGGTCCCCCGGCGCCGTCCCCCTTCAGTCCGCAGGTGGAGGTGCTGCCGCACGGGATGAAGGCCAAGAAGAAGTACAACCCGCCCACGCAGCTCAAACGTGCCAACTGGAACAAGGTGAGTCACCCGAGTCCAGCGTCTGCCAGCTCATCGATGGTCTGTAGACATGTCGTCGGCCTGCTGCTACGTCCTGACCACTTTGAGAACTGGAACCTGTCACGCGAAGAGGCAGACACAATTTCCAGCATTTCCTGTAACTTTGGTTGAAGAAAAGCTGGGTTGACATTGTGCCGTACATGTACTCATCTGTGTGAGTCAGTCGCATCCACGACTCGCCCATTTATTTTCGGGGAAGAGACCCCACGTGGGTTCGGTTGCTCGTGACACTGGTCACTTCGTCTTGTTTCAGGTCAACTCTCGAAACATAGAAGAAAACGCCTTCTGGGTGAAAACGAAGGAGTACCGGTTCGAAGACGACGCCATCTTCAAGGGACTCGTCGACAACTTCGCTTCCAAGGCGCCAGGTACAAAAGCGCGTTTCACGTCGAATGCGCGTCATGTAGGATGCGTCACGCGCTGCGTCTCAGGCAGGTTACGTCAGGTGTTGCGTCTCACGTGGCGTGCGTCAAGCGCTGCGTCTTGGGTGAGATGCGTCACGCGTTGCGTCTCTACACACGTGTGTAGGTACTGCATTGTCGCAAGCGACGTTGCTGCCATCGACTTGTGACGACACGCAAAGCGTGACGCATCCTCTGGAACCAGCCAGAATCGAACATTGAATCCAACTGTCCTTTGACAAATTTTCTGCTGCGACCTTCTTGCGCAAGTTACACACAACAGTTGCGCACAAATAATGAATTTGTTTTGCGTGTTTCTTGAAGCGGCCGAAGGATCAGGAGGCACCAAATGTAACTATGAATCTCGTGTCGGCTCCGTGGTGTCTGTGTGCTGCTGTGAATGCGACAACTACTCAAGTGTTCGGGGTTTCCGTAGCCATGACAACACGATGTTGCGTTTAGTTTCAACGTTTTTGCGTAGGAACACACGCAGAGTAGAATGTAACGATGCACGTGCAAAGATTCATGTCAGTGTCACTGAAAATGAGCATGGATAGAGAAAGGTCGGAAGTGTTAAGAGAGGAAAGACTGTGTGAAACTGTCAGTGAATGTCAGGGAAAACACTGCAAATCCGGAGGGTGAGATTCAGGTGCATGTCACACTGAGGAGAGTATTGAGAACAAAGGAGGGAGTCTGTGCCCGTCTGTGTTGCATGATGCAGACTGTGGAAGGAGTGAATGCAGGACTGTAAAGGTCACGTGGTTCAGCGTTTGTGACAGTGTGTAGAGAATGAATGGGGTTAGGTTTGAATGTCTCGCACAACACGACACAGCTGTTCGTGTGCGCACAATCTTTCTCTAAGAGCACTCTGATAGGTTGTCACTGTGAAATTCTTCAGGCAAAACGAGGTCGTTGAGCCGTTTCGCCCCTGATCACGCTGTGCGTCTGATTTCAGCGAAGCCGCTGGGAGAGGACGGAGAGGTGAAGGTCAGCAAGAAGAAGGGCAAGGAGCTCAAGGTGCTCGACCCGAAGGCGGGACAGAACCTCTGTGAGTGGACCTCGCAGTTCTGTTCAGTTTGATGCGGCAATTATTACAATGGTGAACTGAGGTCCATGTTTCAATGCGCACACCTGCTTTTGATTTGCATTTTGGGAAGAAGAAAGTGCGCATTGTATGTGGGTCAGTGTGGCAAAACAAACAAGACACTTGCTGGTGCTCGCATCAGGACAGAGTTTCCTTTGTCCCTTCTTAGTCAGAGGAGACAGCTAAACCCTGTTCCTGTGCAGTGCTGCAGCGATCCTGCAGCCCTCGCACCAGGCGTGGTCCTTATGCAGATTCTACCGTGCCTTCTCAATCAGAACAGACGACTAAACCTTCCTCCATGTTCCCTGCTCTTCTGCGCGATGATGCACCGATCCTGCAGCCCTTGCACAATTCAGACACGGAAGCAATAGATTCGTTCGTGTTTTCCTGCAATCAAAACTGGGGGGGGGGAACAAACTTCCCTCCGTCTCTGACGTGTTGCAGTGAATATGCAGCCTCCACACCAGGCGTATCTGCATGTACAGTCATTCACAGCTCCGTGTCTTGTCACAGCGATCCTGCTCGGCTCCATCAAGGTTCCGTACGACGAGCTGAAGCGGCGCATCATCGAGGTGGACGAGGAGCAGCTGTCGCCGCAGGTCGTCGAGCAGCTCATCAAGTACATGCCGCAGCCCGAGCAGATGACGCAGCTCGCCGAGCTCAAGGCCGAGTACAAGCAGCTGGCCGAGCCCGAGCAGTTCGGGGTCGTGGTATGTGCCTCCTCCTCTGTCGCAGTCGCTGAGTCTCAAGCTGTGTCTCAGTCACACGGTGCTTCAGTCTCGTTTCACTCGCTGCATTTGTTACCGTGCTTCCGGCGCGTTTCTCGCGCTGGGTGCGAGGCTGGTTCCAAAACTCTTTGCTGTGCGTGGTTCGGTGAAATATTTTGTCACACTCCACAGATTGGAAGGAGATCAGTGCCAGGGTTGTGAAGTCAGTTCACTGTCTTTGAGAAATCTTTTCAGAAGGTGGAAATTTGGTTATCTTTCGGAGCTTTGTTGATACAGAGAAATAATTTCTCAGTGTTGGCTGCTCTTGGAATGTGGATATCAAAACAAAATAAACAAATGGATGATCATGCACAACAAAGACTTTTGAAACCAGTCTCGTATCACATTGACGAGTTTCAGCAGACAAAAATGCGCACCACTGCGGTGATTATCTGGACATTTGGCAGCAGAGAGCGGAGCCAGGATACAGTTTTGTTTAGAACCGCGTTTGCATGATGTTGCTGACAAGTGCGCGCAAACGTGGTGAACCAGGGGACTGTGTTCATATCTTTCTACACAACCTCACAATCTGAACCCCTTTGTTTTCTTTGGGAAACTTGTTTGGTGAGCAGCAATTGTTGGTCACTTGGCATGTTCGATTGTGAATTCGTCGTGTGAAAGTAGTTCCGGTTGTCGTTGCAGATGTCGAGCATCAAGCGGATCACTCCGCGACTCAACTCGATGGGCTTCAAGATGCGCTTCCCGGAGCTGGTGCAGGAAATCAAACCCGTACGTGGCGTCCTTTGTCGTGAACCGAACTCGACCAGTGTCAATGTCTTTGATCAACATTCCTCAGTTTTGAGACATCAGGCCTGCTTCATGATTTGGTACCAGTGCGCCAAGTCATGGCAGATTTTTTTTTCACGCTTGGATGTTGTTCACCGAAAAGCAAGAATCTGACACCTCATAAACCTCACATACCTGTGTGTGCGCACACACGAACACACACACACGCGCGAACACACACACACGCGAACACACACACACACACGCACACACACGCACACACACACACTCACTCACTCACTCACTCACTCCACTCGCCGTATTTTGGCCGCGTGTTCTGATCGCGCGTCTCTTTTCGAAGTCGAAAGAGGTCGTTCATTTTCCCCATCCCAAGCGCGTCTCCATCCCCTTCAGGACATCGTCGCTGCGACGGCTGCCCTGGAGGAGGTGAAGCAGAGCGGGAAGCTGCACCGGATCCTCGAGCTCGTGCTGCTCATGGGCAACTACATGAACTCAGGCTCCCGCAACGCGCAGTCGCTCGGCTTCGAGATCAACTACCTCACCAAGGTACAGTCCTACCACTGCGCATGCGCGGCCGCTGAGACATGACCAGTGCGCGTGCGCGAACGTTGAGACGCGACCACTGCACATGCGCGGCTGCAGAGATGCGACCAGTGCGCAGGCGCATTATCACGCCCAAGTCTTTATGAAATAGCGCAGTCTTGGGTTGAGTTGTTCCGCTGGGAGGGGGGGGGGATGTCAGTCGTGGGGAGGTGCGACACTTTCGCAGCTCCAACAAATTGTGTAGGCTGAGGCTCCACTGAGTGTTTCTTGATGGTGGGCCCCTTTTTTACCTCGTCGCGATTGCTGCTGTTCCGGTGTGGGATTTGACCCTCGCAGCCTGAATGCTCCGTGGAAGGGCGTGTGTGCGTTGGTGTTTGGGGTGAATCCCAGAAGGGCGTCCGCGAGAGCCCACTGACGGTTCCTTGTTGGTGCCTGGCCTCTTGTCACGTCATTTCCCTCATTTTGTGATCGCCCCTGGTTTCAACCTTCCGTCGTCACATGACCACGCTCCTCGTCACGTGATCACGCTCCTCGTCACATGATCTCGCTTGTGTCTCGCGCGCAGCTGGTGAACACGAAAAGCGTGGACGGGAAGACGACGCTGATCCACTTCCTGGTGCGAACCCTCGAGGAGAAGCACCCGGACCTCATGTCCTTCTCCGAGGAGCTGCTCCACGTCGAGCAGGCCGCTAGAGGTCAGTGTAGTCACACACCACACGCACACACACACACACACACACACACACACACACACACACAAGCGAGCTAGACCCTCACAAACACACATACACAAACACGTACACACACGCGAAGGCACTGAAGGTATGCACATGCTCAGATACTGTCAAAGATACACACACGCACACAGACCAGGCAGTCACAAGTTGTGCGCACAAAAACACGTGCATGCACATACATACACGTGCACACGCACACACACCAAGCTGCCAGAGTTCTTTGTACAGTCAAACCACACACACACACACACACACACACACACACACACACACTCCAGGGATCCGTGCTGGGAAACCACACACATGCACAGACACACACACACACACACACACACACACACACACACACACACACACACACACACACAAATACCGCCCTCCAGAGAGACCCCCTTGTCGTACATGTCTTGTGATGTTGGCTCAAAACTCGTGGAACAGCACAGTCAACTGGTCGTCTTGTTTGACTTGGATTTCACTCTGCGAAGCAGAGACTCACCCGAGTTTCCGTGCTGTGATTGCAGTATCTGAGGACACGCTCAACAAGAACCTGTCTGCGATGGCCAAGTCTGTGAAGCAGCTGCAGATCGACGTGAAGAACGCGCAGAACGACAAGACGGCGCCGCCCAACGACGCCTTCGTCTCCGTCATGGGCGACTTCCTCAACACCGCCAAGGTAACGACGCCGCCCTGTTGGCATGGAAACGTCGCCGCCAAGTTGGCGTGGTGACGCCGCCGCCCTGTTGGCATTTGTGACGCTACCGTCCAGCTTGTAACGTCACCTCCCTTTTGTGACAGTGGTAACGCCGTCGCCCATTTGTCCCAGAAACGCCGCACAGCTTGTAATGAGACTGCCGATTTGTCCTTGTAACGCCCCCGCGCAGCGTGTAACGCCGCCACTGTACCACCCGGTTTTGTAACGCCGCTTATGTCAAGGTGACGCCCAGCGCACCGCCCTGCTGCTGTGCTCATTGGCTGTCCGAGAACCTTTGCGATGCGTCAAAACGTGATTGACATTTTGTCAACAGACGTGGAATCCATCTCAGCATCTCTTCAGAGCGCCGTGAACACGAGGCCATCTGTCAACATTGCGAAACTGGCGTGAGAGTTGACGACGCGCGTCTTTGTTTCAGGACCAGGTGGAGGTTCTGCAGGGCATGTTCAAGAAGATGACGTCACTGTTCATGGGCATGGGCTCCTTCTTCACGTTCGACCCCAAGAAGTACACGATGGACGAATTCTTCGGGGACATCAAAACATTCACGGAGCATTTCAAGGTTCGGGTGCTGGGGTCTTGCATCGGGGTTGGGGTGCGAATGTCCACGCCGACTTTGGTGGACGTGTGCCAGCTCAGTTCACGAAGGCCATGTTTCTAGTTTGGCGCGTGTCCTCACTGGCAAGTGTTCTTGTTGTACTGAGGAGTCGGTTGGACAACACAACACTGAATTTGGCGGATCTGCGATTCAAAGCGGTTTCCTGTTCGACACTGTCCGCCAAACTGCGTCCACCGAAGCCCCGGCCTTTGCAACTGTTGCTTATGATGTTTCTGAAAACACGTGACCGAGACCGAAGTTTTGCAGATGCTTCGCCACACAGAGTTGGTTTGGGAACGCAAAGTTCTGTGCAGCTGTTACACAAAGTTCAGGGGCGACATACTTTTGTCGCGAATGACGAGAAAATGTGTGTTGCCCTGTCTTTCCTTGTGCTTCACCGCAGCTGAAAAATAATAGCAAAAAACCCCTCCCTTTTGACAGCAAGCGGCGAAGGACCTGGCGCGGCAGCGCGAGACGGAGGCAAAGATCGAACGCGCCCGCGTCGCCAAGGAGAAGGCGGACCGCGAGCGGCGCGAGAAGATGCAGCGCAAGAAGGCGCTCGTCGACATCAACGCCGGTGCGTCACTGCGCATGCGTTGCATCACGTGGCCGCGCAGGCGTCGTGCCGCCACGGCGCATGCGTTGCGTCAGTGGCGAGTTTTTGCAAAACAGCCCGCAACCTGGGAATGCAAACGCAAGCGTAACTTTTGACTATCACAACATACCGAAAGTTACGTTGCGGGCTGTTTGCCAATGCTCCGTTTTGGTGCGTGTGTTGCGCCGTCGTCAGGCACGTGTTATATTGACTGGCCTCAATCAGTGCAGTTGTGTTGTCGCCTGTGCTGCACATCGAAAGTGGTCGGATTCACTTGCGATGTCACAGCAACGCCGCTCAGTTGCTTTCTTTGTGCTGTGTCTTCAGGCCAGTTTCACATTGGACGCAAAAACAGTTTCAATCCTTGCACAAGTGCTTTTGTTGGTCTTGATGTCCACGTGATCAGGATTGAATTTTGGAAATTCAGGCCGACCTTGGATGCTTGATTGTGTGTCAGATTTGGCCGAATGCCAGCTGGTTTTCTCTGCACTGTCTTGAGGTGTGTTTCACCCGCGTCTCTCATGTTGCAGACGACGACCAGGAGGGCGTCATGGACAACCTGCTGGAGGCGCTCAAGACCGGCTCGGCGTTCGCCGTCAACCGCGAGAGGAAGGGGGAGCGCCGCCGCACGCCGCGCGCCGCCGGAGGTACGTGATGCACGCAGCGTCGTGCGAGATGACGTGAACACGTGACGTCGTTCGAGATGACGTGAACACGTGACGCATGAGACGGCGTGACGTGAACACGTGACGTCGTTCGAGATGACGTGAACACGTGACGCATGAGACGGCGTGACGTGAACACGTGGCGTCGTGCGAGATGACGTGAACACATGACGTCATTCGAGATGACGTAAACACGTGACGCATGAGACGGCGTGACGTGAACACGTGGCGTCGTGCGAGATGACGTGAAAACGTGACGTATGAGATAGATGACGTGAATACATGACGTCATGCGAGATTGCGAAGTGACATGACACTTGATGTTCGAGATGGCGTGAACTTGTGATGATGCTCAAAATGACGTGAACATGTGACACACGAGATCAGGTAAACACGTGTCTTCGTGCGTCTCACGTGACGCCTGTCGGGCCAATGACGAAGCAACGTTGCGTTCACCTTGCGAAACGGAATGTTCAGACACTCGAGAAAGACGAGTGTGTGGGGTGAAAGAACATTCGAAAATTGAACTAATTCGCGATGGAGTCGTGAGAAGTGAGGAAAACGACAGCGACACAGCGTTTTGTTCAGCAACCGACAATGGCGAGCATTGTGATCATTCTGTTCGACTGCACCTGTTTGCAGCGGCCAGACGCCACCAGATGGCTGCTGCAGCTGCCGCCATTTTGGTGTAGCCGCTGTGATTGGCCAGTGCCTGATCAGCTGGTCACGTGGGGCGAGTAAGTTGGACCAATCAGCGTGCAGCATGCTCCGACTCGCTTCGTGTACATGTACTAAACTTGACGCAGCTTCTCTTGTAGCCGGACAACTAAAAATCTTAACTTCTGGTTGGTTTGAGTACGTGTTGCGAGTACAACTTGAAGTGTCCCCACCCTGGAAGGGATTGTCTGAAGGATTTTCTCCCCTGTGTTACATTGTAAAAAGCCTCGAATTGCAGTGTTGATGAAGCCTTCTCCGTGACGTCATGGTGCTCCCGTTGAGTTTGAGCACCGCATGTGGCTTGGCCGTGTTGTGTGTGTTTGCAGTTGTGCATGGTCCGCACCAAATGCGTCTTTGTCCCCACGTCGCTTGGTTGTCATAGCGACGGTGTAAAACGTGAGCGTGTTGCATGGTAGCAGGTAACGATGGAGACGTGTAAGAGTTCCGTGAGTTCGTTGCCTTGGACAACTGCAGCTGATGTACAGGTTGTAAGATGCCCTGGCGCTCTGAAAGACTGCGCGCGCTGCGCACTGTTCTGAACAATCCGCCTGACAAGTTTACAGAACTACCAATGCGACGTGACTTGTGAAGATGCACGCCGAGTAATGTTGCCATTCGCCAGTGTTGTGCACAAGCGGCAAAAGATCAGTGTTTCGGGCAAGATGTATTGCGTTTTGTGCAAACAGATACGAAAGTGCAACATGGAGTTCACACCACTTCCTCGTCCGAGAACGTCCCCTTGGCTGTGCGCACGCGTTTGTTCGCAACGAGAACTGCGGTTGTATTGTGATGCCTAACTCGAGTTTGTCGTGTGTTGCAGCGGAACGACGAGCCCAGCTGGCGCGCTCCCGCTCCCGCCAAAACATCTTCCAGGCGCAGAGCCCGGATGTCGTGCGCGAGATCAACTTCGACGACAGCCAGGCGGGAGACACGCCGACGCGTCCCGCGCGCAGCAAGAAGGCGCACCGCCGCGCACGCGCAGAGAACGCAGAGCGCTCATTGGCCAACGGTGACGTGAACAGTAACAGTAAAGGCGCGCCGGAACTGAGCGAGGCGGAGCAGCTGCTGGAGCGGCTCAAGGCGCTGTAGCGTCTCCATAGCAACTCAAGGCGTCGAAGGGTTGCCATAGCAACTCAAGATGTGGCGTTTCCATGGAAACCAGCAATACTGGCTCAACATGCTGCAGATTTGAACTTGGATTTGTGGATAAAGTGGTGCTGGACTCACTACTGCTGTGCTGCTTCAACAGGTGTGTGTGCGTGCGTGTGTGTTGTGTATGTGTGCGTTGCAGCGCGTGTGTGTGTGAATTGGAGTGTGGTGTACATGGCCATCTAGTCTCCCCGCCTCGAGTCAGGATCACCCTTCCAAGCTTCGCAACGCGACGTGATGACGTCAGCGTATCACGTGACGTCATTGCGTCAGTAAGTGGGACAAGTGACCTGCAGTACTCATCCTGGTGTCACATTTACCCGTGTGAAAGGATATAAAAATAGATAAACGTGGATTCAGCGGACGTCTGCGTTTGGATGTGTGCTCGTCAACTTGGAACTTCACTTGAACGCCAGCGCGTTTCTGTGCGATTTCTTCTGAGCCAGGAAGTGCACTGGAGCCGCGCTCAGGTCTGCCTTGTACTATTTGTTGTCCGAATTGACTCGAGTTTCAGAGTGAAATCCAGAGGTGAGGTGTGTGTGACTGAGACGGACGTGGTCTGTGCGTAAGGACAAGGGCCCAGTTCGTTTTTCGCTCGTTCGTTCCGCTTTTTCGCTGTGAGTGCTGATACAGCAGCACACATCGAACGTTCTGCTTCTGAACCTCAAAGGCCGTTTCCTGAACGAACGTAAGTTGCTGTCTTGCCACAAGTTTCTTTTTCGTTTTTGTTTCGGATTTTGGTGGTGAGTTTGAAGGGGACCAGGTCACATGTTCTTGAGGTCCGCAGTTCACAGAAAATTATGAATTTCTCCACCGTCACATTGGGTCACGTGAACAATTGTGAATGTGCTGTGTGCCTTCGAATGAAACAAGTAATGGTTGTGCCAAATCCTCACTCTTCAATGTCGCACCAACTGGCTCTCAGCCGTGTAAAATGTAAGTTATTGTGTTCACGAAGTGAGCTCAAAATTGGGTGCTTCCTGGAGTGATCACTTCTTCCGTGGGGATGGATCTGTGGTTGTGAATCTGGCAGAATTGGGGTCTCTGGGATCAAGGAAATGTGGGGGTCCAAAATTGTGATTGAAATGTTGTGTTTGAAGTGTGTTGATTCAGCCTTTGATGTACAAGTCTCAGTGTGAGTCAAACCCTGCAACGAAATGAGTTTTGTAAAGTGACCTTAGGTTCCAAGTGACCTCAGTTCCAAGTGACCTTGGGTTTCAAGTGACCTTGGGTTTCAAGTGACCTTGTGACCCTATGACCTTTGGTTCCAGGTGACCTTGTGACCAAGTGACTTTTGACAAGTTTCCTTGAATTGATGAAGTGCTACAAATGGCAGATGAATTCGGTGCCTCAGTGTAATTTTCAAACACCAGATCATTCCAGATTTCTCCAGTCACGACGTGCCCAAGTCTTCTGCGTTGCCTTCAGCCAAAATTAATATCCAGTCCTCCAATGTTGTGAATCCAGCCTGTCTCACACTGGGTGCGTCGTGCGATGCGCAGCGCATCCAGTGTGAAACCTGGAGTCGTGTTGTGGTGACGGGCGCTTTGCGCACAAGCGCTCTCAACACCCCCCCCCCCCCGCCAACACACACCCAGCAATTTGTACACCTGTTCGCCAGCTTGTTTTCTGGTGTCGTTGAGTCGCATTTCATTTCCACACACATCTTGGCATTGTTGAAATTCTCCGAAAATTCCAGGTTTCAATGCAGTGATTCCACAGAAAACAGACGGACAGAATGACTCACGATTATCGCAGGTCAAGTCAACTCAGTATTTTTGTGTAAGATTTTTTTGCTCCGTGGTGATGCAATAGGAAGCAACAAATTAGTTTCAAATTATGAGTCATCAAATTTCCAAATTTCTGAATCTGCTTGCCCTGCATCGTCAGTTTTTTCCGACTGTCTGATCAAAATCTCATCTGTCACGTGTTATCCAGTCGCTACTGTAAGACCAATGTCAATTCCCTCTTGTCATGTCTTTGTGTGATGTTTTCCACTCAATGTATATTCAGTGTTTCACCAATGTGCCTTGTTTCGTGTTGAAACACTGAGAAAATTCCGTGTCTGGCAATAGCAATAATGAGCCTGCAATGGTCAGTCTGACAAGCGCATTGCTCGTCTGTTCTGCCACCACCGCGTCACACGACAGGTCCGCATACAGGGACTCGTCGTATATTTTTGTACTCATCTTACACCATGCCCGATGTCGTCGCTTCAGACGACGTTTTCTCGCAGCGTTTCCGTCTGCAGCAGAAATGCGGTTGTGGTGACGTGTTTTTGAATTGTGCGGTCACGAATGAATGTAGATACGGTTTACATTTGTGTATATTTATGAGCTGTACATATTCTCCGCCGCCACATGCGTGTCCGAATAAAGTTACATTTGCTAACAATGTAACTGCGGTTGTCGTCTGCAATTCGTCCTGAATGAACGTTAAGCGCAAATGGTCTGACGTATTTGATGGAAAGAGAACGCCATTTTATTCGCAATACTTGGTGCAGGGTTACGCAACTTCAGTTTGCAGTGTCTTCGCAGGTGTACATATCACAGTGTCCTCGTGCGGTGCGGTTGCAGCGGAATTCTGGGTGCAGCAACAAATTTCCCTCGTTCGGTTTGACAGGCAAGTTTCATCCAACAATTTGCCACAGAACAACGTGAATTTCCAAATCGCTGTGGTGGTCAATTGTCCGCGTTTAATTTAACATCAGCTGTTCGCGCAAATTGCATTTTCTCTTTGCCACTGGTGCACCATTTCCTAGCTTCAGGGTGTTGCAACTTTTCACGCACCACGCACGCGCGGTTTGCCAGACGCGTCACGCGTCCGTTTCCCTGGAAACTGCGTCACATGTCGGCGGGAAAAAACGCGACAACGTCACGGAGACGCGAGCGTCGTACAGACGCGCAACGTGTCAGTTTCAATGAAAGACGACGTCGCGGCAAAACGCGGCGTCACGTCACTTGTCGGTGGGAAGAAATGTGGACACGTCAGACCAGAGACACGTGCTTCGCAGAGACGCACGACGCGTCCTTTTCCATGGAGGCGACGTCCGTCATAGGCGGCGAGGACGCGGGCGGCGTGGGAAGGAACGTGAACACGTTGCCCCGGAGATGCGTGCTTCGCGGAGACACGCGACGCGTCCGTTTCCATGGAGACGACCCTACGTCATATGTCGGCCTTGAACGTGGCGTGGCGTCACACGTTGGGGGGAGGGGAACGCGTCACGTGGTGACGTGGAGAAACGCGCCGTCACGTCACATGCCGGGGAACCGGGCGACGTCGCGTCACGTGGTGATGGAGAAACGCGCCGTCACGTCACATGCCGGGGAACCGGGCGACGTCGC
>JAAUXT010038889.1_pt1 | contig 12855 bp, 22 predicted proteins | sample 7278171 | NCBI WGS metagenome assembly JAAUXT01 (sample SAMN14350112, study PRJNA611818) | marine sediment metagenome | isolation source: surface marine sediment (1.8m) | place: French Polynesia: Moorea | collected 2018-08
GGGATTTCGACAGCCTTGCCTGCCCCCTCCCCCCCCCCCCCCGCCACATGCCTTCCCACTCCGGCTTGACAAGGCTCACTGTGATTATCCCTCGCGCACACACATCAAACTCACGCACACACACACACACACACACACACACACACACACACACACACACACACCACGATCCGTCCCTTCGCTCCCACCGTCCGCACCCGCGGTCTCCCCCTGGATCCCGCACGCTGCTCCCGTTACGAGGTCAAGACGACCGGCCGAAACAAACGGCCTCGTCTGTAATGGGTCTGTGGCCCGAGGGGCCTGGCTCGAAATGACTTATTCTGCACACAGGCCGCGAAGTGATCCGTGCGGAGGGAGGGCAGCACCTGATGATGACCACCAAAACTACAAGCCATGGCTCCTCCTTTGGTTGCGTGCCGAGTGGGCTGACCCAAGCACCCCCTGGCGTGCGTAAAAACGAACCCACCCGCCCCCTGGTGTTCGTGCAGTGTGTTCCTACACCTCTGTCGTTCACAGGACAGACGGACACACGGTTTCCCGGGCTGGTTGTGTCAAGTCCGGCTTTTCTGTTACGAGTATTGTACTTCTCTGTAACAAGAAGCCGAAACCATTTGAGTGCGAATCCAGTGATTTATATCCACCTCTTGAAGTCAACAGCAAAAAGACGTGTGAAGAGTTCTGAGGCGTAGGTCACATCGCGTGCGTCCGTGATCTGCGTCCGTGAACAAGCGAATGCCTGGGCGATTGCCTCTCAGTGTGTGTGTGTGTGTGTGTGTGTGTGTGTGTGTGTGTGTGTGTGTGTGTGGTGTGTGTGTGTATTTTGCGTGTCTCTGTTCTGGTCAATGACTCTTACGCACACAGCACTTGCTGACAAAAACAAGGACGCAACGCGTGACGCCACCGGTGTGACACAGGCCCTTTGCGAAGACTTGCTACCTGGTTGCGAGTAGTCTTTTTTTCAGCATATGCGACACACAGTGTGAGGTACATGTGGGGAGGTGTTGGTTTTGGCTCGTGTGTGGAAGCGATGCGAGTTCGGTGCTCAGCTGGTGTGTTGACTCGTGTTGGCGTGTGTGCTCAGGGGTAGATCCAGGGTTCCCTCCCAGGATCTGCCCCTACCTCCCTGGGATTCCACCCCCACCTGCCTGGGATCCTGTCCCCACCTCCACGGTATCCTGCCCCCACCTCCCCGGGATCCTGCCCCCACCTCCCCAGGATCCTGTCCCCTTCTCCCCGGGATCCTTTCCCCACCTCCCCAGGATCCTGCCCCCACCTCCCCAGGATCTGCCCCCACCTCCCCAGGATCCTGCCCCCACCTCCCCGGGATCCTGTCCCCACCTCCCTGGGATCCTGCCCCCACCTCTCCAGATTCCCCTGCCCCCACCTCCCCAGGATCCTGCCCCCCCCCATCCGGGATCCCCCACCCCCACCCGCTGTAACTCCGTTCCGCTGCGTGCTGTGGACGCCTCGGTGCGACACCCACGAGTCGCTTCGGACAAATGCTCAGCGCATGCAGTAACACGGGGGACGGTGGCCGTGGACGCTACAGAGCCGCGTTGGACAGGATTCAAATGGTCCAAATGCTGGTACCGCGTGTATGCATGTCTCCAACCTCTTCAGAGGCTCCGAACTGCCGCTTTCCCCTCGAATGGAAAAAGACTGGAAAAGGCAAACGAAACTCCTCTGCTCCAACCACGCCCACTTCAATTCAACATATTTACCCCAAGTGTGATTTGTTCGAATTGGAGTCCACCCTTCGCCTCGGGCGCGTGATGGTAAAGCTGAAACTTTGGGCTCGAAAAAATGTTGGCACACAGCACCGCACCCCGAGATGAGAGTTGTTCCTGGCACTGGCATTCTTGACCTGCGCCTTGAAATTTACTTCGTTGATGTTTTCCGGAAGAACGAGACACGTGGTGCGGACCCTGTGCGCAAACCGCACCCAGTCAGCCTCAGTTTGACCGCATTAATCACGTGGTTGTGTGCACGTGTTTCAGACCGGAAGCGGCTCCATGTTCGGGCGGAAGTGCCCTTGTTTCCGGCGGCGCGAGGAGGAGGTGCGCGTGCTCGACTTCCGCCACTCGAGCCTCGACTCCGTCCCGCCCGACGTCTTCAACTGGGAGCGCACTCTGGAGGAGCTCTATCTGGACGCGAATAATGTGAAGGACCTGCCCAGGGTGAGTTGTGTGTGTCTGTGTACGTGTGTGTGTGTGTGTGTGTGTGTACGTGTCACGTCTTCAACTGGGAGCGCACTCTGGAGGAGCTCTATCTAGACGCGAATAATGTGAAGGACTTGCCCAGGGTGAGTTTTGTGTGTGTGTGTGTGTGTGTGTGTGTGTGTGTGTGTGTGTGTGTGTGTGTGTGTGCGAGTGTTTGCGTGTGGTGTGTGGGTGAGAGTGAATGCTAAGCATTTTGCGTGGTCGCGCGTGCGTGCGTGTGTGTGCGTGTTTGTGTCCATTGGGGGTGGGGGTGTATCTGGGTCTGCTGTATGTGTGTCGCTGTTCCGGCCAACACACAACAGAGCAAGCAATGTTCTTTTCGCCATCAATGTAGTATTTTAGAGAAAAATCACCAGTCTCTGTCTGTATTGCAGGAGCTCTTCTACTGTCACGGGTTGCGGATCCTCAGTTTGGCGGATAACGAGCTCGTGTCCATCCCCCCGGCCATCGCCAGCCTGCACCACCTCACCCACCTCGACATCAGCAAAAACGGTCGGTGCATCCAGAAGGGTGGATCCAGCATTCGGTCAGGGGGTTCTGTGAAGGGAGGGCGACCTCTGGTTTCGCACGAGAAAACTAAAACCATCGAGCCTGGTGGCGCAACCCAAGCGAAGAAACAAGAAGCAGTGCTCAAGGCAACTTGGGGGGTCCAGGGGTCGGGGGTTGAGGAGGGGGCAGGGGACATTTCATCCACCTTGCCATATACTGCACTACCACATGGTGCTTCGCCCTAAAGGGACTTCGCACAATAACCACAGTGTTCAAGGGGCAACAGACCCCCTGGATTTCCCTTTTCCCCTGGTGAACCGTACGAACGACACACGTGCAGAGATCCACCGAACACTGCTACGATCGCACAACCGGAAGTGAGGTTGGGCTGGGGAGGTCTCCGCCCCGACGTGGTTCCATTGGTGGCGCTTCGTTGCAGGTGTGGTGGACTTCCCGGACAACGTGAAGGGCTGCAAGTACCTGACGTGCGTCGAGGCGAGCGTCAACCCGATCGGAAAGTGAGTGACCCCCAATGCACACCAAGCGCATCCACGCACACGCAAACCAAGGTCATAGCATACCAAAAATGGGTATCACGCATGCGAAAGGGCATGTGAAAGGCAAAGTAAATGGGCAGTGAGTAGCTGTGTTCACACTGACAGTTCTGTATGTTACTGTGATTACAAATGGGTAAATGGGTTTTAACCCCATTCATGTGTGGAATGTGGTGAAAGTGGGTGCGTCGTGCGCTGGTGCACGCGGTGTGGATTTCGTGTGAGCGGCGGCGCAGGCCGAGCAGTCCTGGTCGCTGTGTCAAAAGTTGTATCTCGAGCCCAGTTTTGTGTGGGTCAGCTGACTTAGCATTTGTTTGGGTGGAGAACAAACAAGAACTGCTTGGGAATCTGCGAGTTTTCACAGGAGTCTGACCCGTCATTCACACCGCGTGCGCCACTGCATGATGCACACCAAGGTCACAGTGAACTACATTGGGTTTCACCCATGTGAAGTTATGATGGTAATGGTAACGGGTGTGTGCATGGCTGTGTTCATACCAACTGCTTGCTTTCGTACCATACACCACTATGATTGTGAATGGGTTCCAACCCGAACCGTGCGCCAGCGCAGTGCGTCATACGTCGTGCGCTCGGTGTGAACAACGGGCGAAGGTCTGCAGCACGTGTGAGCGACACGCGGTCGCAGCGGCGTCTCGTAACGCTGTTTGTCGTTAACCCTAACCCTAACCCTAACCCAGGTTGCCGGAGGGCTTCACGCAGCTGCTCAACCTCACCGAACTCTACCTCAACGACACGTTCCTCGACTACCTCCCGGGCAGCTTCGGCAGGTAGGGTCGCACACACACACACACACACACACACACACACACACACACACACACACACACACTTTCGAGCACATTTTGCGACTGGGCAGTTGTGCTGCTTGTCATTGAGCATGCTGAAGGTCACAGGGCACGTGTCACCACCGACAAGCACTCTTGTTCGCCGTGTTCAGGCTGAGCAGGCTGCGGATCCTGGAGGCTCGGGAGAACCACCTGAAGACGCTGCCCAAGTCCATGTCGCGCCTCACGAGTCTCGAGCGACTTGACATCGGAAACAACGATTTCAGCGAACTGGTGAGTGACGCTAGGTCCACACACCGGTACTGACGCAAGGCGCGTCCAGGTTTCGCTGGCCCAGAGTCGCTGCAAATGAGTGAATGACTCCTTGCAGTCATACGCACACGGCGCTCACACCCACACACACTGTCAGTGTTGGTTGACGTATTGCTGAAAGATCGCTGCAATCACGTTCGCTACTTTGCTCAACCCTTGGCATCAAAAGGAATTCAGTCAGTAAGTTAATGACTCAGAACCCAAGGCGCGTGTCAACTCTGCTGAGTGTTCTTGTTTTTCCTGTAGCCGGATGTGGTCGGGAGTCTGACGGCGCTACTCGAGTTGTGGTGCGACTGCAACAAGATCGAGACGCTGCCGGCGGTGAGTGAGGACTGGCGCCGTGCTCTATGCGCATGCGCTTTGTTGATGCGTCGAACGCGGCCATTTCTGACCTTTGTGTGTGTCTGTGCAGGACCTTGGGAGACTAAAGCAGCTCTCTCTCTCTCTCTCTCTCTGTGTCTCTCTCTCACACAGACACACACACACACACTCACTTTGTGGTTATTTCTGTGCAGGGCCTGGGGAGTCTGAAGCAGCTCATGTTCCTCGACGCGTCCAAGAACCGGATCGAGTCGCTGCCGCCGGAGCTGGACGGCTGCGTGTCGCTCGCCGATCTGCACCTCTCCACCAACCTGCTGCAGCAGCTGCCCGAGAGCATCGGTGAGACGCTGGGGCGCGCGCGCACACACACACACACACACACACACACACACACACACACACACACACACACACACACTCAATTTGGTGCAATACCGACTGTGGTGCAACAGGCACACAGATCTACACACGCACCTACACACACACACACACACACACACACACACACACACACACACAAGGGTATATGCCATCTGGAGCCTTCTGTCCAAAGTATTCTGAACGATCCTCTCTCCATAGCCACACAGTTCCATTCCCATGTGCGTGTGGTTTGTGTGACCTGACACTGACTCCATTGCTCTGTATTTGCAGGTCGGCTGAGCAATCTGACGACGCTGAAAGTGGACGACAACCGCCTCACGTCTCTCCCGTTCTCCATAGGAGGGTACGTACCGTCCGTGCGAGCCCTGCCGCGTCGGGTCGGGTTCACACTGGATGCATCACGCTTTGCGTCTCAGTACAACTCGAAGGGCGCGCGTCGAATGAGTCAATAGGGAGTTTTCGCAAATTGGAAACGCAGACGTAGGCGTGAACGTGGACGTAGAATGTCACCCTGTGGGTTCCTCTACACCACAAAATAGTCAACTTAAAGTAATAAATGGTGATGATTTTGTTTATCAGGGTTGTTTATTTTCTATTTTTCTTTGTATATTCCCTTATTTTGAAAAGAAAGTGCAGAATTTACTACAGAACTAGAGACAGAATGGAGAAGTGTCTGAGGAGTACTGCATCCCACAGGGTGAATTTTTACATCTGGGTTCATGCTTACGTGTACGTTTTCAATTTGCGAAAACTCCCTAGTGTGTTGGCTTATACGCATTGCACATCCGGTGTGACCCGTAAAACTAAAGGCAATTGTACGCTGATACGGGAAATCATGCACGCCATGCGCGAACACGTGACAGAGCCAAAACGGATTTGCACTTCCGGTGTTGCACCGTGCATCATCAGGATTCATGATTTTGTCAGATGGCTAATCATCCATGGCAAAGGGAGATTCCAACAAATGTGTGTCCAGGCTGGGAGGGGGGCAGTTTTACCAGTTTGCCACCTGTCTCCTCATTGCTTTGCTTTGGATCCCGCAGGTTGGTGTCGCTGTCGGAGATGAACATCAGCGCCAACGACCTCGAGGAGCTGCCGCCCTCTATCGGCTTCCTGCGACACCTGCGCACGCTCTACGCCGACGAGAACTTCCTCTACGAGCTTCCGCCAGAGGTAGACATTGATACTTCCGAGCCACGTGGTGTGCTTGTGAAAACAAAGCCCCACGCGTTTGCTATACACCTGCGTTCAACAACGTGTCATCCACAGCGCGTGCGTGTACGCTCACGTGTTTCCGGTTTCCGTTTCAGCTGGGCAGTTGCAACGGGTTGACGGTGCTGTCGGTGCGCAGTAACAACCTCCTGTACATCCCGGACGAGCTGGGTCGCGTGCCGCGTCTGCGCGTCCTCAACCTGAGCGATAATAAGATTCGCTGCCTCCCGTTCAGCCTCACCAGGTACGGATTCACGGACAGACGCAAACACGAGCACACAAAGCCGCACCAGATGGAGACATGTACACAGTACAGCCGAGCTCACACACACACACACGCGCACACACGCACACAAAACTTGTGCAGGTGGGGACGCTCATCAACTTTACACGTGCGCGTTCGCACGTGAGGGGTGAGACGTGCTGCACCCTTGCCTGAGAACCAAAACATGAAAACAGAACGGACTTGAGTGTGGTGCATCTGCGACGTGATCACTTCCCTCCGGGGATTGTCCAGCAGATTGACCAACCGTGTTTCTTCCCTGCTGCAGGTTGAAGGAGCTTCAGGCGCTGTGGTTGGCTGAGAACCAGACGAAGCCTCTGATTCGTCTGCAGCCGGACATCGACCTTGACACTGGACAGCGCATGCTCACGTGTTACCTCCTCCCGCAGATGCCCGAGGACAGGGAAGGTGAGACGCCTGACTTCAGGGTGCATCACGCTTTGCGTCCCTTTGCAAGTTTGTAGACGCTGCGTCATCGTTCCCGACGCAGCACCTGTTGACTTGTACAGGGACGCAGCGCAAGTCGCAACCAGTGCGAAACAGGTCCCACGGGGTTCATCCTCAGGGCCTGGATCACACTCTATGCGTCATGCGTCCCATTGAAAGTCAGCTGAGTTGACGCGCAAGCAACGCGTGACGCATCAAAAAATGTGAGCCGAGTGCTGAATCCGAAAACAAACTCCAAAACTCTTTGACTGTCCAGCTCTCCAAACTGGCTTTTGGATGCGCGCTTATGAAACCAGAATTCCGGCACCATGTCCGCATTGTTACAGATCTGTACAGCGACGCGGGCAGTTTCCACCCGTCGCTGTGGGAGGAGGAGCGAAGACAGAAGCAGCGCATTCACTTCGACTTCGACCACGAGGAGGAGGAGACCGACGAGGTAAAAACAACCACGTGTCCGTGACTTCCGGTAAACACGTGTCTGTCGCGTCCGGTGAAGTAAACGCGACCACGTGTGCGGGAGTTTTCTGTATCCTGAACAACCACAGCTCAGCGAGGAAAACAAACGAAGTGTGAATCAGGCCTGCAGTTCTGTGTGCATAACTTGAGCGTCAGGGTCGTGACGCATGCGCTGTTTCTCTTCCGGCGCAGGCGAAGCTGGAGCGCCAGCCGACGCCCTACCCGAAGGAGATGAAGCACCGCATGCAGCACATGCGCAACCTCGCGCTCAAGCAGCTCGGCGTCCCCGGCGCCGCCGCCAACAACAACAACGCCGCCGCAAAGCCTCAGGTCAGTTGCCAGGCAACGCCGCCGAGCCTCATGTCAGTCTTCAGGCAACGCCGTTGAGGTTATGCCGCTAAGCATAATTCTCCTGACTCAGTGGCGTTGTGCAAGAACGACTGACCTGTCCAGAGGTGTGAAGAATCGACTCGGGTGCACCATGGAGACAGAATGGTTGGCCTGCAGCATGGTGAAGCCGTGCGCAAGTTTCACGCATGTAGTGTGGTTGCATGAAGCGTTGTGCACGTGACGTTGACCTGGGTACTTTGAAAGGAAAAATTGTCTGGTCTGCGAATGCTCTCAACCTTGCGGGTTTTCAACTTCTCACCTCACCTCTTGTTCTTCACGTTTGCATGCGACACGCACTTGACCCATCCTGCTTCCTTCCCTGCGACGCACTCCCGAAGAGACGGTGGGCCCTGTTTTCAGGAGGCGGTGGTGGTGGGCAGGAGGGACCGGTCCGGAGAGGGGGACGAGGCCCTCGGCACGGCGGCGGCGGCGGCGGCGGCAGCGGGGGACGACGCGCCCTCCGCCTCGGTGCTCTTGTCCGAGAACCCGAGCGAAGCGCTCGCAAAGCGCACGTCGCCGATGCTGCGGGAAAGACACCTGCTGCTGAAGGCGGACAAGGTAAAGGGCCCGTCCATGCTGCGTGCGCTGTGCTTCCCTTTCTCCTGCTGTGCGTTAGTCGCCTTAGTCCCTCTGGGTGTGTCACTGCAAATCAACGGACGCTGCGTTGCCTTGGAGACATTTGGGACTTTCAGCAGAACGCAAACGTAACCCTTGGTTGCGTGGGGTCACAACGCAACTTTTCCAAAATTGCGTGTGCTTGTTCTGCAGCATAATAATGAGAAAAGAACACTGCAGAAACAAAATCCAAGAAGAGAAATTCAAAATTCAAGTCTTTCTTTGTACACATGTCCATTTTTAGGGTTACTAAATAAGTGAGTATTGCACCAAAGGGTTGTGAAATGAGGTCTAAATTTTCAGAATTTCTGGGTCAACAATGGACTCACCTGATTGAAGGGATGTCATGTCAAAAATTGCGTTTGTGTTTGTGGAAACTGGCTTGCGGAGCAGTTGCTGAAAGTCGCAACTATCCATTGGTTGCTCATCGACGCGACGCATGACGCACCCGGTCTGGACGCTCCTGCAGCACTCTGATGCATTGGGTCTTTGATGCACGTTTCAGACCATGAAGTCAGGTTGCATGAACACTGCATGGCTTGTGCATAAAACCGCGCCACGTGTTGGTTGACACTTTGAACGAAAAACGCTTTGCATGCCCAAGGTGTCATTGTTTCACCTGCCTTGGTGCACCCAACTGAAATCACGCATTTCGTCCACACACACCCCCTCCGCTTGAACACGCATGTCTCCAGACGTGTTCGATGTACTCCTCGAACGTGCCACGTGCGCCAGCAGGTGTCGCGTCCGTTCGAGCGCGCCCTCCAATGAGGCGCGCCGACTGCAGAGCCCTCGGCGCGTAAAACGAACACGCCCTCTGATTGGCAGGAGAAGCTGCAGAAGGACAAGGCCCGGATGTCGCAGTCTCAGTCGCGGGAGGATGTCTCCGCTACGGGCGGCGAGAACAAGGGCAGCGCCGCCCAGAGCTCCTCCGCCCAGCAGCAGCAGCCCAGCCGACCAGGTACTGTGGGCGTGTCCCATTCACTACTCGACAGTACTACGCGTGCGCAACTTTTTTGGCCCCTTGTACCCGTGCGCCAACATGTCACACACGAAACACGCACACAAGTGCCGTCTCCCTCGGTTGTCCAGCAATTTCTGCATCAAGGCCCTCGTGTTCAGCGTTGCCATGGTGACGTTTGTTGTTGCCTTGTTTCAGCGGTGGAAACGAGGCCGCTGGGCAGCAGGGAACAGATGTCGCCCCCTGCTGGGCAGGACGAGCACGACGCCGCGCGCCACAACGCCTCGTTGCGTAGCAACCGTCTCCCTAACAACCAGTCATCTCGGACTGCAGCAGCTACAGCGAGTCCCGCAGGCGTCCAGGACCCGGCGATCAGCAGCACGACGGACAAGACTGCGCGCGCAACCGCGAACCAGGGCACTTCCGCCCACCTCCCTCCGCCCAAGCCGACGCCCACCTCCCCAGCAGCGGATCCAGCGAACCAATCCGCAGCCAACAGATCCCTGAACTCTCTCTCCTACACAGAGTTCACGCGGGGACTCCTTAGCGTCACCAAGAACCCGCCGATGCCCGTGTCGGCCGGGGACAACCTGAACCTGAGGCTTTCAGCTTCCGGTTTCGTACCCGGTTCTTTCTACATGAACCACTACAACGCCAAGCAGCAGCAGCACCAGGGTGGTGGGGATGGTGTACCCGCGGCCCGCAGGAGCGCAGGGTACGACTCTGATGTTGGGTACCGCAGCGACAGCCAGGTGTACCGACGCAAGAGGGCGCAGCAGCAGCCGCAGTACCCCCCGGACGGGTACGCGAGTGACTGGGAGGCGGTGCGCAGACACCACATGTCGCAGCGCTACCTCCAGAGGGACGGAGGCTACTCGAGCGACCACGACATCCACCGACACCGCAGGTCTGTGGCTCAGTCAGCAGAGCGTCGGGCTTTGAAGCGCGTGATTTCGGGTTCGATTCCCGGTCCCAGCAAGTCAGCCCACACCACTCGTGTGTGTGTGTGTGTGTGTGTGTGTGTGAGCGCCGGTAATTGAGCATCAAAGCGTGTCAGATGACCAACAAGATCTGGTGGTGAATAAAACCAGCAAGATGGAAAAATTAGGTGGGAATTATTGCTTTCAACGATCCTGTGACCAATGTGTTCTTTTGACGAGTTCACCTTCCTTCTCAAGAACAAACGGAAAGAATTTCTTCACCTTGACACTTCATTGCAGGTCTCAGCAGGGTCCCTACGCGCACCTGCAGCAGCCGTTTCAGCAGCAGCAGTTCCGGCCGCACTCCTCCTTCCACCCGGGGGCGCCAGCGTCGGCGGCGTCCTCCCAACACAACATGTCCCGCTCCAACAGCGCCTCCCAGCGGAGCATTGCGTCGCAGCGCAGCAGCTCCCAATACAGCGTGTCGTCACAGCAACAGCAGCGCGCCCCTGGGAGAGCCGCCGTCCACTCGTATCCAGGGCCGCCCAACGTTGCCAGGCAACCCACCGGAAACAGCTACACCAACGTGCCCTCCACGAAACGCTCGATGTTGCGCAATGACGAAATGTACGAGATGTACCCAGGCACAAACGGCAATGGTACCAGGCGTGTCACGTCCAACTCTAATATCGCCCACAACACACACGCTGCATCTAACACGAGCATGAACCGGGTCGCGGACCCGCGTCAGTCCAACCCGAGCCTCCCGACGCTGCAGCAGTCTCCCGGGGTGGCGCGGCGCGCGACGCCGCAGCGCGGGGCGGCCCCGCCCGGGGGAGGCGCCCCGGCCCCCGGGGGCGGCGTGGCGGCTGAGCGCACCCCGCGCAGCGCCAGGACCTCGAGCTCGAACCTCGCCGGGACGCCGGGCGAGGCGGAGCACAGCGGCGACAGCAGCACGGAGGACGAGATTTGGAGGGCGCAGCTCTACCAGGCATCCATCAAGCTGCAGAAAACGCCGTCCGAGAAGCGCAAGGGCGGCGCCGCGCAGCAGGTAAAGATTGGTGATCATTCACCCACGTGCAAACTCGGGGAATTCTAACCTCGCCATTTGGGAACAAACGCGTTTGTGTCAAAAGAAAGTGGCATTGTACACTGTTGGCCACGGGTGGTTGTGACAACACCAGAGGAACCGATTCCATTCTCCTCGGGGCAGACTGGCCAAACGACTTCACCGCTGAACACGCACAGTGCCACTTTGACACATCTGCGTATATCAGATCAGTTTGAATTTTGCGCCCCCAGGGAGGGTGTGGTCTGTCAGTCATCTTGTCCTTGATCTGTGTTGAGCAGTACAAACAGGGTCCCCCGAAGCCTCCGCGACGTCACGCCGTCCAAAACCGGAAGTGGCGAGCAGCGCGTCACGTGAGCGCGTCGGTGTGTCACGTGTCTGTGTGCCTCGCGTGTCATTAGCGAGTTTAAGTGCCACGTTTGAAATTGAAAACGTCAACATTGCATCAACTTTAGACACCCTTACATAGAAAGATTCTGCTTGAAAATCCCTAGTTTTTGGTCAATTTTGTTCAATAATAGTTTGAAAATATAGAATTACTTCTAAAATGTGGAAAAGCTAAGGTATGTAAAACTTTTTTCGATGTTCACGTTGACGTTTTCAATTTCAAACGTGGCACTTAAACTCGCTATTGTTGTTGTCACGTGTGCTTCTGTTGTGAAGTTCACAGTTGACTTCTGGTCCCAGTCATTTTGGGTTTTTGCACTCTTGAGAAATGTTCGCTCAACGTGTGATGTGTTGCGTGAATTGGGACGGGGTGGCTTAATCACCAAGTGTGTGTGTGTTGCACGTGGTTCGTTTGGTTGGGCTCACACAGGGTGCATCACACGTCGAGCCCACGCATTACGTCATGCGCTGCGTCCCTGTACCGCCTTCGCACACCTTTTGCCGGGACGCAGCTCCTGACGCCTTCAGTGTCCATCTTCCTGCTCACCAATGTGATCAGCATACATCCTGTTCAGCAGTCCCTGATCAACTGGGATGAGTAGAGGCTACAAACAAACCCGACCTTCCCTTTTGGCTGCATCACTGATTCCTTGTGTGATGTTTGCAGAGAGACGAGCGTTCCCCGGGCGCGAGCGACGGCGTCGCGGCCCCGGCGGCGGGAGGCGCAGGGACGCCGGCGGCGCCGCCTCCCTACCAGCCGGCGCCACCGTACAGCCAGACGCGCGCGGCGTCCCGCACCAGCCTCAACCAGCAGCAGCCCGTCGCAGGTAAGGCGTGGCAGCCATCACCCCCGGTCCACACCACGTGCGCCAGCGCACAATGCACCTGCCTGTACAACATTCTCAGGGTTCCCACCGCACCTGGAAAACCTGGAAAAACAGGGCCAGACCTGGAAATCCTGGAAAAACAGGGGGTTTTGGGGCAAAAACCTGGAAAAATATTACAAAACCTGGAAAAAAATTTGACCTTACCC
>JAAUXT010051793.1_pt1 | contig 12855 bp, 14 predicted proteins | sample 7278171 | NCBI WGS metagenome assembly JAAUXT01 (sample SAMN14350112, study PRJNA611818) | marine sediment metagenome | isolation source: surface marine sediment (1.8m) | place: French Polynesia: Moorea | collected 2018-08
AAATGAACATTTTGATGTATGAGTATTTGCATTGTACTGTTGGGCAATGGAAGAACATGTTTCCAAAAAGCCATAAATCTCAAATCATTTCTGAGCGCGGTGGATCGGCCAAATAAAAAGCGAACCTCGTATACCTTGACAAAACTCACTTTCTTGAGGAAACTTGCGAGCCTTTGTCAGTCTGCAGTGAGCTGGATTGAGCGAGCTGCACATGCACTTTGTCAATTGTTTTGCAACAAGCTGTGGTTGTTTGAACAGAACGATTCGGAATTTGGAACTGAACGTCAAGAGGAAGGCATTCAGTGGATTGAGCTGTTGCTTTCAATGAGATGGTGGGTAAGAAATGTTTCATTTCAGTTCTGGGTTCTTGAGACAATGCCAGTTGTTTCCTCTCCCGCCTTTCTTGTAATGCTGATTGCACCGCCTCCCTCAGTGTGTAAACGATATCTCCGAGCCGCTTCATTTTGAAACAAAGAGCCGCATTTTGTCTCGAAGGAAAGGAAACTTTTATGCAAATGGGAAGGCGCTGCTGATGATCAATAATATGTAAAGTGATGGCAAATGGAAGTTGGCTGTGAGATATTGGGTGGGCCGTTTGTGGGTAATGAAAACACATTGCAGTGGCAAAGGCCAAGATATTTCAATTAGTGTACTGCAGGATGGGAGTCTTAGGGAGGGATCAGTGCAGGCAATCATTCTCCCCGACCAAAATCCCACTGTTGAAATTCGTCAGCTTTATGACAGTTTCTCTTCTGCCACCAACCAACAGCAGCTTGATTTGATTCGGCAATAATTTCCATGTCAAACCCTGAGCCCCGGCGGCGGGCTTTGGTTCACAAGGGGCGATGGGAATGCTTCATCTGCCCCTTAAATCGCCGTGCATTTTGTGTTTATCCGGAACAGCTGCTCATGTGAAACGCTGGTTGGAAACCACTGTCTCCTCTTCCCGCGAAATGAACGGATCCCCATCTGTATGGAAATATGGTGCGTGCTTAGATATCAAGAGATTTTTAGCGTTGAGAAAATGGCCAAACGGGGATCTGGTAGGACTCAGTGCTGAGGTGTCTTCATTACCATGTAAAGAACTTTGTCTTGAGTAATATCCTCGCAGATGCACTGTTTCTTGTCGGGTATTGATGGGTTTCTGTGTGTGGGCTGGTGTCTGTGTTGATTGAACGCTTCAACGAGGATTTGTCCTCATATTAGAAATGCATACGCAAAGAACCTCGGATCATCACTTCTTCCTTATTAAGAACTAATGAGATTTCCTTGACTTGTCAGAAATGATTGGGTGCGAAAGTTTCACCTGAGGGTTGAAATCACTTAACTCGGCTCCTGGTATGCATAAGATGTGCGCGGACAGGGATGAAGAGAGATTAGCCTGGGAGAGCTGATCACAAAGACTCTGCAATCTTCAGAAATAGCAAAGTGGGGCCGCAGAAGAATGACCAAGATTGGAACATGTGTTTCATTTGGGCGAAGGGGCCCAGTACTCATGTAAGTGGCTAATAGGGGATTTGCGCTGTATCAAGGCATTCATATGAGGCATGTTGGCTGTTTATTAGAGCCTGATGAAAAACGACAGCCTTCCAAGTGCTCGCCCCGAATTCCAGGCCCAAAGACTTTGCAGGTCCAACCTTATCCTATGAGCAATAAATCAATGCTGGGATCTAAGCGCACGGTGGCGTGTGGGTTCCCCACATCTGCGAGGTACCACCGTCTTGCTGAGGAATGTAAATATGGCAACAAATCTCCTCAATGAAGACTCGAGCAGTTTGCTCGGCATTTATACTAATTGATTGCCATACATTTTGTTGAAATCTGTGGTGAATGGAGGAAGAGGAACTGAGGGCAGCTTGGCATGAATCAAAAAGGGGGCGAGTCGACTGGCCCTGGCCCGCCCTGCCACCCACTTGGAGTGGAAGATGCTCCACGTGAAGAGCCCCGCAGATCGATGTGTAACTCTTCACACCTCTTCAGAACGAACTGGTCTTTCTTACATGCATATGTGGAGTATTTTGGAATTTTGGAACACCCAACTAAAAAAAATGGAAGTGCAGTGTGTGTGTGAGAGAGAGAGAGAGAGAGAGAAGAGAGAGAGCAAGAGAGAGAGAGAGAGAGAGGGGAGTGTGTTGTGTGTGTGTGTGTGTGTGTGTGTGTGTGTGTGTGTGTGTGTGTGTGTGTGTGTGTGAAGGGGCAACGTGAACATGCACGGGTGTGCATGAGCAGAGAATTTTTCATTTTGTTTGCTTCAGGTTCTTAGACACCGTCTAAATCTCTCGAAATTATTTATTGCTCCGAGGAACCCAAATCTGGATCCTTCACGGTTGGCGGACGAGGAATGTCTGCTTCTATCACTTGCACGTATCTGCAGGATGATCCATCGAGAGAGTACTTCACTCGCACAATCCAACAGTTGTTCTTAACTCGTACAGACCACGATCAAAGAATAATCATTGACACGATAGCATAAACACCGGCAGCATACATCAGGAATTCCTGGCAGTAGATTATTTTGTAGCCAGGTTAAAAATGGTACCGGATCGTGCCGGGTTATCTTATGAATTCCAGAGCCGAATGCAATCCATTAGAAGGTGATATATTAGTGAAATTAATGTTGAAATGGAGCAAGATCCGTGAGCATTAGAGCGTGTGATGTTGCAGGAGCCCAGGCTTCATCATTGTTGCCGGGCGAAAGTACTCAGAAAACTCTGTGCTCAGAAAAAAGTGTGATACACTTTCTTTGCTCAGGTTACATTTCCAAAATAACTGCTGCTGCAAGCGCAGAAAAAAGGGTAAATTCCACTCACATAAATTAAAGAAGATAAGCGCAAATTCCCTTTGATGTTAATATATTGTCATCTTCACCAACAGCCTCCTCGAATTGCATTACATTCTCTGCTCCCTTCCGAGATATCTGTCCTGATTGGGTTTCTTCCCTTTGTCCGCGCAGCCTGAAGAGAAAGGAACACTCTGGCTCCGGTTGACATATGGGATTTTTGTCACACGGCATTTGCTGGTGTTTGCTGGGTTATTAGTGATATTGAGCTGCACATTAGTCGGCTTCGACCTGCCTCCTCCGATGCAGGGACTGCTGAAGTTCACTTCATCATTTCCCAGACTGCCCGAGCCCTTCCTCCATGACACAAGCAAATCTCCACATTTGTTTTATGTAAGCCTCATATTAATGGCCCGTGTCAGGGGAGATAAAAAAAAAGCCTGGAATGGCCTGATACTCGAAAAACTTGTGGGTCCTCAGATGGAGGCTTGACCAGTAATATTTCGTAATTGGACAACGAGGATTTAAGGCTGGCATCATGTCACATAAGTCAAACTCGGGGGGGGGGGGGGTTGTTGGATGGTTGCCGGGGTGTGCGCCTCAGTGAAGGATTATTTGAAATGATGGGTCCATCGAAGCATGCTTCTGATGCTGGCTTCAATGCCTGTAAGTCATGTTTGGGCGACTAAGTGGCCGGAACCCTTCGGACATCCACACTGCCTCTCGCTTGACATCGCAACTGATGACCTTCCCACATGAATCAAGGCTCCGTTTTCAAGTATCGCCTTCACGTCCACAGCATCCGAAACTTTATTCATTTTCAGCCCTTGCACTCACTGCTTCTTTTTTCGTGGATGGCAAGTTACAGATGAAATGATACCATAATTTGACACTAACGAGGGCAATTGGAGAGCCAGCAGGCAAAGTGTGGAGTGGACGGGCCAAGACTATTTGGCCGTGATGCCATGTCAAACTTGTCAAAGGCTTTCGCTAAAGCTGTGCCTGCAAGTGAAATGTCCAGTGTAGCAAAAGAAAGAAAACACTCTAAAGTAGCCCAGGGTTTTAGCTGAAAAACATCTAACAACGCCCGATGCTGAATGTCCAGCCATAGCAAAGAGCACTTTCGTCATATTGATCCTCTCTCCCTTATTTTGCGTGATGTTGGCCGTGCAGTTCACTTTGATGAAAACATTGCCAACTAAAAGTTTTCAGGTGTCAAGTGTGTCAAATATTGACACTGGAGAAGGACAGCAATATACAAAATGGTTTTGAAGAGGACTGGTCCATGGTCAATATCTGCCCTCTTCAGACTCAGACAATGGTGGAGTGACCACGACAGTCCTTCGGCTACAAGGAAAGTTCTGCCGTCCATTCAGTAAATCTTGTCCTCGATTTTAATTTCTCCTTCAGCTTGTCGGCAGCTGAATTGGAGGGAGCAACCTGCGACTGCTGGCGCACCGGCAACTTACGCTCACAATGGATTGAATGGGTGAACTTAAAGTGAAGTGGATCACATTTGGTGGTGAGAACAATTTGAGGCGAGGTGTGTGAGAGTGAGGGAAGCACGGGGCCTCGGACGCTGCAGTGTGGTGGCTGGAGAGTGAGTGAGAGAAGAATGGATGGGACACGGATAATGGGCCACGGAACCTTCACACACAGCCATTGAAAAGGTGCTTCTTTTGCCCCTGACCCCAAGCGCATTGGCAAAGGCAATTCTGCACTGTCTGATCCTGCCTAATTAGAATGATTAGCAAGGTAAGGTGGTTACTTGGTCTATAAAAGGTGGATAGCAGGTAGGGATGGGTGGCCAGATTGTGCCCATCGCTTAGAGGAAGTGGTCGGTTTGTGGTTTGGTTGAATGAGTAGAGAAAGGACTATCACTTTTCTGCAGTGGTGAGAACTTAGTCCAGAGGGACAGATGTTTGAAACAGTGAGTGTACTATTGTTTCTTCTAAGTGCTGGTCATCTCTCCATATCCTTGGCTCATTGGCAAGCACTGCATTATATTAACCGCAGGGTTAAATAGCGCTTGTGTTAATGCGTGGAGATGTAGCTCGCAGAGCGGCCTGCAGGGCCTGCAGGGGCGGCAGGAGATGTGGGAGGGAGAGCGCCGGCATGGAAGCTGTTCCCGCGGCGGCCGCGGCGGCGCTGGCGCCCTGAGCCCCGCGCCGAGACGCGATCTGCGTCCCGCGCAGAACTCCACAGTGATGGTCACTCCCTCACACACCGGACCAGTAGCAAGAGGGCCAAATTACTGATATCCTCACTTGAATAGGCAAGTGTAATTTGACATTTAGAATCGAGATGTACAATTTGAATGCATGATTTGCTTAGGTGAGAGGATCCATTAGTTTGCAGCTGAAGATATCACGAGAATTCGGGATAATGGCTCTTGACCGCTTTAATTCCACAGCCACTATCTTTTGCTGGCACCAGCCGTTGTCGTCATTCCCTCAGAACGGCCAAAACTTTTCATTCCATCTGATAGGCGCAAACAGCCCGCCACTGGGGAAAGTTTTAAATTGTGTCTGAACCGTGTCTGAGACAGCTGAGAAGTTTCTCTTCATTCTTGTGCTGAGATTGATGACATCAAAGAAATATTCGTCAAATGCCTGTTGAATGGAAGCACGCAAATCTTCAGCAGTTATGGTATGTCGCCGACAGAAGGTCCTGACACCCTTTGAAATGGATTACATTTTTCGCTGCGGCCTCTTCAGTAACCATATTAGTTAGTGGGCGCGCCTGTGGGGTGTTGTCAGTTCGGGTCAATATTGACTTGACCTGTGCGCGTTCGGGTGAAGTGACGACAATGCGGTGCGTGTGGCGCTGCGACCCCGTGTTGTGCCCTCCGTCCCCACTGACCACTGCTGACCATCCTCAGGTGTTCCGCGCACAATGTTCGATTAATCACCCGTATCCCCAATCCAGCTTCTATGATAGATCACAGCGCAACCGAGGCTGACAGTGATTAATTATTTTTTGTCATCAGCGGGTCTTCCCCGAGCGGGACCACCAGTCACGAGTGTCAAGTTTGCTTTGACCGCGACGGTCAGATGTGAGAGGCGCCCTGCGGATGTCATGTCAAATTGGGTGGTCAGATCTGGTGTCGCCTCGGCGGCGGAGGCGCGGGTCTCCCGGGCGGGGGAGCGGGGTGGCGCACGCTGATAACCGCTTGCTCCGCGGTCGCGTTCGGGGGCGGCGTGCGACACGCGGGTCACGCTCACTGAGCGCGAGGATCAACGGTGCAGCAGTGGGAGGAAGACTGTCGCTTCTGCAGCCGGTCAGGTTGGAGGGCACAGCAGCTGATTCCCTGTAGTGTGCGATGACCACGAGTCAAACGACTTTCAGACAGCAGCTTTTTCAGGAAAGTTCTCCTGCGCAGAGTGAGCGAGTCCCTCGGCTTCAATCGTACGTCTGGGTGTGCGTACAAAACGTTTGACTTTGCCTTGTGGAAAATGCTGCTGGGACACAAAAACACAAAGCGTTGGGAACTTGTGAACATGGATTTCGAATGTCACGTTACTCGGTTCGATGTATTGCTGGTTGACCACACTGGGAAACACGACTTGGCAATTTTGGCGCTGCCTTCTGCAACGTGCAATTGTGTTAGTCTAATCTCGCAAGGCGCAGTATTAGGTTCCCGTAATTATACTCCCAGTCAACTGGCTATTGGTGGTTAGATGACCTTCAGTGCGTCTGAAAATGAAATTCACCGTAGATGTGTTCGTTTTGACCACTGGGCCTCTGCAGTGCGACCTCAGTGCAGCTCTCACATGGAAATGAATTGCTCCGAGGAGAAAAAGTCGGGTTCGATCTGTTTGTACTCAGATGCTGCCAGAGCTAATTAATTTTCTCATCCTTTTCACCGCGCAAAAGTCAGCGTAATTTGAACAAATGATGGAATCCCTTTGGAGTTTGATAATTTCGCGACAGCTGATCAGATGAGTCTCGGGGATTAATTGGTCAAAGTTGTGTTTTATCATGCTAATTGCAGGGTTTTGTTACCCCCCGTCAGTATCTGTTTACTTTTTGAACTGACTGAAATGCTGTTTCAATCCCTGTGGCCACCACAGCTTTTCACACAGACAATTGCCGGCAATCCCCGCTCTCTTCTTTTCTCACTTTTTTGGAAAGCCGGAGAATTTGTCATCAAAAGGTGGAAAGTGTGCCAAAAAAGAAACTGGCCTGGCTCCCCGAGGACGTCGAGTTTTGATTATGTTCAAAGAATGGAGCTCCCAGCGCTGTCCTCAGCCAATCTGGTGATTACTCAAAGTCAGCCGCGCTTCGCAGCGACGTACTTGATGCAATTAGGCACTTTCTCTTCTCACAGTTTTCCAACTCCCGGGTGTGTGCGCGGTGTGGTGTCCGTCTTCGACCAAAAAGTTCCGCGAAGCAGCTTTTGACGTGCAAAAAATGAATGGCGTTGACAAACGCGAGCTGGACAATTGTGTTCTTGATTGGACGGTGAATGTTTGTTCGAAACTTATCAACTCACGAAAGAAAGTTCCTTTTTCAAGTTTGCTGTAAACACAAAGTTGCACCCTGTCTGGTTGATTTAGTGACACAAGAACATTTTTATGCCAATTCTGTTTACGCAGTTATTTCCTTCGTGTAACAGATTGTTTGCTTCTTCAAGTTGGACCACACAACCCTTCAGAGTTAAGAGTGCACAAAGTACATATTTCAAGGGTACTATGACTTATTTTGCAGACCAAAAAAACTGCAGCTCAACAGCAGCAGAAATGCCAAGGGGTCGACCATCAAGTAGGAACTTATGCTTTCTGTCACGCTGCGATAAGATTGTGCAAAATTATACCAGGATCCATCTGAGGCTCGTCAGAGAAAAGGAAACAGTTTTTGATAGCGGGGCCCAGCATAAATAACCACTTGTCAAACTGGCAAATACGCACTGCTGTTCAGGAGGGGCTTTTGCCAGAAGCAGTTTTGACGGGAACATAAAGAAGGGTAGTCTTGTTCCTTGTAATCTCGAGTGGTCATCATGCAGTCCAATGAAATGTTACACAGCAGCTTTGCAAGAAGAAGGAAACAACATGGCCTGTCTGTTGTGTGTTTCGCTCAACCTGAATGCTTATTTTTTGCCCCGTATCTTATTGAGCTAATTTTCTGAACTTCAACAGCTTTCTGCCCTTCTGATAAACCTTCTCTTACAAGCTTACATTTTCATAACCAGAGTCACTTCAAGCTCGGTACTTCAGGGTACAGCGCACTGATATCTCTAATTGCCAGTTGGAATGTGTGCAGAACCCTGTTATTTTTTGCAGAAAACATCAAAGTGAGAACACCAAGGCATTGTCGACTTTTTGGCACGAAACTTTTTCAACACAGAAAGTGGAAAACACATTTCAGAGTCGCTGTTCTTGAAAAGTGTATTACAAACATGACACAAAATTCACAGGAAAGAATGGGTACAAGACTGTATATAAACTGTATCAACACAAAGGCAGGAAGCATAAATCTCCTCAGGTGGTTGGCAAAAGATTTTTTATTATTTACCTCACATTCAGCACAATAAATTGTATGTCACAGTATCAAAAGAGATTTTGCTCACCTTTCCTGTTGTCGTTGGCACGTAGACTACAGATTTACAACAGATGGTGAGAAATCAGCCAAAAGCAAAACACTGAAAAGGAAACGTTGTGGTCAAGTGGCTTCTTTCTCTGGAGAAACGGCGCCCATTTTGCGCAAACCAGATAAAAATGCAAAGAAAGGCAAATCACATCAAGCGGCATCATAATTGTATAATTTCTCATCAGCCTAATAAGGCATATATTCATACTGGTCGTTTGAAAGGCGATGACTTTTTTGGTTGAATGCACAAATCGAGGAGCGAACGCCAAAAGAAATCAGATTTATCGCTGTAACTGGACATTAATCTGCGCCACATTCACTCGCCTGTCCGGAGAAGGTCGCGGCCTTTCTCAATTTTCTGTCAACAAAAATTTGATGCAATCACTGTCGTCATTTCGAAGCGGCTTTTCAGGACAGGAAATTATTCGAGGGCTATCTGTGCATATCCACTTCGTCCGAGATAAGAAACTGTCCATTCCCGGTGCGGATTTCAGGTCACAGTCAAACTGACACTGTGAAACGAGGCGTTTTCATTCACGACGGAATGAGCTGAAGCACAATTTTCTGCCCAAAGTCAAGTTTTGTTTTGTTGGACTGATCACGTGTTTGCTTTCTTTGATGCTGCGGTTAATTTGAATGTGACCAACGTCCAGTGATGGTCATGAAAGAATTATGGTGTGGTTTACAGGGTGTGACATTTGTTCGGCAGGGAAATCGGGTGGTCAGCAGTGGTCAGTGGACGGAGGCAGATGTGGTCATGTCGCTTCTCATGATACGCGTGCCTGCGCCCCGGCTACCGCCGTCGACCCCCTGTCAAACAATGCGCATTGTATCTGAGCGAGCGACCTCTGACACTTGTTCCGTCCGCGGCTGACAAGAGCCACGAGTGTACGACAACACCTCCAACCGACGCGCCCTGCACCACAAGCTCTGTATGAGACCAATTGAATTGTCCCGACCGGCTACAAACTAATTGCCACGGCTCTTGATTAAAATTTGAAAAATAATAGGGGTAAATGTGGGTTACAAAGTACTTGGAATTGGCTCGTAGATTCTTGTCCCGACGGCAACACAATGGAAAAGGTCGAGCAAATCTGCGACCCGATAAAATCAGGAAGTGTGGTCTGAATTTTAATCAGGACCCTTGCAAGTGACTTCATATTAATTAAGAGGAGTGTTGCGATGAAATCTGACGAGGCATTGTTTAAGCGCAGAACCAGACCCTAATTGGAGTCAGTTCGCATTTGTTGTGGAAATAAACAAGCCCAGAAAACATAGCACAAGTCACAACACTAACACGCAAACTTAGATTAAAACCGGATAACAACGAACACTTCAGGGAACATTTGCTCAAAAAATAAGGAAAAATCCATTATTGTTACTGGAGTATTGTGACTTTCGTGATAAGATGCTGGGTTTTTACGAGTCTCTGAGGTGCTTGTGTTTATGTACGCTAATGAACTGAGGCAGGTCATTCAAAACACAATGGTCTCGCCAATCGATTTATGTTCAGGGCAACGAACGGTTTATGTGTATCAATATCACAGACTCCAGTTCCCTTGAACCCTTTGCGCGCTCTGTGTTGTCTCCAGCTTGCTTTTTTCAACGTGACGTCGCAGTGTTTCGGACAAAATCTAAATTTCCTCGGACATTAGCGACATGTGAAAGCTTTTTCGTCCCAAACTGGGCAGGGCATTCCGTACATGATCATTGCATGCGATATCTGTTGACCTTTGACATGGACAAAGCTTGACCAGCGAGGTCCAACTGCGCGTTTCCAGTGAGTAAGGTTATTAATTTGTTTGTAATCAATACGGCTGCACACAAAGAGAAGCATTTCTGCGCACTGGGATGGGAGATTCGCGCCTCTAACAACCCGCGAGCCGTTTGTGAATGGAAACGGACACCAACTCACGCCAAGTTTGAAATTCGAACAGATGGAATTCCTTTCAAATGTAATTTTCGAATTTGTCGCAATGCCATCCTTTGATAATGTGTCACCTGGAGAAAGTTGGGGATGGAGCGCCAGCATGGGAGGTCTGCGGCCTAGTATGGTCATTGTCCAAGTGTCCATCTCCTTTAAGTTAATTAACGCTTCATGTTTGAATTAACTTTGGGAGTGTGGGCAGAAAATGAAGCTACTCCTCGGGTTATTTGCAGGCAAGTTGGAGCTGTGACTGGCTTACCAAGAACCGGCGCAGATCGGCTGAAAGCTTTGTGGAGGGACGGACACCTCTCCTAACTCATCAAAACTTTAGCAAATACCTCATACATATCCTGGTCATCAAACCTTTGCTGATGACGAAACTGCCACTTTCTCCTGGCTCCAGATTTCCATCTCATCAAGTCCAGTTGAGACCCACGCCATTCTCACACGCCACTCTGCGCTTTCGTCTGTGTGGGATAAAAAAGATGAGATTTGAACGCAGACATTTTTCTTGTCAAAAATTTGTTCTGTGTTGTGAAACAGAAGGAAGTCAAGAAAGCAAATTTTACACACCGAACACAAAGAACAAACACAAAGACGTCTCGAGAAGAAACATCACAGAAGCAGTTGTTTGTTTTTCAGCCTTTCCATTTTGAAAAAGTTTTGGTTTGCACTGGGCCACACTTTTGAGTAGCTGTCTAAATGTGACCTCGCTTAATTAGTAACTAAATGGTTTTGCGGCTGTCATACAGGACTGTGAGCATTTTGAGTCGGATGGAGGGTCTCAGCGCGCTAGGAATTCATAAGGCCGGCGCATGACATCCTGCAGAGTCGCTTCCCACAGGACTGTGACAATTATCTCCAAGTGTGACTTGACTGAAGCAGCTATTGTTTTCTGTATGCATTTCTCCGGGATACTTCTAATTGGACGTCTTCTGTGGATGCGGCCCGACAAAAATTAGATTAAGTCACTTCCCACCTGCTGGAATGAGCTGTGTATGGCCGAGTTCGGGCAAAATCACTTTGCAACGGGCCCCATTGCCAAGGTCCTTGCCAATTCAGATTGTCCAGCTTATGGCATTAGCCAGCATTCCACTTTGCAAATATTTACATATTTCCGAACCCCCAAAGAATATATCATCAAATTTAGCCGTATGAGTTTGTTCAACTGGGTGGTGAAGGGTACTTGTTCAGGCCAAATGAGCGCTGCAGGAGAATCTAACGAAGTTTAAAGGCTCCTTGAGGTGAGAACATCTCCGTCCTAATGTATCTCGCTTGCTACTGCTGATGATATGCTATTGCATATGCAGGACCGGATTCTGGAAACCCAGCGAGGTCTCTGGGCCCCGGTAAATGCACTTCTAATGTAGCGGCGAGGATGTTCATTTGAGCGCACACTGTGGTCAGGGGCTTGGCAACGCTAATGTCCATATTGTTTCAGCTTCAAATCGTTTTGATGAAGTAATTCACCGGCCTCGTACCTGATCCTCCTGCCAAGTAGGCGCTCCGGTGGAATTTGTAAAGAAAGTGCAGCACAAGAGCCTTTTTGTCTTTTCCTCTACATATTCTTGATGGCACCTGCATCTAAGTGGATGAGAAAGACACGAAGATTCGGTGTTGAGGCCCCTGCAGACACTTGCTGGGCTTTGAAAGTGGCCCTTGTGAAAGGACATTGTGAGGCTTGCCGCTCGGTCTGACTCACATCACGCTCTCCTCCCATCGCCTCCCGGTACTTTTGGGTCTTCTGTGGACACAGTCAAGTTTTTGATACGCAAAAGTTATTGTTGCCCTCGAAGCGCAATGTGCTCAACTCTGCACAAACAGATCATGGGATTTGGATTCTCTGTCGAACCAAGGAACCATTGTTTATGACGTGGCATTAGACTATATCGCTTCTGTCAGACAACTCAGTTTGATACGAGACACTCGTAAACAGACACGCACGATGCAGTGGAGATTTAGTAGAGACTTTTAGCACGGCGCGAAACGCAAACGTAAACGCAAACACAAACGCAACTTTTTGCGTTTGCGTGTACGTGTGATATTTTGCGTTTTGTATTTTTAGCAGATTTGGTCAACGCAATGCAAAAATTCACGGGAATGTGTATGTGGGCTGTTTTACATGTTGTATTTTTAGCAGATTTGGCTAACGCAAATGCAAACGCAATGTTTGTTACTCCTGGAGAGCCATTTTGTGCGCAAAAACACCTGCGCTCTTTGTCGGAGAGCGAATCGTCGTCTTCAGATGTGAGTGGTAAGTGTCATCTTATTGGGCTTTTTTTATCATTCCTGATGCATTTTTTGAAAAACCAAAATAGCAGTTTTGGAGTGCAATGGGTAAAGGTCACCCAGGACAAAATTGGTTAAAATCCTTCAGAACTTTTTCCATACCGAGGAGTTGAAAATTTGAATCGGGCGAAAAATTGAGGAGTAACCGAGTGGAAATGTTCGAGTGGCTTCAAAAATCACCGAGAGGCTTCAATTTGTGTCTATTTCTGTACGTTTACTTTGTCAGTGACCTCTCCAGACATGTTTGCACAGTTCAGGAGTAACGTTGGCA
>JAAUXT010112642.1_pt1 | contig 12855 bp, 8 predicted proteins | sample 7278171 | NCBI WGS metagenome assembly JAAUXT01 (sample SAMN14350112, study PRJNA611818) | marine sediment metagenome | isolation source: surface marine sediment (1.8m) | place: French Polynesia: Moorea | collected 2018-08
CTGCAAACTTCAACGCTTTCTGCTCACTGATGGTTTTCCTTGATGCAAGACAGTGTTGAGTCTGGCGTATGTTACATGGATTGACTCCATTGCGGTCTCCAATTGAAAAACATATTTAATAAAAGAATTCAAACGGTAGAAATGAATAATTTTATTTAACATCGCAAGCTGAAGCTGATTCGACACATAGATCTTTTGGTGAAAAAAGCTGAAAAATATGAACAACAAACATGAAGTGTGCACCAAGTAACGGGCCCTAATACTACTATGGTCAACGATCAGGGTTCAGGCGAAAACGGGCAATGTCTGAAGCTGAAAAGTGCGGACAAATCAATTTTGATTCTGAACTGCATAACAATGCCAGCTGAGTAGTTTCTGTTGATCTGAATTGCACTTATCTTCCCTTTGTTCAGAGAAATAATTGGCAAAGTGGTGCACCTCTGACATACCAAAACTGGCTGCAAAAGCCCAGAGCAGTCAACATGAGCATTGACATCTGTGCTTTCAAGGTTTCTATCACAAAAACTATTTGTGATCATATTCACTATCCAAAAATGGAGGCAAATTCTGAAGCAGCAAAGTCACATTTCAAGAAAGCAAATGTGAGCTGCACAGCAATGCTTGTGGATAACCTGGCAGACGCAACATGGATATCTGTTCCTTGTTCAAAAACACTCATACGGACAATTTTTTGTCTCATTGAGAACAAGACGAGTGATTCATCTGATGGAAACATCCAGCTTGCACAGGATTTCTCCTGCAACAAAGGAGAAATCATCAAGGATGCCAAATGTTATCTATTCTGGGGGCCAAATGATTCCAAAGGGCAAGAAGAACAAGAGTCAAGCAGAAGCCAGTGCAAAAAGATAACACAATTGTCCATCAATCTGACGACCATAAAGGCTTTTGAAGATGTATTCCATTCAATTGGCACTGACTCCTTTCCCCCTTTTGAAATGTGCAGATCTAACATTCAGATTGTTGTTTTCAAACACTTTCACCTGTTGGAGTACAAACTCATTTCAGCTGTGGACCAAGGAATTGTTGTTCATAAATTCAAACTGGGTATGCATACAGCAGGAGTCAATGTGTTGAAATGTGAAGATTTCTACACAAGTTCCAAATTTGTTTGCAGTGGTAAGGTGGACAGGTGTTTGGTAGACATCAAGAATGAATTACCCACAATTGCGAAACATTAGAAAGAAATGTGTCAACAGCTTGAAAACAAGTCTAAAACACTTTGCCTCAAGAAACCATGAAAAGTTCTTCTGTGTTTTCACCTTCTGCATCAGCTGTTTGGGCTGAGTATTCCAACAACACAAACTGCTCAGGGCTAAGATTGATGTCTTGTAAATCTGACCCTGATAGGTGTTTCTCTTTTGCAGACATTTGCAGTTTCAGACTTGATGCACAAAACCATTTGATACCATGTAGATCAGGCAGTCATCTGCAACATTGCAGAAATATTCAGTGTTCTGGGAAGTTCAAATGTCAAGGGTCATTTTGCATGCCATTCAGCTATGTCTGTGATGGGAAATGGGATTGTCCAAATGGTGAAGATGAATCCAGACAAAACAGATGTGATACAGAGAGATCTTGTCCAAACATGATAAGATGTGAAAAGTCAAAAACATGTGCTTCCCTCAGTGATATTTGTGACAAAATTTCAGATTGTCCAAACTCAGATGATGAAGAACTATGCAGTTTGAAAAATCCTTGTCCTTGGAAATGTAAGTGTCTTTTGTTTGCACTTGATTGCTCAAAGCAAAACATTTCACTGCTTTTGGGCACATTACCATTCACACATGTGCATTTTCAAAAGACAAATTTGTCAGTACTACCAAGTTTCTTCACCTCATTTCCACATGTTATTTCTCTTGTCGCCCAATATTGCAATGTGAAAGATCTGTATATTATCATTCATGACATGCACCTTGTGCAAATCGCTAATGTGGCGTATAATTCCATAAGTCGGATTGAAATAGGCTGCTTCAAAAACACACGTTCCTTGAAAACATTGCAATTAAGCAACAACATGCTAAGAAAATTGGTTGGCCAGGAATTTCGTGATCTGGATCACTTAACCTGCCTCAACCTGTCAAGTAACCATCTGATTCATTTGGACACAAGTATTTTTGGTTATCTCAGGATTGACATTTTGTCTCTGCAAAACAATTCTTTGGACATTGTTTCACACAACTTTGAAAATGCCTTTTGGGTGAAAGTTCTTCATGCAGACAACACAAAGGTGTGTTGCATGTTAAACAACATTCAATCTTGCACAGAACAAAGAAAGTGGCCTCACATTTGCAAGAGCAGACTGCTTCTGGACACTACTTTGGGAAGTTACACCATTTGTGTTTCAAGTTTGATTCTCTTGTTGAGTGTTGTACCATACATTGTGACAGGTGTGGGTGAAAAAAGCCAGAAGAAACTGAAGGGTTTGGTGTTCACCCTGTTTCTTGTTGGAGGAGACGCAGAATATGGGATCACTTTGCTGGCTTTGTGGTTCTTTGACAATGGATTTGGAGGTCATTTCATTTCATATGAAATTAAATGGAAGAGCAGCCTTTCTTGTTGGCTCTTTTATTTCCTGTTCCTTCACTTTCACCTGTACTCTCCTGGACTTCTCTCACTGATGTCCTTTGCAAGGCTTATGATCGTCAAATACCCTTTTCAATCCAGGTTCAAAAAACTCAAATTTATTTCATACAGTGCTGCTGTTTTGCTTGTGCTGCTGCTCTCAGTGTCCCTGGCAATGACTGGCATCATCTGGTTCCTCCATTCTGATGTTCCTGTTCAAGTCTGTTCGCCGTTTGTTGATCCAAATCATTTGTCAGTGATTGCAACAATTCTGACCTGGCAAGTTCTGGTGGTGCAAGTAGGAACTATTCTCTTCGTGTCCTTTGCTGACATTTGCTTGTTGACTGAAATAGAAGAATCCCAAAGGAGTTTTCAAGGCTTTGCTTCAAATTCCAAATCACACCTGTCCGTCAAAATTGACCTTCTTGTTGAGGTCATTTCTAGTGTGTTGACCTGGATTCCAAGTTGCACAGTGTACGTGGTGTGTTTGCTCACAGATTGCTCCCTGACGTTGACCATTTGGACAATTATTGCTGTTTCTACCATCAACTCGGTGGTGCATCCAGGGATCTTTGTTTTGCAAACTGTGAAAAACTTGCTGGGGTCATCAGCAGGTTGTTGTAGATCTGTGTGGGCCTCGCTGAATTTCTCAACGAATGAGTGTGATACAAAGATCAGAGCTTTGGTTTCTGTTGCTTTATCCTGTCTTTTGTGTTTCTTTGGCGCAAAATGTGGATGACTTTGACCTTCTGATTCAAAACTTTTGTCTTGCAGGAATGAAGCTGAGCACGGAACATGGGACGTGTTGGCAGCCAAACTTACGAGTGTGGCTTCTCTGCGCGACCAAGACCTGGCACCACAGTGGAATTGTGACCGTCTCGTCAGACTATCTTGAGAGAATGGTGAGGTTTAGCAAATACGTCCGGTCCTTTTCCGACGTGCCCCTTGCCAGATCGGTGAAACAGAAACCATTTGGTCACTTGCATTGGCTCTCAGTGCAAACTTGGCAATGTGTGGCACCAATCTGGCAATTGGGGCACCGCGCGTTTGGAAACAAAGGACGTGCTAAACCTCAACGTGACACCTTTTCCTAAATTTTTCACACACCGTTTGGTGAGCATTTCTGTGCAATAACTAGTTTTGTGCGCATGGATATTCTGGAGTGGCGGATCTGCCACCCTGGATCCGGTCATTTTGAGCAATCAAAGGCAAGGTTGAGAAGCTGACCCAAAATGTCACTGGCCATTAAAACAAATAAACAATTTACCTGTCGAGGGCCGCTTACCTGTCGTGTTTACCTCCACATAACAAGATCAAAGCTGCCGACAAAAGGTGCTAATCACCTTTGTTTGGTGATAAACAAACAAATGGCCAGAGAAAAAGTGAAACATTGACGTGCAGTGACGAAACAAGGGCAAGATAACACTTTTGTGAGAAAAGATCAGGAATATGCGTGCGTGTATGTGTGCGTGTGATGTGTGCAGTTGGAAAACAGTGGGAATATTACGGACAGAAATTGTTGTGTACATGCATGTTCTCTCTCACTTTCTCCCGCCAGTCTTCGCTGTCTTCAATCCTTGTTGTGTGTGTGTGTGTGTGTGTGTGTGTGTGTGTGTGTGTGTGTGTGTGCAAGCGTGGGAAGAATCTGTCTCTCTGTCCATCTCTTCAAAAGAGATGTCAGAATTTAGAAATTCAAAATCAGAATCAAGCTGCATTTTACAAGGAAGATCCACGCAATTCTCATCTGTCTTGTCTGTTGTTTTCCGGCTCTTCGTCTCGCTCCAATGGCAAAGGTCACTCGTCAAGTTACACAGCTCATTCCCAGCACCCACACGTGTGGCAGGGAAATAAAGATATGAAAATGTAAGAATAGAAAAGCCTTGTCACACTATTATCTGGGTTCAGATAAGCCTGGAGAAGCACTCACAAGTGCAAACTACTCATCACAACGGAAACGGACGGTTGCTATGAGAACTGGCGACGTTCTGTCCAAAAACTCATAATTCTGCGTTCTTCCTACTTTGTCAGCAATTACTCATTTTGCACCACAAGGAATGTAAGGTTTGCAATTTTCCTGGTCCATTTCAACACACACACTGCAAAACAGCAGGAAAAGTGAAGTTTGGAAGGGGCTATGTTTTACAACAGTAATAATTCTGAGTTTGCTCATTTTACGGTGTTTAGCGCTGGTCTGTGCGGTGTCAGTCACCTGCGAGAGACTGTTCCACACCTGCGAGCCAGCTACAAGCCAGAGCAGTTTCGAAATTGTGTGGATTCTTTTTCTGTCGTTTGCAATAAATTTCTGTTTTGTGTCTTTTTTACACAAGACTTTAGTTTGAACTTCATTTTTCAAGTCCGTGTATTCATATCCGAGACCTTAGATTGTGGCAACCGCCAAAGAAGAGAAAATTTTGATAGATCCACCGCTGTCGCTGCAGAGCGCTTCTCCGTATGTGAAGCGCACACGTGTCATTCTTCATCAACAACACTTTCGGGCTCCACAAAACAGTGAAGCGTAATTTTCACGTCTGGACACTTTTTCACTGTGAAATGGAGCAGGGAGTGTGATTTGCGAGAATGTTCGCACCAGGTGAGGGTGGCGAGCAGTAACACGACAGTGACGAATCGACACCCTGACCCCGCGAAACGAGATGGGTGACCTCATCGCAGCTGCAGGCAGGGTGTGGGCGCACAGCAATGCGCTGATGTGGTACGCAGAAAAATTGCGAAAAGGTAGAACGCGACAGAGGCAGAGGTTTGTGCAACCAACTGACTGCAGGAGAAACAGGAAGTGGCATAGAGCCAGGAAAACAGGACAAAGAAATACACGCACCTTGCAGCACGCGGAAGTGCAAATGCCCAGAGACAAAAAACCATGCCCGAATTGAAACAGTGCTTGAGCTGTCTGGTGACAAAGCCATTTTCAGAGCCCAGCACGCACACACGCACACACGCACACACGCACTGACACACACACACACACACTTGCTGCTCGCCCTGTTTGCGGGTCGACGCCTCGGCCCATCGCGTCGTTAACCAGCGGAAAATGAGTGCAGAGAAGCGACGCTCACGCTCGTCCGAGGGGCGCACCCCAGCGGGAGGTCCGGGGGAGCCTAAACTCTGAATCCTGCAGGGACGTGTGTGTGTGTGTGTGTGTGTGTGTGTGTGTGTGTGTGTGTGTTGGTTTGTGTGTGTGTTTGTGTTGACTGCGTGTGGTGCGTGTGTGTCGATGCCTGGGACTTGGGTCCACCTTTCCCCTGCGAGATTTTTCTTTCCAGCGCAAGATGCGCTCACAACTTGCACTGATAATTTTGTTTCAAAGTTGGACACGCGCGTGCTCCCTGTCTGTGCAAGAGTTGGACCAAACCTGAATGCAGAGTCTATCTTCATTGTGTAAGAAGTATCTCAGGGATGAACAAACGTATCCTGGGTCACTGATGACCCTCGCCGCCGCTGGAACGCACAGTGCTGCAGCGATCAGGGTTGGATCTTCCGGAGGCTGAGGCGCCGATCGCTAAGCCAATTTCACGCTGCAGTGACAAGCGATTGCCTCCAAACTGAGGGTTATTAAAACTGATCCAGCGGATTCATGTGGCCGGGCCCCCACCTGAGCCTGAACAAACTTCTGAACATACAGGAAATTATCAACTTCCCAAGTCGGGCGCCTGTTCGCCCTGATTTGCAATGTATCGGCCGCACTTTTTCTGAAGCAAGAAAATGAACAGCTTGTCCCAACCTCAACTCTGGCTCCACAGGACCGCCTAGGGCCTTCTGAGTCTCCAACCGGCATCAGCCAGGAAAGGGGTGGGTGGGGGTTTGTCTGTTTGTCTGTCTGTCTGTCTGTCTGTCTGTCTGTCTGTCTGTCTGTCTGTCTGTCTGTCTGCACCTTTCGCCCAGCATGGGCAAAGATGTTCTCACCACATCACACCCAACACCACGTGCGCTCAACGTTTGTGTTGTTCCTTCCCAAACAGCGAGCTCTGCGCCACACAGACCCAGACAGATTGGGTCTGACAGGGTGAGTGGTTTCCCTGCAGGTGACCTGTCTGCAGGGAGGCGTGCAGGTGCAGCAGGGTGCCGACAGCGACGGAAGCCTCAAAGACGCTCCAAGAACATTTCTTGTGAAGCAAGTTTGAAGAATTTCAGGAAGTTTGACTTCAGAACCTTGCAATCATGAAAGCAAGACAAAACAGTCCCCAGTGAAACTTTCTGGCCAGGTTCAGAGCAAGAAGCACGTGCATCAATGTCTATGAAGACTGGAGTCGAGCATAAACACAGATCCTTGATTCGCACCTGCAGTGCCATGGAGTCATTTCTTCGCTGACCGCCATTCTGACTTCACCTTGGACGCCTTTTGTCCATGGCGTCTCCCCGTGGCGTCTCCCCAGGGGCACTGTCACGCTCCAGTGACGTCATAATCACCTTGGCGACGGACGCGCGTTTCGGTTGCGCTCCCCCGGGTGCGACTTCCTTTGAGCTGTCAATGGAGCCCAGGTCTCCCCTGAACTTCAGCCCCGCGAGCAAATTACCGTCCATTTGCACCCTCCTGGGCAGAGTACATGAGATGGAGAGAGGGTGAGAACCCCGTGGGGAACTTTTGGACGTGGCAAACTGTGGATTGCAGTGAGCAACATCTGCAGAGAAGAGGAGTTCTCTTGGTATCACGACGCACGGAAGCTGGGCACTGCAAGTGTCCCCGAAGTCAATATTGGTTCGCACCTGCGACTTGCTCGTAAAGATGAAGATTCTTGGGAGACCTACCAACGATGACCCTCCATGGTGAATCCGCTGGGATACGATCTGGATCCCGGAGCACAGAGCGGAGAGGTGTGGAGGAGGGAGATAAGGGAAAAGAGCCGGTGCGCAGCGCGATGAGCGATAATTGATTCCACGCCGCGCTGGCCGCACGTTGGAGGCACGCGAGGGAGATGTGGGAGGCGTGTTGCACACTGCATGCGTCACTGTTTTGCTCAGTGATTGGCGGGTTGTGTCCCAGGGTCGAGGCATCGCACGTGAACTTGTCCAGGGACACACACACACACACACACACACACACACACACACACACACACACACACACTTGGTTCATCCGCGAGCGGCCGGCGCGTTTCTCGACCGTCCGTCTTCACAATGGACTCAACGCATGACGCATCCTGTGTGAATCACTCTTCAGCCAGACGCTCCCCACCCACGGAGAGTGAGCGGTGAATCCTCCTCGCGCGCTGAGTACTTTATCTCTCTGCAGTGAGTATTGCGTTCCGCCTCAGCCTTCCGCCACATTTCAATTTTCCTCGCCACGCGTCTTCAATCGCAGCGCATTACCCACAGATTAGCGATGATTATCCCCAATGAAAAGGCTTTGTTATCGCGCGATGTGCTCGGTGACAGATCCGAGCAGAAGCCATCCCGAGCGACACTCGATAGCCGCACGATCTTTCACCTGTCTTCACACACGACAAAGTAGGAACCAAAAGAAGTTTCACGCAAACTTCCAGGCCTTTTTCCCGAGAAATGTTGGCTTCAACTTCGAAAACTCAGCGGACAAATGTTGTAAAACACCCCGAAATTGGAGGGGGCAAAATTTGCTTTCAGGGTTGTGGGGGCGATGGCCTGGGGATCGTGGTGATTTTGTCACGCACTTGCAATGAGTGGAGTTTGTTTGGGAATTTGGAGAGCTGCACTCCTCTCGGGTCGGTCGTGCGGCCCGACAGACGAGAAGCGGTCCTGACAGCGCTGTTTGTCCCGAGTCTAAACTGCACTGCGGCTCCAGGGGAATAATTGGCGCCCCACGGGGATGGCAGGGGCGGATCCGGGGGGGCCGAAGGGTCCCTGACACTCAGAAGGGACCTTCATGCCACGTCGCACATTACACGTGTACCCTCCCACGTGTTGCAACTGAACCTCCCCAGAGAAATTCTTGATCCTTGTTGCAGCTTTCAAAGTTGATCTTGTCCACCCAGGTATTCATCCTTTGACCAAATTTTGGATGTGCCACTGGAGGGGTTTTGCAGTCAACCAACAACAGCCAGTGGGATTTCAGGAAACCTGAGGTTTGCTTGACTGAAACATCATCACAAGTTGACAACTTGAGTACAAAACCAAACAGAGAGTTTCAAACTCAACCTCACGAAGTTCACAGAACCCTGCTTTTCTCTGTTGTCACCCGGTCAAGGAAGAAGCACAAACTGTCTTTAGTGTTTCTCAGACTGGACAGGACAGAGGACCCGGATCGGCGTCAGGAAGACATGACCCTGACTTGCACAATCCTGGGAAATGCGGGGGGAGCATTGGAGCTCAAAGGGACCCTATCCCGGCCCCTGGGACCGGCAGGGGAACTTATTGTTCAAGTTCCATGCTGTTGTCTCAAAATGGTTCTCCCACCTTTGAAGCCAAGTTCCTTCCCTGCCTGGAGCGAGTGTGTTGCGTTCTCGCTTGGTTTGGATCAGATTCCCTGGAAACGACTTGATTGGCTGTTTGCGATTGTAACAATAATCTCCGCAGCAACCGGCCTCTGATCCTGTTTGTATTTTATTAGGCCCGTTACAGGAAGCAGGGCCCTGCAAAGTGGCTCCGGGGCGCTCCAATCAAACCCTAATCAAACGTAAATAAACGGCATTAGCGCCAGAAAACTTAGCCGCCACTCAAGCGTCACACAGACAATTGGAGACGTCAGGCGAGGTGCAGGGTGGGTCGGGTTGGCCTGACGTCCGTGTCTCCTTGAAAATGAAGTTTTGCCCGTCTTGTTCACGATTCTTCCTTCCACTTCCACTTCATATACACATAACATTTCACGCATACCAAAGAGACAAACAAGCTTCCGTTCTCCACCCCGAAATTCATTTCCCCCACTTGTACTGCGAACATCACACAACTTGTTCACTCGAAACAAAGAAAGTCAGAACGTTGCTGCCCTTTTCACGCGTGGCTCGAGTTGCATCTATTTCACTTTCACTTTGGCTCCAAGCAACGGAGTTTTGGTGGAAGAGAAAAGTCGAAAAGTCGAAAATCATTGTAGTTTTGGCAAAGGTACTTGTACCCTTCTTCCTCTTCACTCACTTACTTCTGGCTTTTGTGAACAAAACACATTAAGCAAATTCATTTTGTCTTTCGCGCTAAATAACTGAACGAAAATAACACTAATGCAATAGCACCTGTTTCTGTTAATTTTGTGCACTCTGCCTCACTTCTCTTTGTCAGAGTGAGTACTTCTCTGATTGGTCCGCTCAGTCCTCACGTGACGCCCCCGAGTTTGATTGACAGCGCAGAACAGCTGGTTGCCATGGCCACAAACAAGTTGCAGTCCTCTGTACCCCAGGGAGGCTGCAGTACGAAGCTTTACACAAATATTTTGCGAGCTGTAGTTACTGTCAGTAGGTTTTGTACTTGCAAACATACTTGGTTAGTACTGGGAGTGTCGGGTTAATGCAGGAAATGGAGAAATAACCCCTCAAGGTGAGTTTGATTTTCACCAATTTTCCACTTTCACGTTGTATTGAAAATTGTGGCTTCTCTTTGAAATCAATTTGATTGCGGAGAGAGAGCACTTGACAGCTCAAAAACGTGAGTCGGCTTTGAATGATAAAATCCACACAAATGTGATACAATCAGGAATTTGTGATCAAGAAAGCCTTGTTCGAAAGTTCTACAAGGTGACTTCAGGATCTACTGTACGCACTGCAACGACAGGCGAAAAGACAAAAACCCTGGGATTGCACATTTTGCGAAAAATTGACTGAGTTTCCTTTTCATGCGGGGTGCAACCACGCCCAAGAACTTCAGACCCAACAACGAGGAACTCCGTCTTGCGAGAATTGGATCTGACCAATGGCTTTTTGGCGCGAGACAAAACATCAAGGTGCTTTCAGTCTTTCGCAAAGTTGGGCACACCAAGAGCGAAATTCTAATGGAAAACATTTACAAGGTCACGAGTTTATTGTTCCAATAGCGACACAGCACGGTCGGACTCGGAACTTTTCCTTCAATAATTTCGGCCAAGAAGAGGGTTCCAGCCCAGTTTGACTGGTTCTGTCGGTGGAGACCAGATGAAATCTCGATTTTGAAATTCTACAGGGGCGGATCCGGTGGGCCCCGGGAGCTCAACCTCTGATTTCCTGAGAAACGTCCCGTTTTCACCCCGCAGGCGCAAACTATCATTTCCAAATTGTTTCCTCGTTGAAGTTGCTCCTGGTTGGATCAAATTCCCTGAGCAGATCGTGTTTCCACCCCTGGCCAAAAGTGGCAAAATGAAATATTTTTCACTTGCTTGGTGGTTCAGGGATGGATTTTGAGGGCATGGGGTCCCAGCACCTCACGAATGGGGAGGGACCCTGGCATCAGACCTGCCTGGATCCTCCCCTGGCACACAGCTGGAGGCGAAGTTCTTCGATTCTCGCTTCTGCTCTTGAAGAACGACAGGACGAGAATCGGATCCTCCGAATTTCCAGTTGAACTGTTTTCTTGCGGGGACTTCGAGTTTCATCGGAAACTCAACACGTTGCGGAGACACTCAACCCTGCGAAAACATCGCGAGAGCGGGAAGCCAAACAAACAGGGGCGTCTCAAGCCTGGTTCACAGTGGAAGCGTCGGTGCTTTGAGTCGTTGTTATGATGAAGCGGCTGTTGACATTTGTAGGTACGTACGTGGTGTGAAGTCGGTTTGAATCATGGAAATTTGGAGACAGGATGTGGGTGGAAATGTTTGCTTGAAAGGTTGACGGGGGTTCAGGGACAGGTCCGTCCAGTGTGTGTGTGTGTGTGGGGGGGGGGGCAACAACGCGCAAGGGCACAAATGAACAATTGTGTGCCTGACTGTGCGAAGAATGGGCGCAAAACGGAAATCATGGGTACGATGGTACGATGGGAAGAAACTGGATACATGTGCATGTTGGCCAAGCGGCGAAATTTACGCAAAAGGAGCAGCCACTCTGACAAAGCCTGCCCAGCGAACACTGGGTGAGCACAACAGAGCCGAACCCCACAGGTAATAGGGGCTCATCCGAACACTGAAATATTGAGGAAAGTAAAAACATCACAAAGCTGCAGCGGGAGATGCAAGGGTCTGTTGAAGGGTGTGGGCTCCTCAGGATCTGCACAAAGATGTTCTTTCCTTTTGTTTTGCCTGTCTCTGCATCAGGATGGGAGGCGCCCCCAGGGTCCAGAGCCCGACTTCAACCCTTGTTGTTTTCTCGTGTCAAGCTGAAAAGTTGTGGACTTTTGTGGCACAAAATTAGGAGGGGAAATAATTTTTTTTCCTCCCGGACCCCAAGATCCACCCCTGTCGCTCCACATGAACTTGGAAAAATATTGCCCTGCAGAAAGGAAGAAAAATTGAAGCCTCTGTCGAGAAGAACTTTCTTTTCGTGCCCCTGCATTTCTCTTTTCTCTTTTCTTTTTTTTTTCGCTCGCCAGCCAAAGTTGACGGGTTCAAGCAAATATTGTGATCTTTGGTCTCAGCTTCGCCGGAGGTTTCCCCGGGCGGCGCCGGTGCTCGCTCCGCGGCTGCTGCTCGCCCGTCCGCCGCGAACACTCCCCTCGACGAGCCCGGAGCTCAGAGGTGGACACTCTGGATAACTCCGCACCTCAGTTCAGTTAGAGTGGCATGGTAAACAGTGATTGACTATAGCTCGGAGTGATTCACAGGACAAAGTTGGTTATTTTAGACGAAAAGGGGAAGAAAAGTGACAGAAAATTGTTGTTAAAATTGTGTGTTCCACTAAAATCCTCTCAATCAGCTGCTCCCATATGGTCTAGTGGTTAGGATTCCTGCCTTTCACGCAGGCGGCCCGGGTTCGATTCCCGGTGTGGGAACAAAAGTTTCTGACTTTTTCTGCACAAAAACAATAATTTCTACGTTTTTCAGACATTTCTCACACTTTTGGACACAACAACGAATTTCCCCACATTGAAACCAATTGGTGTTTGTCTCAACTACCTTTCGCTGCTCGGCTGGCATTTTCCACTCACAGATGTCAGCACTTTTGGTGGTTCCGCATTTGGTCATTCTACATTCGGTCCACACTCATGTCTCTCACAGAGTTCAACAAATTTCGCTTGGTGGACCTCAGGCTTGGCAGCTGATCCTGGTGAAGATCTGTCTGGATACGAAACCCTTCCCCTCCCCCGCAAAAAAATAGCTCCATGGAGCTCGCGGTGATTTGAGGAAATTTCAGTTGCTCTGATTTGGCTTGCTCTGATTTGGCTCGCTTTTTTTGTCAAAATTCTTACTTTTTTCACTTAATATTCACAACTTGGGAACTCATTTAGCACACATCC
>JAAUXT010069073.1_pt1 | contig 12852 bp, 10 predicted proteins | sample 7278171 | NCBI WGS metagenome assembly JAAUXT01 (sample SAMN14350112, study PRJNA611818) | marine sediment metagenome | isolation source: surface marine sediment (1.8m) | place: French Polynesia: Moorea | collected 2018-08
AGGTGTGAGTATGGTGGGAGTGAGCGGGAGCGGTGAGAGTGGGTGTGAGTATGGTGGGAGTGAGAATGAGTGGCGAGAGTGGGTGTGAGTATGGTTCGAGTGAGAGGGAGCGGTGAGAGCAGGTGTGAGTATTGTGGGAGTGAGAGGGAGCAGTGAGAACAGGTGTGAGTATGGTGGGAGTGAGAGGGAGCGGTGAGAGCAGGTGTGAGTATGGTGGGTGTGAGAGGGAGCAGTGAGAGCAGGTGTGAGTACAGCAGGAGTGAGAGAAAGCAGTGAGAGCAGTGTGAGTATGGTGGGAGTGAGAGGGAGCGGTGAGAGCAGGTGTGAGTACAGCGGGAGTGAGCAGGAGTGGTGAGAGTGGGTGTGAGTATGGCGGGAGGGACAGGGAGTGGTGAGAGCAGGTGTGAGTATGGCAGGAGGGACAGGGAGCAGTGAGAGTGGGTGTGAGTACAGCGGGACGGAGAGGGAGCGGTGAGAGTGTGTGTGAGTATGGTGGGAGGGACAGGGAGTGGTGAGTGGGTGTGAGTACGGCAGGAGTGAGAGGGAGCGGTGAGAGCGGCGGGGATCGAGAGCGAGTGACGGCGGCGCGCGGCGCAGAATCCAATCACGGCTCCCATTACGGGCGACGCGTCCGCGGCGCGGCCGGAGATTGACACGAGAAATGAAATAATAGCGCCAGTCAATGCCATGTGAAAATGGAGTTCGCGATACCCCATTACTTACCCGCGTCAGCTGCTGAAGAACGTGCGGGGGGCGGGGGAGCGACGGGGTGTAGTGCGGGGGTGAATTTGGAGGTCGGGCTGGATTCTGGTTGGATGAAAACAGAATGACACAGAGAACACGTCATTTTTCTTTGGGGACAAAAAGGACATCATTGCTTTGTTGTGGTGGTTGGGACTGAGCAACTTCAGATGACATCGGTGTCGTCAGCTAAACTGGAGCCAAACTGGAGGGTTGACGCCAGACTCACCAGGGACACTGGGCGTGGGCGTCCGCGATCCTCGGCCACAGACGCATCGGTCTTCAACTTTTTCCTTCAGAGTTTGTGTGATAGATCTGTCCCACAGCAAGAGTCCAACTCGGACGGTGCACAAAGCTCCCAGTCACACAACTGTAGCAGTTGGCTTCGCGGTCACTGCTGAACATCGCTTATCTCTGTTTGCTGTCTGCAAAACAACACATTTTTTTTCTGGCAAAGCGCAATAGATTATTCTGACAGGAGAGACGCACGAGGCTGGGCCTCGGGATAACCTGCAGTAATGTGTATTAAGTGTGACCGCAAATACTCTCAGAGATAACTCAATTGCACTTCTGTTCTGTTCTGCTCACGTCGGATCAAACGCAAACAAAATCCTTTGAGTGTTGTGCGGTGACGGGGGATCAGGGGAAGAGCCAGCAGGTGGTAGGGGGATTCCAGGTCAAATTGTGATTGCGAGTCTCCGGGACGAGTGTCGGCTGTGAATCCGGCTGGGACTCGTCATCAGGTTTCTTCAAGCTGGGGCGGGCGGTGTGCGGTCTCTGGGCGCCACTGCCACACTCACCTCAGGGTCCTCAAGGAGGACTGGACCCCCTGATTCGCCGCAATGATCATTCTCTGTGTCCTAGAGGCTTCTCAAGTTCTTCAAACCGAGACCCCCGGTCCACAAAATAAAATCCACCCATTCATTTCCACCGCAGGCGCAGACTTCTTTCGAAGGCAAATGGGGGTCAGGGCACTGTGGCTAAATATCTTGAACCACGTCCGAGTAATTCACCGAGAGCTTTGAAACTGACCGTGAGGGCCGTGTGGCCTCCAGGCCACGTGGCAGTCCAACACAACGGGTCCCTCGGAATTAGAAAGGCTCGAGAGGAACATGCGCCGAGCAGGAAGGAGGAAAGAATGACACGTGGAAAGCAGAAAGTCATTTTCAAATGAGGCTTGTATCTCGTCCGGATGTGCGGGCGGATACGCTGTGAGCGACGACGCGCCGAGACGACGACGCTGCCGGCGACGCGACGCTGTGAGGGACGCGACGCGACGCGAAGCTGAGCCGTCACACTGCGATCATCGCTCTGTCGCACAGCGTGCTCACAGAGAAGCAATTTAATTTCGCGCGTTTTGTTTCAGCTTCTGAAACTGTTTGTTTGAACCGTTCCTTCTCTGCTCGCGCACAGGGAGAAATCTGTAGAAAAGTCCTGTTTGAGTTTCTGTGACAGACAATCTTTTTGTGTGCTGCTATTTGGAAACAATTACACCACAAATAGAAATTTGATGCAATTGTGCAATTCATTCATAGTTCACCTGAAATACGTTCATTTTGGTCCCAGCCTTCTGCTCCAACTCACTCAATGTAAAATTTCGCCCACGGGTGAATTTCTTGCTGGCATTTGGCGGGGGTATTCTGAACGAAGGGCCGAACTTTGTCCGCGTTTTCTGTCAGTGTTTCAAATTTCCACAAAGCGATCGGCAAACTGCTCAGCTTTGGATGTTTACCGGCAGAAACAAAAACATTTAGAGGTTGCGTCTGCCGTCTGCAAATACGTTTTGCGCCACCGATGGACGCTGCATGAAAACAGGCCTCACCCGACTCTGGTGTCTGGGCAGAGAAAGGGGACCTGCGTTCTCTTTCTCTTTTCATGTCTGTCTGTTCGCCCGCTTGCCTGTTTGTGCACCTGCCGACCCAGATTGTTTCCCTTCCACCTGCTGCCCGTGTTCAGCTTCGGAGAACCCTTGTGAATCCAGGGCCCTGGGCAGGGGCGGAGTCAGGGGGCCTCGAGATCCCGGATCCTGCTCGGGAACAGAGCCTTCCAGCCCTCCTGACGCAGTGTTTCGTTCCGCACAGTCGCTTGGCTCTTTCCACAAGTCAAAACTCACGACAGAGTGGGGAGTTCTCTCTTATCTTTGAGGAGTCAGAACAGCAGGCAGTTTGAGCTGTTGTGGCCCGCACGACGCGCCCAGTCAAGCAACGTCGCTTGTTGCCCTTGCGGCACGCACACAATGAGAGCTCATCAATGCAGGAAAGATGGAACCACTGCCTAAACTCCCTATTTTCAGAGACCAGAAGTTTGGGTTCTTTCTCTGCACCAAGCCGAGACAAGTTGAAGAGACACCAACACCGCAGAACCGCAAATCCCCTTTTCCGCATACACCACACATGCGATAATTTTGTTTGTGAAGCCGGTCGAGGTGTGGGTCTTCCGTGAGCAAACGCGAGTTTTCCTTCTGGAGCCTGCAATGCGTGGGTTCAGCTGTGCTAATTTGCCCCGCAACACTTGAGAAACTATCCACAGCTTCCTGTGTCAGTTCCCGAGCAAAGTCACAGCGACGAGGAGCGAAACCTGTGGAAGCCTCCTGTTTCCTCGTGCTCACCATGACAAAAGGCAAAAATTGCTTTCCTTCAAACATGTGCACGTGACATGCGCTTCATCCTTTCAAAACACCTCAATGTTTCATGACGTGAGTTGAAGCCGGAAATGTGAAGCGCTTTGATCTTCAAACTCGGAATGTCTGACATAGAAGGGGAGAACCCACGTGTTGCATAGATCTCACCAGGAACGAACTGCACGTGCGACATCCCACTGACTGAACTGCATCTCTCTATTTGAACCCCACCTCTTGTCTTGGTGAATGGAAATGGGAAGATGACCAACACCTCCTCGGAGAATGGGTCTCTCCTCTGACTGACAGCCGACACTCTCGCTGTCATATCTGGAGTCCACTGCTGTTCCAGACTCAGGAAAGGATCCAGTCTTTTTTGCGAGCGCCCAACCCCCAGGAAGGTGGGTCCGACCTGTGAGGGGTCAATACCCAAGAGGTGAAGTTTATTTTTTCAAACCCCACCAAACCAAATGTGCTCTTTGGCAGAACAAGTCAAATGTGGAATTTGGTCCAGAGAGGGCGGGAGGCAGAGACCCTTCAGGACCTGAACCCTGACAAAACTGAATGTTTTGGAGTGCAGTTTTCAGCACAAGTTTTCGGAAACCGTTTTCGTGAGTCGCCGAGGCCGCGAGCCAAAGCGTGCCCCTGTGTGGAGTCGGGCCCCTCTGACTGGACCCTGGATCCGCCTGTTCGCTTCTCGGGACGGATCGTTGTGCGTTTTGATGGAGAATTGGTGTAGACGGCATCACTTGGCGCGTCTCGGCGCTTCCGACACGGGCACTTAACTCCCGCGTTGTCCCCCATCCCACAACTACTCTCTGAGAACAGTTGGTTCAGCTCTGGCAGAAACGCGAAATGTTACCCTGTCGACACCTCAGGCCGATCCACACAATTTTCTCTTTCGACATGCATGTAATATATTGTACTTTATTGGATTTGAAAAAGTTGAGATCTGCCTGCCCATTGGGAGCACTCTTGAAAAGGGATATGACTCTGTGGAGCAGGAGCAGGCAGCCATTGGGGAGTGGCTAAACGAAGTGTACGAGAGCAAACTCCGATCAGGGACTGTACGAACTCACGGAGACGAAACGTCGCCCGATCAGCATCGCAGAGAAACCACAATCAGCATCGTTTCTGTGAAAGGGGCCTGTCAGTCCCTATATCCCGGCGCCCTGACAGGGGTCTTTACAGTCCCGACAGAGTGGGATGACAATTTCTTCCATTTTGCCTGTTGGGAGAGAGTGATTTCAGACGCCTCCATTTCCGCAAATCTGCAGTTGCAAAAGTGGTGAGGTGAGGCAAGAAGGGAAGTTTCTCCAAAGTTGGAGCCCGGGTGCGGTGCCTGGCAGTGTGAAAACACAAACTTGTGCTGCCACTTGCACAGTGGAGAAGTTGATTGGACCTCCCAATTTGTGTGAAATTTCCATTCTCTGTAATGTACTTGCAGTACGTGTACCCACACGTAACCAGTCAAAGGGCTCCATCTAAATGAAAGTTTTGGTGCCGTTAGGCTCATAATCACGCAAGAATGTCGTGGCAGTGGGACCTCCAGAACCGAGCAGTGCTCTTCCGAACGTTTGCACCGCTGAGCCGCATGTTCGCTTGTGTCTTCGAATTAATGGTGCTGCAGCTCAAGGTTTCCCACGCGAAGAACCCGCAACATAGAGCCAGGTCGGGACAAGTTGTGCCTCCCTTCTGCACGTTCTCTTGTTTTCTGGTCAGAACATTTTGGAATGACATCAAGCTTTGAGCTCTTCCGTGCACCTTTTGTCGGTTTCAGATCCCTGTGTTTTCTGTTGTTTCAGGCGCGGGTGAGAAGATGCAGTTGGAGTGGGTCCTGTTGCTGGTCGGCTTCCTCGCCGTGCCCTGCGTGCTCGGGAGTGGGTGAGTACACTCGGCAGTCCGAACATTCATACCCGAACCTCGGAACCCCAACGCACCAACCCACGATCCCCTTCTGAAGACATGAAGAAACCACAGCACCATTTTGTCAGACCGGCCTGGTGTCCCAGTCGCCAGATCGCTGACACACTCCGACTCTTTGGCCACGCGTCATTGGCTGTCAACAGCAGAAACCACTTGTTCCACGTGTGTTGAATTCTGGACGGCTGCAACAGTCTGGTGTTGACACCGTGCCACTAGTCCACAGTTGAGATTCACTCCACAAGATCCGAGGTTGAGACTACGGTCCCTTGGACCGAGGTTGAGACCTTGGTCCCTGGGTCCGAGGTTGGGACCTCTGGCCCCTGTGTCCTCAGTCCGCACAACTCTCAAGTTTGATTTTTGCGGTGGAAACATCGTGAAGGCTTCGTCAGGTTTCTCGAGATTTTGACCCCTCAAACAAACCCGTCCGTGTAAAGATCCGAACCAAGCCGAACCTTCACCCAGCCACACACCTGGAAGCCATCCCAGAAAACCCCGTTGCCGTGTATTATGACAGAGGTCAAGTCTGCAGCACGTAAAGAGCTCAAATGTTTCGGTTGACCCTGCGGAGGACGCGCACGGGTGCTCACTCGTCGCCGGCGCAGGTGGCGGCCGCCAGCAGAGGATCCCATGAATGATTCTCAACCGGAAGAGGGATCAGCCACGTCGTTCCCGCGCATGCGTGACGCTGCGTTCCCTCTACGTGCGCTGTGCGCGACGCCGTCAAACAACGGGTGACCCAGTATCTGTTGGGGCGACCAGAGAAGGAACGCATGCGATGTGAACAGACCTCCCTATTTGGGAGTGACGTCACAGGCCGAAGAGCACGTCTCTTGTTGCCCGACGTGCCGAGGCTTTTTGGACACGATTGGTCCTCAACGGTCTTTCACGCCACAGATCGCGTACGCTCTTGTCTTCAATGGAAGATCTATCTTGATGCTTCCTGCAAATCTTTGTTGCGACAGACGGACTCTTGCATCACGGGGGCGACATGCACGCCTGTCAAACATGCAGCACACAAAACGTGGCGTTGTCTGGAGTTTTCTCTCACAATTTGACCCACGCGGAGTCGAGCCGTTGTTTGCGTCATGTCGTCGCGCACTTGAGCGAACATCATTAATTCGTGGTGGCGAGACGCACGTTGGGGACGCAGCCCGGTCTCTTCAAGTGGACGGAACTCGCCGGATTCAAACTCGGAATCTCGGACACAAAACACTTCGAATTTTCGCTCATTCACCCTGACGTCTGCGGAGAAGAAGGCGTTCTGTTGACGCGGGTGACATAAATGAATTTGCAGTGCGACGTGCACCAAAGAGACGCGGGCTTCGGTTTCTCTGTCACTCTTCGCAACGCGTGAGCGTTGGGGTCACGGGTCAGACGAGCCTCTGAGCAGCGAAGTTTGTAGCTGAAATTCACAAATTTTGCGTCCGTTGCTGCTGACCTGTGCCAAAAGGAGACGCCACGGACAGTTGGTACGTGGCTCACTCGATGGACTTGTCTGTTTTCTGTGGCCAGAGCAGGTCAGATGTGCCACATGGGTGAGACACCATTGGTGTGCCAAGTTCGCCTGGCAAAGAACGATCGCACCCTTGTTGCACTTTTGAGACGCGCGGTGGTGTGTGAGATCAGCCGCCGTATCACGCGTCGTGTCGTGTGCACCAGGAGCGTTTCGCCAAACTTGTCTCACAAACACGAACCGGGAACATAACACCAGCAAGAATTACGACGTACACTTCCGGTCAGAACACGTGTCCCGTCTTCCCAGAGAGGATCGAAGGCGCCAGCCCCGGACTTTGTTCAAAAGATCTTGTTCCCAGACGGGAGGTTAAACAGTTTAGAAATCTGGCATGCAAACGTTTGAGCCGAAGGAGACCAAATTGGGACAAATCAAGGAGTGCTTGGACTTTCAGGGGGCTGTAGCCGCTGGCGCCCTGGATCCGTCTCTGAGTCGATGATAAGGAGGTTGTCGCGCAAACACGCGCTGCTGGGTGTTAATCAAGGAGCACTCGACTTGAGCGTGCGTGGAGCGGGCGGCGCGCCGCGCGACCCTCGAGGGGTCCGGGCCGGAGGGGAGCGGTCAGACCGCGCTGCGGACAAGGATGCAACAGCGAAATTGGTGAACATGTGTGTCGTTGTTTTGAGGCAATGTGTGGCGTCGTTGTCGTGGTGAAAATGTGATGCAATACTTCTCTAACTTGTGGAAGTGTTCATCACATGCAGGTGTGAGTGCCAAAAAAAATGCGCAGCACCTCACTGTTGTTGGAGCTTCATCCCAGCGTTTCTTCCCGAGTTGAACTCGTCGCGGCGGTTCTGTGTTGATGGGGTCAGCGCGTTCCTTCTGCAGCCCACACAATCGTCTGCATTGTGAGAGACACGGAGCCTCGCAAAGAGCAGCAGAAATCCGTAAATGCCTCCGACAATAGGTGTTTCTCCCCCTTCATTAGGACTCACAAATGGATAGAACAGTGCCGCGCTAACGATGACAATGACAGCATGCGCAGTGCGCCGCCTCCCGCACTCTGAGACGCCGCGGGACGGGGCGGCGGGCTCCCGGCGTCGCGTCGGCGCCTCCCGCCCACGGGACCACCGGGCAGCGCGCCGCCGCGTCCGCGACGCTCTCACGGTGTAAAGACCAGTGTGCAACGCGTCATTATCCCGTGAGCAGGGAACGGTTAAGCACGTTAATTTTGCAACGCGTGGCTCCCTGACGCACAATGACGAAGTAGCCTCATCATCACTGACGCTTTGTTTGTGACAAACCGAGAGAAAAACAGGCGCGAGCGGGGAGGGAATCTGGCGCGGCGCTCTCGTCTGGGAAAACAACCAGTCGGTCGGCAAGGAACAAAGAGTGCGATCGACCCCGTGAAACTTTCTTGCTGTGAAGTTTGTTCAAGGCAAACGACGCTCTGATGCTCTGAATGACAGAATGGCGAACATTGGCGTGCGGATCCCAGAGCTGGTTCTCTGAAGCGACCGAATCAGGTCACAAAGGGCAGGTTCAAGGGCTCACCCAGAGGACGACGTCCAGAGGGGCGCCTGCACCATGACCTCGTCAAAGATATACCGGTAAAACCTCAACGCAATTCACTAGTTCACAACGTCGCCACAGGGGAGTTTTTCAGAGTCACGAGGAGCGTCATTTGGACCAATTTTGGTGATCGCATCGCATCGGGTTTCGTGCCCCGTGTCCCGGCCCCCATCCCTGTCTACCTCTGTTCCCACTCCCCGATTCCCATGTTGATGAGTCCACCATCCTCTTGCTTTCAGCCCCTGTCCTCTATCCCACGATCCTCACGTCCCCCCGTCGCCTGGTCCTCACGTCCTCCCACCTGGATCCGTCTGACATGCGCGTCGGGTTGACAGAGTCGGGCTCCTGTGGAAACCGGAGAGTCGGACGCCAGGGGACGCGGCGTCCTCTGGAAGCAGAAGCTGCTCTTTCTCTCAATCCCTGTTGTCTGTTTAATCCGCCTTATCCCCCTGATCCAATTGCACTAGCTGAGTAAGACTGTACTCGGCAGGCATGTGGTGCACGTTTCACCTGTGCACTCGGAAACCCCCACGAACACGGGCTCAAATCACAAGAGCGACGCTGTCTCTGAGAGCATGTTCTTTCTTGTCGGGAAACGTGTTGTGCTGATCTCTCTGCCAAATCGCTTGAAGCGGCTTCGACCGAACGGGAGCCAACCAAGGTCCGGTCCGAACGAGGGATGAACTCCAAGTTTTGACACGTACGAGTAGTGTGCCTCACCGCACAGCATCGGGTGAGTGCATGGTCACTGTTCAAAGTCAGGTGTGGCCAGAAAGTGAATCCACCAACAGACTCTCTGGACAACCTGCATCCGTCATGAGATTTTCATTGACTGACAATGCTGAAATGCCAGACGTCCCCAGGTGCACCTGTTCGTGCGGCTGCTTCTGAGTGTCGGCCCCGCTGCCACGCGGACTGCGCTGCTCGAACCTGGATCAGCGTGGGATGAACCCCTTTGATCCAAACGCCTCTCCCGCGGCACCGAGACCGACGGTCCCCATTCACACTTTCTACCGGTTTCTCCACAACAAAAAGAAAAGTCGCTCAAAAATAGAAACCCTGTACAAAACAAGCACACGCAAATCCAACAAATTTGGGATCTCCGCCGTAGGCAAATGCAACCTCTTTCTTGAACCAACTCGGATTCGCGCCTGGTCTGCGAAGGTGCGCAGTGAACTGTCCTGTAAAATGACTACAATGTTGCGGTCTGGGTTTCGCACCGCAAATTTTCAGTCCGAGGCCAGGGGCCTGGACACCCCACCAAACAGCTGACCCCCTCCGCGGGTTGGATCCTGGCTGAGACCGGAGTCAAGTCCCTTGATCCAAAACCCAACAGAAAATTGACAGACTTTGATTGATTTGAAATTGGAGCAACAAGCCCAGAACCCGACGCACTCCACGAGCGACTGGTGCCCAGAGCTGGAAATGCCGTGTTGTGGTGTTTGGGTCGGTGACCCGTGTTTGTCAGCTCTTAATGCAGGTCGCGCGTCGGGATTCGGAGAGTCAGATACGGTTAATGGAGTCAGACACACTGCATTTCTTGTGTCAGGCGACACATGAGCGCAGGCGCGGATCCCGCCGAGCTGGGGACGGCTCCCAGGGGGCGGAGCTGGGTCCAGCATTGGACAATTGTACGTGGGAATTGACCAAAAGTGCAAGATGGCACAACATAGGGGAGTGAGCTTTTGCAGTGGTCGAGGGGAGCCTTGGTTCCCCTGGGCCCCTGGATCAGCGCCTGCACGGAGAACGAAGAACGGCCTGGGTCCGTGGAAGTTCACACGCTTGTCGTGGTTTGTGCTCGCCGCGTGTGGTGAGGAACGAACTGGCAGTTCGAGCTGCTACAGAACAAAACGCCGCCCGGCACCAACAGAAGGACACGGGTGGGTCCAGTGGGCAAGGGCGGGCCCAGTTCCAGCGATCCCTGAAGCAAATTACTCATCCCCGCTCTTCCCGAAACAAGCTTTTGTGTGGTAAATTGTTTCCTCTGGAACAGGAAACCCTCAAACAAATCCTTGATCTGCCACTTCCACAAACTGCGCTGGACTCCGCACCCTTCTCCACACATCAAAGCTGGATTGGGTAATTCCAGTGAACAGGAGTGGCAGAAGGCTCGGATCCAGGGTCCAGGCCCACGAGACACACGTTTATCCCCTGATTTGTGATGACCCAAGCTCGTTTGCTTCAGAACTTTTTTCCTTCAAAGTTCAAGCGTTCTTCCCCCTGTGTTGGACACGCACGAAGACTTTTGATTTTGTGTGTGGCTCCAGGACGGACAGTCTGCAAGTTCCGCTCAATGCGAGGCTCGTCCTTTGCACAACCCACAAAGGGGCACCTACCTCACTGCCTCCTGGATTTGGTTCCACCCACAAAAAGAAGGCTCGCACCCTTTGGCTCCTCCCATGGGAAAGGTCAGAAAGCCTCACCCCTGGATCCTCCTCTGTCTGACAGGGGTTGAGGTCGTGGCCAGACGGCCCAACCCCTGGATCCTCGGACTATATTGGTCGTCCATCTTGCCCGGAAGCGGATGATGCGCAGTTCCCAGTTGGCGCACGCGCGCTTGATGCCCACAGCTGCGGCTCTGCTTCCCGCTACAGCCGCTGATGCGAGTTTGATACCTTTCCCCAGAATCAGGCCTCCTCGACGCTCCTTGACTCACCCAGGTCTCAGCCACTGCACAAGTACCTGCTGCCTCGATCAAACACCTACTTTCCTGACGACAGCTCTGAGGCATTATTTACGACTTTGTTTATTTGTTGTCCAGGATTTGGCAGGTGGGAGGTCCGATCCCCAACGGGAGCGGATTGCAAGGTTAAAAATTTGATTTGAAAAAGCAGAACAGGCCGCGGTCGGTCGCGGCGCAGAATGACGTGTTACAGTGCGAGTGGTGGGCGAGGGAAGCAGACTCGGCGCGAAGCATCTGAAGATTCAACAGCTCATTTATCCCCGTCTTCGTGCGGGACGAAAATGAAGCGGTGTGAACATCAGACTCCGAGACCTCAGGGGGTTCAAGAACTTTGTACCCTGGGAAGAACTCTTGCCTGTTTCCATCTTCAATTTCCCACACGACCAATTGGAGACCTGTAGGACCTCTTGGTGGATTCTGAGTCCGCCCCTGGACGTACACTGGACATCAAGTGCGGGGAGAACAGCGGTCGGTGGAGGGAGAAACAAAAGACGGGAAATCCAATCTGCGCAGCAATCCGATTTGCGCGCAATCAGAGAGAAGCGTGACTCCTCGGCGGGGCTCCGTCCGGGGAACCTCCAGGTCCGAGCGACGCAGGCCTTGGCCCCGGAGAGTTCACTGCCCCAGTGAGTCTCCGCCCTCAGGGTTAGTCTCCACCCTTGGGTGAGTCTGCACCCTCAGAATGAGTCTCCACCACCCTCGGTGTGAGTGTCTGACCAAGAGCTGAGTCTGACTTGGGGGGTAACCTGACCCCGTGCTGAGTCTGACGTCAGGTGAGTCTCTACAGGGTGGGTTTCCACCTGAGTTGAGTGTCCCACCTCAAGTCTTCACTCTTTTCGTCACGAGTGAAGCCTTGAGCTCTGGAGTGGCTCCGTGTTCCAATGGCCCTTCCAACCCACGGGTGGATCCCCGTCCCGAAACCCTCCAACCCACGGGCGGTTCCCCCGTCCCGAGGGAAATCCCCCCCTCCGCCCAGGGGTGAGTCTCTCCCACGGGGGTGGCTCCTGCCCAGGGAACCTGATACGGCTCGCCCCGGGGGATCAACATCAGCGCCGACAATTGAATCACTCCGGCCTCGATTTGCGTTTCGTCTGCAGAACAACTGCTTCAGCCTGCGGACAGGCTGTAGTTCGCAATGAGACTGTGTTACGGTGGTGTGGGGAAGAACAAAGTCGGGCCCGTGCGTGGGCCCACTCCGCTTCAGAGTCAGGGTGCGGTGGTCCCCGCGGCGCTGAGACTGTTGTGCGCGGAGTGGCACGCAGTGGCTCTTCACCCAACACAGGAAGTTGTTGTCGTCCGTAAGTGGGACTGGCACGGGAGACCCGCGGTCCAGACGTCGAGCATAACAGTCTCTGACAGAAGACGCGTACATTTCTTGTTGTGAGTGTGGTGTTTGCGTCCGCCGTGAAGCTCGCGAGAAATAAATTTACGCTCAGGAAGTGGTGCGGGGATCATCTTGATTTGTGGGCAGCGGAAGCGCTGAGCGCGCAATGCCGTCGCATTGTGCGGCGACGCCAACAATTTCCTGGGTCTCTCTGCAAGCCGCTTGTGTCGCGCTGAACGAGGCTCGAGCCGTTCAACGCGCCGGAGATGAGAGACCACACACAGCTGCGACGAAAACAACCAGCTCCGCGTCCATAAAATTTGGCGTGTGAAGATGTATCAGTAAATCATTGCCATCAGCATCTCAGTCGTCTCCAACAAAGTTTCTATTTCTGGACTCAGTTGACTGATGCAGTTTATTTGGACTAAAAATAGCTCCATGGAGCTCGCGGTGATTTGAGGAAATTTCAGTTGCTCTGATTTGGCTTGCTCTGATTTGGCTTGCTCTGATTTGGGTCACTCAGATTTGGCTTGCTC
>JAAUXT010095842.1_pt1 | contig 12848 bp, 7 predicted proteins | sample 7278171 | NCBI WGS metagenome assembly JAAUXT01 (sample SAMN14350112, study PRJNA611818) | marine sediment metagenome | isolation source: surface marine sediment (1.8m) | place: French Polynesia: Moorea | collected 2018-08
ATTTTCCATTCCAACTTGGACATTGTCTGGCTTAGGGGTAACTCGGACATTGTCCGGGATAACCCCCCCCCCTGAAAATTAAAATTTACATTTTCATGCTTGCAATTGTTTTTTGAGAAACATAACACTATGCACACATTCTTCGACACACACAAGTGCTGTCCTGCCGATGTATGCTGCATGCGGCTGATTCTCCACTTGAAAGTCTAGTTTTGTTCCTGGTTTTTATGCAGGATTCAAAATCAGGGTATAAATTTTGGGATTGAAGGCAAGTGGTCTATTTTTTTTTTATTTGGTGAAAATTTAGGTTGGCTTCATGTACAGATAATTATGTACACAATCACACAATTAAGTACATATAATTTAGGTATATTTTGGGTATGTTTAAAATACATAATTATTTTTAAATTTCAACAACAAATTATCGTATGATAGTGACCAGAACACATAGCAACTGAAACACAGAAACCGAAACACAAAGCGATACGAAAGTACTGTGAGTGGAATGCACCTCAGATCACCGCAAGCTCCACGGAGCTTTTTTTACAGGCCAAAGCGAGTGGATGTGAAAAGCAAATCGTCATGTGAGCTGCTCGCTCTCCTCAGGAACTTTGAGAAGCGGCACGGCTGAACCTCATCTATCTGATTTGGAACTCAGCAGTGTGCGCTTGGCATTTTTATCTCTTTGATTTGAAATGCTTTTTGCAGAAATTGGGTTGGATTTTTGCTGTTTGTGAGACACATTTCCCGCAGCAGGAGTGGAATCAAAAGTTAAGCAGAGCCGATACGAGAAGCCACACAGCAAAGCGCCAATCTCGCGAGATCGACCAACAGGCTTTTCTCGTGCGAAGCCCCGTGTTCTTCCTTCCTTCCTAATTCCCTGAATGTGTCTTGCTAATGTTGGCGGGCTTCAACTGATTAAGACTCTGACATAGGTGGCTCCGTGTGTTTGTGGGTCACTTACCGCAGGACTGGTTCAAGGAAAGAAATAACCACCAATTTACAGTTCTTTCTTTTGGTTCACACTTGAAATTCAGTGTACCTTGTCTCTTTCTGGTGGATGACGGCAAAAATTCTTTGCGATAAGAAGTGTTTGTTGTCCCAAAGCGATCTCGATTGCATTCGACCGAGAATTAGACTGATCAAAGCAACAGCCTGAAGGTCATTTTCGTGAATCACAGTCATTGGAGGGTTTGTAGAAAAGAGCAAAGTCATTTTTGACTGCTCTCTTCCTCGTCAGTTTTGCCAAATGTGCTTTCTTCCTTTTTGGGAGAATCTTGCTTTCTGGGGGCCCATTTTTGCCATCTGGGGTGTTTGTATGTGGGGTGTTTGTAAGTACACCACATGTCTAAACCATGAGGTGTTCGTTTGTCAAGGCGAAAGACCAGAATTCATTTGCTTTCAAGGACTAAATTCTGGTTTTTGTGTGTTTTCTTGTATGCCAAAGGAAGGTGGTGGAACAAGCAGGAAAGTAAGTCCACAAGAAACAGGTTGGCATGGGATAGCTCAGCCAAGATTCCAACAGCTCATATACAAAACAAACTTTTCCAGTTTTTCTTTTGCACTTTTGGGGTTGTTCTTTGCCTTGCAGAGTTCTCTCTCTCAGTTGGGTCACATTTGAAGGTAAACACACAGATCGTCGACCCTCTGCAAAAGCGCATGTCAGTTATGTTTGGGTATACGGAATGGAATCAAAGACCAGGGGCCCCACCTTGAAGGGCTTTTTTGTTTGTTCTGGAACACGGGAAAGCCAAACTGCAATCTTTTCAAAAGACAGACGCAGGTTTCGTGATGGAAACTTGGCAACAGTCGTTGAGCTGGAATGGTCAATCAGAACCTTCCTGGGTTTCGTATTCACATCAACTGGGCGATTTTCTGCAAACTGCTTCCTTTATGTGTTGGCGGAGTGGACGTTTGCTATTAGGTGGACTGTCTTCCAGGTGAAAGTCGCCAATTAGGCCGGAGGAGAGTGAAAAATATTGCTCATTTGGATGAACCAGTTTCCAGCCCATGATTTGGCTGCCAACGGAAATATCTGTCTCCAGCCAACTTGACGAGAAGTCTGTTCGGTTGAGAAATGAGTTGTTTGCTGCGGCCGCGGGCAAAAGACAACGAATTTCAACGAACTTTGTTGCTTGTCTATCTTTCTACACCGAAGAGGACGAGTTCATGAATCACGGACAAACGTGTGCACACACACACACACACACACACACACACACACACACACACACACACCCAAACACACTGTCCATGCAGCGCGTGCAGCAAATCTGATGTGAAACCAGCGATAGCTGTTGCGTGATATGCCACGAGTGTCTGGACTGAGGCCTCTTTTTTCACTTGCGGTTTCCGAGTCTTTGGCGTGCGATATTGTCGTTGAATTCAATGCCTGGCTCAAAGGAAAGTGGATGAGAGTGATATCTGTGCGTCACGTAATGTAGAAGTTGTAAGAGTCAACTTTGTCGAGTCCTGGGTTGGTGCCAGATTGTGTGAGGCTATGGAACAACGTCAGCTTTGCGATGATCGTTGTTCCCGTGGTTATTGCCTCGAGACGTACTGACTGTGGTCTGTGGTGAAATTGCTTGGTGACAACTGAAAGGTCGATGTCCTGTGAAGATCCACTGCAGGAAACGTGTTCTCCAGATCATCTGTGAGTGACAGGCTGTGACTCGAGGGGTGAGAATGTCTTTGTCGCCCCACCTGCTGGTTGAAGCTTGAAAAACAAATGTCCACAAATGGAAAGAAAGAATCAGAATAAGGAAGTGTCAGGGCGTAGACTTTGATCTGCCAAGTCTTGTCATTCAGTGCACCTGGCCCAGAAGTTTTGCAGAAAGATCAAATTTGTCGTCTTCATTTTCGTACCTCCGAAACCATTTTGCCTTGGAGAGCCTGCCTTGTGATTTCCGTCTTGCACTCCATGTCATTCTCCTCGTTTTCTGTCACCTTCCAATTGTCCGTGGTCAGCGAATTCTCTGAAACCATTGCCGACAGTGAATCTTCTGGCCATTTGTGGAGTAGTACTCAAGGCCACACACGTGGAAAGGACAAAACGGTTTTGCAGTGAAAATTTTGCTGCGACATTCACCTGCAGGGACCGGTCAACGAGAGAGGTGAATGTCGCAGGTGTACGTGCCCTGATGTTTCGGGTTTTCTGGATGCTGCTTTCCACCGAAAGGCAGATTGTTCTTGAGTCAGCACCAAAGAAAACTTTTTCCAGTTGATTTTCTCATGGAGAACAATAAAAAGCGATTCATTCCTCACTGGGTCTTGCACGTGTGGAGGCCAGATCCACCATGACTGGTGCTCGGTGCATCGTCTGACTGCAGAGATCTGTTTTCGACTTGCTTGTCAGTATCAGAGTTGAAAGTATCTGTGTGAGCGGCTGAAAATAATTTCTCCCGGTTGGAAGGTTTCACGCAAGGATAATTGCTTCCAGCGCAGCCTTGAGAACACATCCTCGGTGCAGATCGAACGTAATAATCAAGCTGAGCCTCTTCTGCTTGTATTTTGTAGACGGCGTACGATCGGATGACGGGGCGGGTGAAGCACCACAGTGGACCTCACTTCCATCACCAGCACGCCAGCGCTGAGGTAACTGCTGCATCTGCGCCTCTTCTAGTTCGGGTGCGCTTCGCGCTTGATGTCGTGTCCAAGAACGAAGCCTTTATGTTTTCAACCCACACACAAAATTTGCAATCGGAGGCCTGTTCAGTACCCAGTGGCGCTTGTGCAGGCACTCCTAGTTTCTGTTGTAGCGGTGGAGGTGGGGTTGACGAACCAATCGCAGTCGTACCAATCCCAGTCGTGCGGTGTGAAAAGAGCAGTCGCCGTTGACGTTGCTCAGTTGTTTCACTCTTCACATCCCGAGAAGACGAGCACACTGTGATCTGCTTCTCGGAGTGTCTTTCAGCCTTCTTTTCCTGCACATTCTTGGCGAGGCCAAACTTTTCTGCCGCCAAAGCACAAAATACGCACAAGTCGAGAAAAAGCCACAAATCACTTCAATCCCCATACCCTCTTTCTGCCCACTTCTTCCTGTAAACATTTCCATCAGTCTTGATTGCGGTGAAGGTGATGGCAAAATTAGTACTCGGGTGAAAAAAATGAAACTGATAGATTCGTCAAAGTTGCATAAATGAGAGCTGATTGTGAAATGCAGGGAAGACCAGCGCTATAAACAACCATTAGAGTGTGAGTGGTTTTCAATTAGACCTACAGCTTCACTTACTCAGACACAGAGAAGTTACGTAACAGAAGCTGCGACCAACTTTCTGACAAATATTGCTTCTTATCCTCGGGGTCGTTAATGGCAGACGGGAAACCGGAGATGGATTTCTGCTGCTTCCGTGCAGAAGTGCAGAGACAGCGTCTGTCTCGACTCGCGTGTGTCAGATCTGAAAGCGATTCCGGACAGACGGAGACTCCATGATGATTCTTTTCACCACAAAACAGACAGTGGTCAGATGGCAGTCGACCGCGGAAGAGCGCCCGATTGTCTCTGTCAGTACAGCACTGTGGGACCGCTCTCGATTTCGTTGCTTTCCCAGGCTGGGAGTTTGATTGGCAAGCCAAAGAACAAGAGAACGCGAGTGTTCTGACAGTGTTGTGATCCCTAGAACTTTTCCCTGCAGCAGCAGAAGCCCCGCGTTTGAAAAACTAAGGCAATTTGTTCACACAAGTTTCACAAAGATTCTGGTCATGCAATCCTGAAATTTTCTGATAAATTTTATCCAAGGGTCTGCTGGACAGGAATTGGGTAAATTTGCCCAATCATTTGAATGGAGCTAATCAGATACGGTGCATCCAAAGGGGTCTTTGGTGGTGACCATCAGCACTCTGCATTCAGATGGCATCTTGTCTCTGGGTAAGAGCCTTTGAATCAGGAGAAATGAGCTTCGTACAGAAGGGCCTTGAATAAGGTAGAGCACATAATCTGCTTGCTGGGATTCTGTTGCGTGAATTCAATAAAGAGCTTATCATTGCAGCATAAAGATTGAGAAAATACCTCTTTATAGCTTCATAAAGAAAGGAAGTGTGCACGGAAGGTGATAGCTGGGAGAGCTGTTCAAACAGGTTTGCTGTGCTCGTCTCTGTTGCTCTCGAGTGATACGTAGCCAGGTTTTAGAGCGGGGAGACAGACAGCCGGACGCCAAAACAGGAAGACTCCAAATACTCCAAATGGTTGAAACTCTCTCTTGGCCGCACCAGATTTTCGGCGCTGCCGTCGAGGTACTGGTCAACAAGGAAGCGGTTGGGGACAGGAAATTAACACAAACCAATGAAACCGAAGAAGTGCAGCATTTTGAACAAAAATCGAGCGAGAGTCCTGATGAATGATCCCCTGGTGACTCCGTTGGTAAATCTTGGTGGAACGGACACTCTCACTCTGTAGTTTCAGGTTTTCCGCTTGCACGCCATTTGGGGCAATAACCGCTGCGCAAATGAGGGAGTTAAGACCCAAAGACCACGCTGTTTTTGTGTTTTATCGGCCGAGTGGACAGTGGCATTTTGTAGCGAGTGTCCTTGTCCCCTTCACTGAGCAAGGTCTCCCTTTGAACGAGTTCGGTTCCTTTGTGCTCAAAAATCAAAAAACGTTTGCGCAGGAAATTTACGTTTGTTGTTCATTGACGTGTGTTTTTGCTGAAATAACTGAAAAAGAACACAGCAGAGCGCTTGTTTTCAGCGATAGAAGTGTTCAGGCAACAGACAAACAGTTTCACGATCATGATTTTCAAGCGCACGCCTCGCCTAAATTCTGGGGTGGAAGTGGTCAGGTTTTTGTCGTTGATGGCCTTTTTTTTCGTCCCTGTGCAATATTTTTTGGGTGACACTGGTAAATTAGATCAAATCCACATTCGTCGACACCACGACTTCACACACCGTATTTACCCCCCCCCCCCTATTTTCAAAGACCAACTTTTTGGAAAGGGAAAAATTTTGGCCACAACAGACGTCAAGTGTCACGAGCTGCCTTGTGATTCTGAATTCCAGTCTCTTGTTTCCCAGCGCGCGATCGTACTCAACGTGCGGTCAATGATCGTGGTGGTTTTCTGCATACATGTGGAGAGGGATGTCTGTGTGTGGACATAGCAGTCCTGCCAGTGGGGAGAGGGGGGTTCCCCATTGTGGCAAAGAATGACCACGGGGGCAGGGGAACCGACGAAACACCTGTGCTCACAATTTTTCTTTTTGTTACAGAGGTTTCACAAATCAACCCAACTCAGGTTGTTTCACACCGGCTGCCTGTGCGAAAGTGGCGCTTCGTACGAGCACAGAAACGCCCCTCCATATGCTCGACATTCTAATCAATTGCTCGTGTTTCGCTTGCAGAGCATTCGATCGTCGCGCAGTCTTGCCAGTCTGTTTACGGAGCCACCGGAGTGTGTTCTCGGCCTCAACACGATCGCCTCGTCCCCACTCGACTCCACGCTGCCATCGACCGAACCTGATCTTCCGGCTCGACCCAGAAAGGTTCGCTTTACGGCGCGCCTGACATTTAGTGCGAGTCTTGCTATTGTCCTGCTCGGAGCCACTCGCAAGGAAAGGCTCCAGGCGACGCTGTGATTCTTTGATCGTGTTACGGAAACGATTGACGCAACCAATGTCTCTGTATTTCTCCGGTGCACTACCGGCACACGAGATTCAAAACTAACTTTCAGCACTGTTCGACTCGACACAGAACCTCCTGATCGAACAGGGATTTGTGTAGACTCCGCAGTTTCTGCACTCTGGCCTAAACCAGCGAAATCTCTTTGAGGCTGATTGATCTCTTCGCATTGTAGATTTCTGAACACCAGGGTTGCTTTACGCGTTCTGATCGAGCGAATGCAAGTGTTTTTGTGCTGTGCGTGTTTGTTCATCTGGTCTGTACCGTTACGCAGGTGACGATCTCGGACGGGCACTCGGACAGCGGGTGCAGCGACAACGAGGGGCCGCCCGAGCTGCTCGCACCCTTCGACTCGTCGTCGGCGGAGAACTCGTGCAGCTGCGACGGAGACGCGCTGTTGCTCGACGAGGGACACGTCTTCAAGCTGGAGCTGAGTCACGAGATCGATGAGATTGACCTCGACCAGATCGAGAACGACGACCCCCTCTAGTCACGTGGCTCCCGTCACACGGTTTGCTGAAGTGCCACGGGTCTCGACCGCGTGGTTCTTTGGTCAGAGTCTCGTGTACAGCTTCCGTAACGCTGACCTTTGCTTCTTGTTCCTGACGAGAACACAGTTCAACACTGTACTGCCTGAAGTTTACATATATGGTTTCATTTCTGCACTTACCGAATGATTCAGCAATGTGACAGGGTAAAGCCGTCGTGCGACACGCACGTCCAAGGTCAGTGCGTTGTTCCAATCTCCGAGCGTTCCGGTGCAACGAAGTGTTGATATTTCCATTGAAAGCTGTTTGGACAACTGCTGGTGCGTGGTTCCAGCGTGTCCGTGGTTTTGGAACGCTGTGTGTTCGTTTGACGGGTCAACAAAACATCAAAATTTGCAGCAGGGTCGTGAAAACTCATTTGAAACAACGTTAACGATGAAACATTTGCTTGTTCGTGCTGCATTGTTCAACGCCTGAAATGCGAAGCAATGTTTCAGCGAGAAATTATTTGGCCTGTTTTTGGCTTTCATGTTATTTTCTTGTTTAGTTTTTTTCCCCCACAAGTGATTTGCTGCAAATGTATTTCACCAACAAACAATATTCACTGATTGCCAGATCACAAAGAACAAATCGTCCTCTACTGCGTGTGTAATCAAGGAGACTGCACACAAATCGGTGATAACTGACACAGATTGATCTGTGTGCCTCACAAATTTGCAGTTTTTGGATTTGTATTGCGTCAGCTGGCAAGCTGAGGGGAAGAGGAGACCTGTGCCAGTCCGACTGGCACCAGGATCGCACTTTTCCACGGTGATATGGATGCAATGTAAATGCACGAGCTGATCTTCAGAGTTCTAGAGGATTTCCAAAGAAAGATTGTGATATTACTTCGATAATGTGCTGCCATTCTCGTGTTAGGAAATGTTCATGTTCACTTCCGGAATGTAACGCAAGCCTGACAATGAGACGTGTTTCTTGGCTTACGAACTGACAGTTTTTGTTTTTTGTCCCGTTCGTGTGCAAAACAGAATCTTCGAATCGAACAGAGCATTCTGCTCTGATAGATTGTTTGCAAACCTTTGCGCTGATAACTTGGCTTCAAAATTCAGACAAAAATTGTTCTCGCACTGTCTTTGTGAGCCAAGTGACTTCAACGGAGCCATTTGGTGACACTCTTGATCGATTCACTGTTCAGCCAAGGTGTTCAGCCATCGAATTGTTCTACATACTGCCAAGTGAATACTTCGGAAAGCGGTCATGACGAAGGTTGTACAGTGTACAGAAAGTTTTATCATGCTGTATTCACGCACAGTGCAAGAAACGTTCATTTTGTACTGTTTATCGAAGCATTGGTACGAGCACTTAAGAAATCATATCAAACATTGTGTTCTGCAAGGGAGTGGAAGACGTACTTCTGGTAGACCTGTACGCTGTGAACTCTCCTTAAATGCCAAAACTTACCACTGCCTCCTTCCCTTACGATGTGGCTCTTGCTCTGAGACTTCTCAGAGTAGCTTGGCCATCTGATTGTGAACGATCTGCAGAAAATTGTATTTTGGAAAGGCTTACGGAAGTGCATTGGACGTACGAGTATCTCTTCATCTCCTTATTTAGAAGAACTGTTTGTGATAGACATAGGACAAGATGCATTTGCGAAGAAATGACTCCAGGCTGAAAGCATACTGGGTAAAATTTCTCAGGTCAAGACTGGTTGCTGTGTTGATGTTTCTTTTTGTTTTTATTTTTTTTCGCACGTCGACGATGTATTCAAATTGTAAATAGTAAGAAACACTTTTGCAATGTATATAACATGAAATATCAGTAGTTTAGTTCACAGATTTCAAGTTGAGCTTTTCATTCGTCTGTGTTTGCTGTTCATCACTTATACAAAGTTTTTCGGCTTGTGCAGCAATTGCGAACTTGCCCAGGCACTGTGCACAATGATAGGTTCCTATTTGCTCCTCAGGGGACAAACCTTGTCGAAGAATGAAACACCTTCCATTTGACGAACATTGTTTTTACTGAAAGGGTATCCGTGGGCAGCAGGTGATACTGGCCTGCCGTGCGACTCAGAATGCAGGCTTTTATCTGTGCGTAGACAACAACTTGGGTGACTACGATGTTGCATCATAGACAAAGCACGTGCGTGCTAGGTCGGGATTTTTGGACTTTTTTTTTTGCCTTTTTTAATTGCGCCAGTTCACTGTGCAGTGATGACGGCGCGAAGGCTGGATGCATGCGAGCCTCCATCTATCCCGACTTGACCTGCACAGAGGAACTCATCTGTTTGGTGCGAATTTTCTTTTGTCCTGTCCTGGTCAGATTCCCTGTGTCTTTGTAGACTGTGATAACGCTTAGCCGTTCGAACCAACGCTTTAATTGCCATGTTGAATTTGACTCTGCGCGTGTGCTGGACTGGAAGGGGACGAGTTGTGTTCCACAATTTTATAGATCTCGGTGATTGTTCATTTGAAGTTCTTTTCATCACTCAAACTTTTGTGGGTTTGTAACTCATGGCAATTTCTGTATAAAGTTACAGCACGCAAACCCCAGTCACAAAATTACCATTTTACCAGTGTGCGACCACGGAACTGCGTGTGCAACCGCTCGGCAGTGAACTGTCGCTGAAAATGCCACGCGAGCAAGAAGACCAGTGTGATGCAATATTTCCGCGGCCGTGCGCATCGAGTGTTGATCATTGTGATTTGAGGTGCTTTCCACGCATAGCACAGCACAGAACGTTGAAGCACTCTAACGAACACTTCTCATTTCACCATCTTGTTGTGAACCAAGAATGCTATGAAGTATCCATGATCACTGCACAACGTAGCTGAGAGATTAACTTGCATGATTCCCGACTGCAACGGAAACGTCTGTGTAATTGGCACGGTGTTCGTAACCTGGACGTCTGTGTAATTGGCACGGTGTTCGTAACCTGGACATGGGCAGCTGGTTTCGAGTCACAGGATTCTCCATCTTGACAGCGCTCGAGAGCACAAGTGCGAGGGGACGTGCAGAGAAACATTTCACGACTTGATTTGTGTGGGGGTTACCGGTAGTTGTGGATTTTTATGAATCAGTTCGACATGTGCCGCTGGCTGTGGAAGAACTCTTCGTTGCTGAAAGGTTTTAAATTTTAACTGCTTGTATCGTCAAAAAGCACTTCGAGTGTGCAGAATCACGTCGTTTCTAGCGAAAGCAGTGTCGTTACACCGCCAACATGTCAAAAATTTTCGTCACTCGCATTGAATCAAACAACAAGTAAAAGCTGACAGCAGCTTGTGAACGTACGACTCGTCACGTGTCATGGGGGCGTCACTTCCCACTTATTCCTTCTACTTTGCGACACTTGCTAATTGTTTTCTTTGAGACAACTGTTTTGTTGTGCTTTCCAGGGTTTTTATGCCCACGGCATTCCGTCGAGCCGTGGGCGCAGTGCAATTGCGTCGGTGGCGTTCTGTTTGTGTGGTTATGTGTAAACACAGGGGTAAAAAAAGAACTTTTTTTCTTGCTGTGGTCAATGCTAGCAATACCTTTGTTCACCAAACCAACAGTTGGTCATTGTACCCCATTTACTGCATTGCTAGAACAATGACCCCCATTTACTGCATTGTTCTTGCAAACAGTCCAGTCTGCCTGCCAGGAAATGTTTTCCCAAACCAACCATTCATTACTTTACCCTGTCTCTCCCCCCCCCCCAGTTTGTTCATTACTTTGCCAACCTCAGGTGGAGGACAGTTTGTTACATAACAATCCCACCCAGTAAAGCAACAAACCATTGGTTTGGGTCAAGCAACATTTCCTTCTGGCAGACTGGTCTGTTTGCTGCTGGAATAATGTGTGTTGTGAGGACAGTGGCTAGGGTATGGTACCACTGGCTTGTTGTTGATCTTGGTTCTCTGGTTGTTGTGTGTGTGTGTGTGTGTTTTCCTTCTGTGGCATTCTCTTGAGCCATGGGCAGAGTACAACCACTGTTGTTGGTTGCAGCTGTCCAGTTTCTGTGTGGACAGTTGGGGAGGGGAAAACAAACACAACTTGAAATTGTGAAAGCCACTGGTTCCCGCCCCCCTCCTGTGAATCAAAATGAACAGAACTGTTGAATTTCTTATTGGCCTGTAGGCTTTTAACAGTTCAGTTCATTTTGAACCACAGCTGAGGATAAACAAATAGAACAGTTGAATTTACCAAAGTAATTAAATTTACCATTGGTTCACCCCCTCCCCTGTGAACAAAAATTTGACTGAATTGTTGAATTTGCTGTGGGAAAAAAAAAACCAGCCTTGGCCTGTTGGATGGCACAATGAGAGTTCGGAGCACAACTGTCAGGTGCCGCTGGCTTTTTCATGTTTGATCTCTTTTCTTTTCCATTTTTTCTTGTTCTGCAATTGGGAGAAACGAGAAGCACTGATCTGTACAACTGTGATAAGACGCTGAAGACGAAGGAGCGTGTTGACGGCGCAGTGAGCGAGGGCGCGACGGCCCCGCCTCCGCCGATGCGATGGTCACGACGACGATGGTACAATGTACACATTACGGGGTCTTATGTGAAGAAGGTGCAAGTATTATTCCAAGAGCAATGCGTGTTAACTAACGAGGAAGAGAGAAATCTCTCGTGGATCGATGTAAAACATTTAAAAACACGAAGCCATGTGAAGATTCCTGCAACGGAATACATTGAAAGAATTCCATAGTTTGTATTTTTGTGTGAGAAGTAAAGAGGTGTATTTTAGAAAGCACTTCGATCTTTGTTTTCTGTCTTGTGGACGCGTTTCGAAACAATCGGACAACACATCAAGCCAATCCCTGACCAGTGGAAGTCGAAATATTTATCAGCCACTTGTCGGATAATTGTTTACCCGTGTGTCTGGGGTCCGGATGCCAACTTTTATTCCTCCCCCCTCCCCCACCCCAACTTGACAGTATCCAGATCGTCCAAACTCAGACATTGACCGTGTTACTTCCCCACTCCCCACCTCTAACTGAGACAGTGTCTGGATTGTCCAGACACCTCCCCCTCCCCCATACCCAGCTCAGACAATGTTCGGATTGCCGAACGCGGCGAGCGGCTGATATTCTACTTGAAAGTTGCTTCTGCACATGCTCGGGATCTGTCGAGCAAATGTCGACCTCCAGCGCTGTTTGATCAAGTTGGTTTGGGGAATGGGTGGGATGGCCACGGGTGTTCTCAAACCGTTGGTTCCGAATGGACTTCATGAAAAAGCCTGACAGACAACCACACGTCCTTTTTTGTTTTGCAAGTTTATGTTCTGATGTGCTTGGTTTTCGACTTGCGAACCTTGCAGTTTTTTGCCTGTAACTGAATATCCTTGTAATATTTATGGCACCGATCTAATTGGCAAACCAACGCATTCGATACTCTGCAAAGGATCTTTGCTCAAGTCGATTGTGGCAAGCATCGCGAGCTTTGATCGCTTTTCCCGATTCGTGCAACCATACACCAGAAAACTGGACAAGATGTTGATTGTTCTTGTCGTGTATTTGGGACTTATTTGTGGTGAGTACCGGTACCCAAACTCTTGAGACCGACGGATTCACGCGATCAGGGAAAGACCACCGTGACAGATTTGGTGGTTTCGTTGCTTCTCGTGCTTCTTGTGTTGCAGGTTTTAGCGATCCGCTGGCCAAGTGCAATCACGATAAGGATGTGTGTCTGTGCACATGGGGGGGGGGGGGGCAACACCCGGGTGGTACAAACAGGGTCCTGACATTGGTGGGAAAGCTAACACACC
>JAAUXT010099917.1_pt1 | contig 12847 bp, 10 predicted proteins | sample 7278171 | NCBI WGS metagenome assembly JAAUXT01 (sample SAMN14350112, study PRJNA611818) | marine sediment metagenome | isolation source: surface marine sediment (1.8m) | place: French Polynesia: Moorea | collected 2018-08
AGGATAGTGGCTCCATCTAGGGTAATGCTATGATTGGCTGTGGCTGTTGCTGTGGCTATGGAAGGCCATGGCAGTACTTAGGGGGTGGTCATGGTAAATATATATAACAAAAAGGGTGTAAATTTTGAACACATTATTTAATTGGCCAAACACATCCCACAACACCACAAAGAAACTGGATGATTTTTTCAGAAAGCATTGGAAGTGTGGGACTGCAAATCAGGAACTTCCAATTTGTCAAGACAAACAGCAAGAAAAGAGTAATTTTCTTCTTTGAAATTTCTTGGAATTCTTGGAGAAATCAAGTTTGAATTCCATGAGAGGGACTGCTGCGTTGTCTCAAAGTCAATCGTTTTGTTTTGTGGGGGAAAATTTTGAAGATGCAATGAAAAGTTTGGAGATTAGAACGAATTTGAAACTGTCATGGAAACAAATGAAAACAAATGGAAAGTTCAATGGAACGATGTCATCCGAAACCAACAATCAAAGTACATGTACTCTGTTTCTGTTTTGTATTGAGAGATTTTCTGGCAGATGTTAACACAAGAATAGCAGGCCAACAGTCACAACTGTCCACATTGCAAGTTCTGTTGGGTATTTTGGCAAAAACATGGAGCCCAGTGATAGAAATTGCACTTTATTCAAACCAACACAAAATATTTGATATATTTTCAACACTGCAAGTTGAACAATCAAAGAAGAATTTGATGTCTTGCCTGTGCTGGATTTTCTTATGCTCTTTGAGATTAAAAATAAAGTTGTTCACAAGCAAAATGTGAATTATCATGACAGAAAACAAAAAAAGTTGTTCACAAGCAAAATGTGAATTATCATGACAGAAAACAATGTTGTTATTCGGGTCAAAGCGACACACCATGTCACAGATATGGGAAGTGACATGCATTCAGTTGTGTGAATGAAAGGAACACACAGAGTAGTTGGTACCATATTGGCTGTGAACTGATGGTGTCCCTCACCATCCTGTGATGCTTTGACAGATTTGGGTGAAGTGAGGCGCCTTCCCCTGTGAACCGAATTCCCTAGGCCTCAGGAACTTTTGCTTGATGAGGGACCCCTTGTATGCGAGAGTATGTCACGCCAGTTTGGTCATGCCTTCATTTGGGTGAGGCGGGATCCTCTGAGCAGGTGTTTTCGCGTCAGGCTGCACTTTGGGTGCTGTGAGCCCCAACATATTTTGTGCATGGCCAGTCCTCATCCAGGAGAAACTGTGTCTACAGAACTTTGTCCTGTGCTCACTTCATTGCATTTTGACAATCAGCAAGGCTTCGGTGGCTTGGAAGAGCTTTGGGAAAATGTTTGAAGAAAAAGCAAAACATTTCTGGCACCCATGATCAGGGATTGGCTTCGTGTGTCCCTGACATCTCTGGGTACAGCCCAAGTGGTTGGTCCCTTTTTCCACATATCAAACAAAACCTTGGATTGTGTGCAATTGATGGCAAATGTTCCGTTTGCAAGCTTCACGAGCGACTGTGTCAAACAAACGGCTGAGTCGAATTGGAGCAGGAAGGGGTCACTGTGACTACGCTCAGTTTCCACTGCAGAGAGATGTCATTAATTAAACCAGGAATGATTTTGATTACACTGTACCCTTTTGACCACAAGTGGAAACCACTTGCTGACCACATTGTTAGCTTGACCCAGAGGTTTGATAAGAGTGTGACAGGTGAGAAGCAAAGTTTGAGCCAGAACAGCTGAGCCGGAATGAATGGAGAGTCACAATCAAAAGTCAGTTTGACAACAAAGTGTTTGCACTGCCTTCTCAAGTGAACTTGGAGAAAATTATTTTGGGAAGCAAAGAATCTACCAGTTTGTGTCCTTTTCTGCAAGAGCAGAACATTCACAGTGCAGAAAGTATGCACCACATCAGTATTCCAGTCTTGGAAACAACAGAAGTGGCGAAGTTACATCAGCTTTAGCCAGAAGTCAGGTGTTTGTGTTTTTTAAAAAGCCAGCACAAAAATAGACATCCGAGTCTTGTGGTGATTTGAACAGCTTGAGAAAGGTTGCTTTCACAAAATAGTTTTGGAAATTGTGCTTTGTTTTTTGATGGTGTATCTTGGGCCTTTGTGTGGAAAGGCAAGTTGAACGAGCAAGTTGAACGAGCAAGCCGAACTTGCAAGAGGAATTCAAGTCACCGCAAGGTTCGTGCTCCAATATTTTCACGAGTTCACCCTTGGGACACCAAAGATCATTGACAGAATCCAGCTCAAGGTAGTTGACACAGAAGGTGGCTGAGAGTTGTTTTTTCAGCGTGGCATTGTTCGTGGCGCACATTCAGTCAAGGCTCAGACACAGTTGTTGTACCGTGAAAGCAACAAGTCCCTACAATGCTGAAAACATTGTACTTGTATTGCCCACAGATGAACAACAAATCATTTGATATTTGCAAACAAAGATGGTTAGCTTTCACCTGGCAACAGCAGGAATCGATCTCAATCATCATCAAACAGTCTGAAAAGAGACACAACAGGTCAAGGAGATGAATGTGTTCACCCTGGCTGTTTGCCTCTTGTTACACATGACATGTGGACAGTTCTTTTGGCCAAGTGTGAAAAATCTTTTCAATTTTAAGGCCAATAGCACCAAAATGTGGTTTGGCTATGTTTTGGCTGTTGATTTCAGAATAGTTTCAAAAATGCACAACATGTCAAAATCAAGGAACACAAATGTGGCTCAGCTTTTGAAATTTGGTATGCTACATTCACACAAAAGGAAACATGCCAGCAGCACAAAACATCAATCAACAACTTGGACACATTTGACAATGAGGTAATTTTCAAACTTTTTGTGACATCATATTCCTGTGCTCCCTTTGTTTCCACATTCTGAATGGCACAATTTAATCCTGTGACTTTTTCCTTTTTTGTGGCAGGATGAGGAAACAACCAAAATCAACTGGTTTTGATTGTCAAAGCCAAAACTTCACATTTTCTGTTGGGCAAACAAACATCACAAACCCTTTTGGAATCATCACTGACCCACATTTTCCTTCCTTTGCTTTTGTCAAGCAGAAGCAAATTTATAGCTCATATTTCTGTGACAGTCTGTTGCCAACAACCAAAATTTACCACAATATCAGCCACATCATCAAATACACATTCCAGCTGGATCCAAAGCTGAGAATAAACTTGACATTTCTCCACTTGTACCAAGTATGGGAGAGCACAAAGCTTCCAAGCAAGCTGAATTACACTTTCTTCCCACATTATCTCCCAAAAATTGTGATCCAGAGCTTTTCTCACAGTGATGACAAGCAGGACAAAATATTTTTGACACAAAGGCTTCCTAAATTTTTTGTATTTTCAACTTATTCAATGATAATTGTGAAAAATTATCCTCAGGGTGGAAGTTTCCTTTTGGCATCCCTTGTTCAAGAAGTGTTTGACAACAACAATTATTTGGATTTGAACTCGGATAGATGGAGGCAGAACAGTATGGCACCATGGATAGTAAAGGGTAAAATGGACCTCTACCTAAGAATCAGCTTCCCTGTATTGAAGAAACACATTGAATCTTATCATTGCCTTGTGGAAAAATACCTTCAGATAAGAATCACTATTGTCCAACTGTTATTAAAAGATTGCATTGTGTTTGATGGCCCTGGACCACTGTCCAAAATGTTGGAGCCATTTGTTCAGAATGGCAGAAACACAACAACTTTCAAAAGTTCTCAATTTCAAATTTTTATGGTCATGGCGTTATCCCTAATTCATTTCCCTGACGTTGGTGATGGCAACATAAAAATAACTTCTTTTGTCCAACCAAGTAATTTGATAAAAGTGACCTCATCTTACAATCTAACATTGCCAAACAAAAATATTTGTGTGTCCCAAAGTTTGTGCATTTTGTATTTTGAAGGAGAGGAAACAGTGAAGTTAAATTTCTCATTCTATGATTTCTCTGTGAATGGAAGTGAAAACAAAGATGACTGTAGCTATGCAGGTTTGGCTCTGTACAGTGGGGTCAAACTGCCATTCATATTCATTCAGAACATCTGTGTTCAAGACCACATGGCAAGCACTTTCCAATACTGTGACTTGGTTTCAGGAAGCAGGGAATTTAAAGTCTATCATGACTGGGCAATGCATTTGCACCAATACCCAGGAATTGAAGACAGCCATGTTGTATTTGTGGAATCAAGCTGTGTGACTCTGGTTTTTTATGCAATGGAAGCCTATGCTCAATTTTCAGTGACTGTTGCTCTAACAGCTAGCAATTGCGCTTTGGTACAAGGTCCATCATATCATGATTCTTATCTGCTGAGTTTAGAAAGCAGACAACTCACATGTCAAGTCATCCAGTTTCAGTTCAGTGAGTTGAAGACAACGTACCAAATGAACTATTTTGTATATGCTCACCAGTTGACTGTGCCTTTGGAGAAGATTGAGGTCACAGCGTTTGGCGTACTGACAGGTGAGTGAATTTTCCAGCTCAGCGATCCCATATTGTCGCAGACAATAAACAAGCTTTGATTGTTGCAAATGACAACCTATCGTTTGTTTTCAGGATACCCGTCATGTTTTTCGTTCACCAAGTACGGAACAAACATTGTGTGTAACCAATTGTTGCACACCCCCAGAAAGGCACATCGTCTTTCATGTGTGCGTTATCAGACAGGTCTGAAGACTCAATGGAACAAGTCTTCAGTTTTAGTCGGACATAGCACAAAATTTTACGTTCGCTTTTCCCTGAAAAGCGAGGATTTGAGGTTGGGTGGAACACACGTACAACTTCTGCTGACAGTTCGGCTGAATGCACCATCCTGGGTGCAGATTGTGATCAAAGTGAAGCATTATGATTCTGTTTCTATAACTCCTGAACAATTGTCATTCAAAAGTGAAGAACTTTTGAGAGGAAATGACGCCAATGCAAAGCGCCGACTTTTGAGGAAAACTGCAAATCTTGACATCATGGAACCTCTCTTGTTGTCATTTGTTCTCACATCGGGAAACAAAGTAAGAGTTTTCGTTCATTTCTTCTTGAACTGCAGTATTTTTTACTTCTTTACCAAAATTGAATTGAGACTGGGCTGTGTGGTAATGACGTAGACAGTGAGATCAGCTGAAGACGCATGGTTGAGAATGACAACAAATACCAAAACTTTTTGGTCAACCCCCTTGACCAGAAATACCGGAAAGTAGGCGTCACGAATGCCTGTTGCAGTGCAACACCAAAACCAAATTCTAATTTGCTGAAGAGAAATGCCAGAATCAAAAGCTCGTTTTCCTGGGAAAGGCAGGAAATACAGCAAACAAGTTGAAGATTTATGGCCAAAGGGCATTTGGTCAGCAGTGAATAAGTGTGGTTTACGAAGCTCACAGAGCCACATGTGGGATTTGCTGGGGTAACGTCTCGCAGTAGCTCTGCAGTGGGCAAGATCTTGTTCATGTCTCAATGTCCGCGATTTCATGCAGTTTGCATTGCATTGTGTCTTTCAGTGATTACTTACTGTCTTGTACACATGGGATTTGGAGTTCAAAAAGTTTAACAGCAAGAGGAAGGGCAGTGACATATTTTGTTGACCTGATATGGTTGCATTGTTTCAGGCAAACATATCCATCAAGTATGGCACATTTAAAGTATTGTGTGGACAACAGTTAAATCATATGGAGTCCAACCTGTCATTCCTTGCTTTTGCTGATGGCAGGGAATTTCTGCTTACACAAACAGGAGAAATATGCACAAAAATTCCCCGGTTGGAGTGTTTTGCCATAAAAACAAATCTGGGTGACAATCAAACTCTTTTGGTGTCATTGGACCAAGACTTTCGTTCACGCCCTGTTTATTACACAAACTTTTTCAAAGAGAATGACTGTCAGTGCCCATTTCACCAACACAGTGGAAGGTTGACAAACAATTGCCAAAGTTTAGATTTTCCAAATATGACTGTTGTTCTGCCTCTGAACAGGACGAGCCTACAAAAGGAGATAAGTTTCTTCAAGCCCAAAAAGGACAGGCAACTCCTGTCCTGGGCAGAAGCATCTGATGTCTGTATATCAATAAACAGTCATCTGCCCACCCTGAGGGATGAACCCCAGTTCAGCAGAATTCTTCACATCATTTCTTCCAAATGTATAGAAGGTTTTGAAGCAGTTTTTGTTGGTTTGCATCAACACGGACAGGTGAGATGTTGCCTCAGCTGTCTGGTGTTTGTTTCAGACAAAACACAATTTTTATCGGCTAGAGGCAATTTAACTGCAATTTATTGTTATTTCAATTGGCAGATGTAATTTTTCTCACCATCTGGCTTCATTGATGATGTCCAATTTGTAGTTTTGCTCAGACAATCCCTTTGTGCTTCAAGTCCTTGTTGGGTGAATTTGGAGGGATGGGATGCTCAGAGAAAATTTTCAAATGTAGAAAAAAGCAAGCAATGCTGCTTGTGTTTCATCCTTGTTGTGTCCCATGTTTGTGACTCTTAAACTCTTTTGGTAGGGTGTTTGGAAGTGGCAGACTAGAGATCCAGTAGCTTATCAAGATTGGGACAGCTATGCACCCCTCACAATTCACCATTGGGGCAGGAATAAGTGTCTGTATGGGTCATGTTTCACCACAGCAACATGGCTTGATCACTTTCAGAACAGATATGTTAATGTGAGTTGCACAGTAGTTTTACTGAGTAACATTGCAGACACCACATATGCCAGGGTGGGATGTGAGAAGCAAATCATGCAGCACACACTGTGTGAACACAAGGAAAATGTCTCATTCACAGGGAAAAATGAACCGACTGACTTTGTTTGCATCAACTCTGCACTTTTTGACCAGGTGTGCTTTCAATTCTTCTGGGTTTCAAGAAGAGAGTGTCAATTTTGTTCTGAATTATGTCAAACACATGAGAACATTGTGCAGCATGTTGTTTCTGCTGTGCCAATATTCAAATTTGGTCCCATATTTTCCTCAAACTGTGGTTCTGTCACCACATTCAAAAAGTTCTGGGGTCCTGTCAAGAAGCAAGTGTTGTCAGCGCAGAACAGCATAAGTGGTCTCTTTCTGCACATCTCCAGCAAAAAGTACATCTCACTTGGACCTGACCTTTTCAAGTGTGATGAAGGAAATATCATTCTGGCAATTTTTCTATGTGATGGCCAAAATGATTGCTCTTCAGAGGCAAAAAGTTCAGATGAAAGTCATTGTTATTGCAAAAGGAAGGAGATACCAATGTTTCCTTGCAAGGTTTTGCTGGGTGATACTGCTGCTGTTGACTGCTCAGATTTGTATTTCAAGTCTCATGATGGCACTTGTCATGCTTACATATGGAACACAAATCATTTCACAGCCATTCAAAGTACAAACCATGTGCTGGATAATAGCAAATCATTCCTGTGTGACAATGGCAGCTATATTTCAGCAACACTTGCCAATGACCTGCAATATGACTGTGCACAAACAGGCAATGATGAGTGGCAGTTGCTGAAAATGAAAACCACACCAATGATTTTCCATTGCAGCAATCAAGATAACATTCCTTGCAGAGATGGGCACTCCAAGTGTTACAACATTTCACAGATTTGTGTGTTTTCTTTGGATGATTTCCACCATGTCCTTCCATGCAGGACAGGAGAACATTTGGCAACTTGTACTCACTTTGAATGCAATTCCAATTTCAAATGCCCTAAATTTTACTGTATTCCATGGAAATATGTATGTGATGGGAAATGGGACTGTCCCTATGGCATGGATGAAGGAAAATCCACCAAATGTGGATATTTGCGCATCTGTAAAAATCTGTTCCAATGTAGAAATTCAAGCATTTGTGTTCACCTGGCTGATGTGTGTGATAGTGAAAGAGACTGCCCTCATGAGGATGATGAAAAACTGTGTGACAGAGCAATACAATCATGTCCCACAAAATGTCTTTGTTTGTTTTCAGCAGTAAACTGTGTTGGGCAGAATATTTCATTTTTCTCATTGCAGATGGAACTGCAGAGGAAGGTACTTGTTCTGAGAAGCTGTTCCTTGGAGCAAACAAATCTGGGTGGGGAGAAAGTAGACCAAGTCGTAATTTTCATTTTGTCACAATCACAACTGACAGATCTTTGTCAACTAGTTTACAGTTGTGTGCATCTTTTGCACTCGAACTGTATGTCCAACAATGTGAGATCATTGAAAAAGAATTGCTTCAGCCAACTGGCATCTCTAATGTTTCTAAACATGTCGTCAAACAGTCTTTCAACGATGACCAAAAACACATTTGACAACAACAAAAAACTGCAAGTAGTTGACTTGTCACACAACCCAATAACACTGTTTGAACTCAATTGGATTGGTAGTACCTCAAATCTAAAATTTTTATATTTTAACATATCTTCACAAAACAGCAAAATCATTTCATTTGAGCCAGATACATTCAGAAATTTGAATCACTTGAGAATGTTTTTCACAAATTACAACAAACTTTGTTGTTTTCTGCCTGACAAAGCCAAATGTTCTTCATCTTTGCCCTGGTTCCTTTCATGTGATAATCTCCTTCCAGATGTATCTCTAAAAGTCCTATTTTATGTTTTGTCAGTCTTGATTTTGATTTTGAACAAAGTGGCAATTTTCCTTCAAATAATGTGGTTGAAATTGAAAATTCAGAAGGAATCTTCAAATGCAATTGTAATAATCCTGGTCAATGTTGCTGATTTTCTGTTGGCTTTGCCATTCTTCTCATTGTGGATCAAAGACTTGATGCTCAAACACACCTTTGTCCTTCATGAAACTGAATGGAGGTCAGGGGTTGTTTGTCATTGGATTTTTTGTGGTTTTCTCTTTTGTTCAATTCTGTCACCATCATCCTTAAGTTTTCTGTCTTATCAAAGGCTTCAGATTGTAAAGGAGCCAATTGCTACACCATACAAACAAACACAGTTTGTCCTGAAAAAGTCAGCTGTTGTTCTGGCCACCACTGCTGCTATTGCTGTTTGCCTCACAGGCCTTGCTAAATCCAACACTGTATGGCTCCAAAGTGGTTTGCCCACATCATTGTGCTCTCCATTTGTTGATCCAATGAAAAGCATGATAACAATACCAATCATACTGGGCTTGGTATTTTTGTCTGAATTTTTCTGCATTGCATTCACTTCTGTTTGCTATATCAAGCTATTTTTGACTTTGAATGAAACTTCAAGAATCACACCACAGTCAACAGCAAAGAAGAGATCAAATGTTCTCATGGTGATTCAGCTCATCTCAGTCACTGTTTCCAACATTTTGTGTTGGATTCCAAGTTCAACAGTCTCTGTGGTTGCAACTTTTATGAACCAGTACCCAGTGAAAATGATAACTTGGACAACAATCACTGTTGTCCCCATCAATTCAGTTATAAATCCCACAATCTTTGTTGCTGTTTCTCTCAGAAAATTTCTGTCCAGCTCCAAAGTTTGAAATCTTCTGTGAACCAAATATGGCTCTCCTCACACAAAGTTGTTGTTAATTGGAATGAAGAATTGTAGGTGGCAGCTGGCAAATTCAATTGGAATTACAGGTTCAAAGCCAACAAACCAAAAAATGAACAAAGAATGTATTTTCTGTCAATCTCAGCACAATACAGGCTCATCTGAGATTATTTTGTAGTTTTTCGCGAACAACAAGGTGTCCCATCAGGCCTCTATTTCTATGATGTGTTGTATGTCTCTTGCCAGAATAATGGTTGTCGTTTATCTATAAGAATCTAGATTCAAAAGAAATAAATTTGTTTCCAGGTGTGTGTTTGTAGGAGTGAGTCTTCTTGTACTTTGTCAGTACAGAAGAGATAAAGCTTGTGTTTCTCTGGTGAAATACAGGTGGGACGCAGAAACAGCCAAATCAAGTTTATGTTGAGAAAAATGAATTTGGATCATCTTGGAAGTTAATTTTTGCAATGTTACCAATGAAGTTATTTTCAGATCATTTCAACAGGCACAAGAAGCAAGAGTTGACAGATTCCTTCAGCAACTGCTAGAAATGTCCTCTTCTCCTGATTAGTAACTACGAATCAGGAATCCACTGAAGCCAGACTTGAACGATCCATCAACATACAGAGGACTTGAGTCTGGTCCAGAGTCATAGATCACAGCCACTTCGTCCCCTGTCATCAGAAAGGGGAGGGATTAGGTGGAGTCATGTGTCAAAAACATTGATGGTGCGAGAATGCACAATGTGTCTGTTTATACTGTGTCACCTTCTCCTTGATCAGACAAAAGTGCCAGATTCTGCAGTCAACTGTGACCAACAGAATGGGCAATATTACTGCACTAAAAATGGCTACCTTCCTCCAACTGAGCCAGTGTGCGCCGGGAAGCCTGGCCAGAATCTACATCAACACACTCTGCCTGCCTGCCTGCCTGCCTGCCTGCCTGCCTGCCTGCCTGCCCGCATCCCTTCTCTCTCTCTCTCTCTCTCTCTCTCTCTCTCTCTCTCTCTCTTACCGTCTTCTAGCCTGGCTACACCACTGCATGTTGCCTGTGCAAAATCACTGGCCCCATTGTTGTCCATATCCCCAGACGCAGTGCAGAGTGGTTGTCCATTTGCATCAATATAGAAGTAGGCCCATTTCATGTAAGCAACCAGCAGGTAGGTTGAGAAGTAGTAGATGCCTGATTTGCCTGGAGGGACTTTGAACTTCCCTGTTTCAAAGCTGTACCTGAAAAGGGTCATCAGCTTGCTGATGTCACAAGTGCTCATTGTCTTTGTGGGCTTAAAAGACCTTAACCAGGAGCACCAGTTTCCTTTTTGGTGTGCAGAAACAAGCCACAGGATTCTGGGGTGGGAAAAATGTCAACTGTGACAAGTTTGCTGGTTACCCTCCTCACCCATTTCCTTCATTGAAGAGAATGTGGTCGAAATGTACAGCTCCACTGATGCTTTCATATGATGTGAGCACAGCATGAAAGGCTGCCCCACCTGCTGCATGAAACAGAAAAATGGTTCATTTGTTTCCAGTGGTTGCTTCTGCTCTGCACTAGAATTGTCTGGAAGGTTCCATTGGTGGAGGAAATTGCTCTGTTCGGAAGAATTTTGCAACAACTGCAAGAAAACACTGCATCTGAACACTTACTTGCATCAGACGTCCGGTTCAACATCTCCAGGGCGCGTTTGCATTCAGCCAGAGCCTCAGCTTGTGCTGTGTTCAGTTCAACATAATTGTTCAAATTTGCCACAAATGTTGTCATTCTGTCTGTGTTTTCAGCAATGGCGGTAGAGGCAAATGCAAGAAGCAGGACCACACTCCACTTGGACATGATCTTGAAATGATTTTCACAGTGATTTCTGACAAAATCTTCAGAATTTTCCTTCAACTGTAAGATTTGCTGGGGAACTTTGCTGTGATGTCTGTCACAATGAACACCTTTTGATTCTTTCTGGCTTGTTGTTCAACACAAACATTTCCATTGACACATCAGGGTTTTGCGTCTGAAATTAATCAAGCAGAAATCACTGAGCTTCCCATTGTGATGTTGGGGGGTAGAACATCGTAGAGATCTGCATTGATACATCACTGCAACAATACAAGTTCTCTTGACAACTTCCGCACCTCAATGTGTTTGTGCCTGAAGCTGGATTCTGTGTTGAAACTCATTGTGTGGTGTCTTCTGTGGGGCAGTGCACCTGGTAGAAGTGAGGTTTGGGCAAGGTTGGCCTGATGCCATGCTCACCCTTTGCGCACCACCCCTGAGGTACCAAGCCCACTGTGTACCACCCCACCACTGTGCACAAAGCGCAACAAAAGGGGGGGGGGCGCACTGCACGTCGTTCGACGCTGTGTTGGTTGCACACCACAGTACACACCACTCTGACCAGGTTGCACCCCACTCTGTCTCCATTACAAATAACAGAGTCCGATGAGACAATTGCACTCCAGGGGCTTTTGGAGCCATGTCAGAGTTGCGTGTAACATGTGAGGCTCAATGCGCTGTGTGCGACCAGCCTTGCCAACCCTCTCATGCTCCAACCCTCATGCAACCCACACAATTCTGCAAAGCGGGTGTCTCATCTTCAATTCCTTTTCCGTTTGAGGGACATCGCACTCGAAATGCCTTGAGCACTGCTTCCCTGATTTCAAAGAAGCCATTCAGGGTTTGTTTTGGGCTGAGAGTTTGGTATTGATTTGTGTGCTGCAGAATATTCCAACCTCTGCTTTTGTGTGATGAACTTTGTGTGGTTATGATACCACTTCAAATTCGCACAACAATGCTGCATTCTCTATTTGCCTTGACCTTGACTCTTGTATCGTCCTTTCTGGCTTTGAAAGGCTTGGTGTGTCACTCAAGCTGAAAAGCACATAGTGGTCACATTTGGTCAAATTTGACCTTTCCTTTCCAAAACAAAAGGAAAAGCACTTTTGAAGACAAAGCCAGAAAATCACCAATAAATTTGCACCCTTCAGCTTTTTTCATTTTTGATAACAGTTTGAAAGAGCAACAACATTGTGCAAACCAGACACCTGTCACTGGCTTAACCAGAATGAACAAGACTCGGACAACCTTCCCTCACTGAACTGTTTGATGTTGTGTGCACACTAGCCTTTCAGACAAAACATTTATTTGACATAAAGTTGCAATTCTTCTGGGTTCAAAGAGATTTACAGATGCAATCAGCACAGAATGTCACTTTCAGTCCTGGAATTTGCTCGTTCCGTTTCAGGTTTGTGTTCTCTTTTGAAGTGCATTCCTGGTGCCTACTGCAAGGACGGTGGTAGTAGTGGAAGGCGTAAACCGAGTATGGCGTGAGTGAGAGTCTGTTCTGCCGATAATAATTATATATGTTTCAAAGCATTGACTGTGATATACAGCAGGATCAACTTGTACTTGGAAGTTGCATTGTCGGGTATGATTTGAAACAACACATTCATAACAATGCTGAG
>JAAUXT010123487.1_pt1 | contig 12846 bp, 13 predicted proteins | sample 7278171 | NCBI WGS metagenome assembly JAAUXT01 (sample SAMN14350112, study PRJNA611818) | marine sediment metagenome | isolation source: surface marine sediment (1.8m) | place: French Polynesia: Moorea | collected 2018-08
GCCGCCCCCCCCCCGCCCGCGCCACTTGCCGTCTTGCCAAAATTGGCCGCGCAGGGGGGGGGGGGGGTATCCCAGACAATGTCCAAGAGACCCTGCCCCAGGGCTGAATCTGCCCCTCAAGTATTGGCATACACTCATACTCCTTATCACTGGCTTTTGGCTATGGCTGGCCTTTATTTTCCCCCCCAAGATGGACGGACGCAGATACACGGGCAAACCAATATCAGCGTGGCTGATAATGAGAAGTTGAAATTTTTTCATGAACATTTTGTTGGTTTATGTACTACCCCCAAACCAACGTGAGTTCAGTTTCCACAGGGGAGGGGGGACACATCAACTGAATTGGTTTGTTCTTGGTGTTTTTAATTGGGGGTAAACCAACTCTGTTGGTCCCCCCTCCCCAGAAATCAACTCCTGTTGGTGTCAGGGCAACTTAAGTTGGTTTGAGCCAGGTATCTTCACCCCGCTGCTCCCAGGCAAAGCAAGTTTGTTTGAATCTCCACAGACACACACGGGGTGAAAAACCCGGCTCCAACGATGGTCGTTTTGCCACGAGAAATTCGGTTATCATTTTGCAATCAGAAAAAAAAAGAAAGCTCAGAGGGGCCAAGTTAGTTGCGGAAAGCTGTCAAAGCTTGACACGAACGGGAAGGTCTGAAATGTCAGTTGCGTGGAGGACGACGCTCTGCAGTCGCAGTTCTTTGATTACTTTTCTGTTGTGTAACGATGCAGCTTCTGAAAACAACCATTGGCTAGCATTTTGCAATCTGTTTTCTTGTCCAAAATCCATCGTGTCAAGGACGGATGACATTTTCTTTCCTTTTCCATCGGAAAGCTGCTCGGGTAAAGCCAAAGGTTGCAAAGTGCAACACAGCACAACGAAGGAGCGGGGGCGGACTAATTCTGCATCCAGACGGGATTTTTTCCTCGCTCTTGGTGCGGGGGGTGGATGGACGGGACAGTGGAAAAAAGAAAACACAAAAGTAGACCGTCCACAATTTCAGGTTGCATTTCACACTGCCTTTTGACATTCCTGCAGTTCGATCGAAGACACGTGTGTCTCGATTCAAAATCAATAGTATCAGTTTTGGAATCGCCAAATGTGAAAGTGTCTTTCATTCCGGCTTGATTATTCGATTCTGCGTGAATGGTGTTCAATCAGAGAAACGATCACACCAGCTGCCGCGGCCACGGAACAGAAGAAATGCTTTTGTGCACCACATGTTTGACGCAAACATGGAACGTTGCGTTCTCCAACAAGGCGCACGCAGTATTCCTGAGCGTTTCGTTGTGCGCAGAACGAAGATCCCTCCAGTCAAGCGACAGGGAAATGCCTTGTTTATTGGCATGTTTTGCATTGCAGTGGGTGGGGAAGGACCGGGTCCCGAAGTCCCTCTTGAATAAGCTGGTGCATATGTACTCCGAAACGTGAAGCTGTGCGAATGTCGCACCAGACTTCGCAGCCACGTCTGCCCAGCTCAACAATATTCAAGAAGTTTATGCCTGCTGTTCGGTCTGGTGACACGCAGTCCATAAAATCGTAACTTTGAGCACGAGGGACATAGCTCCAGTTTGTTCCAAAGAAATTAGGTTGGACTGATGCGTGGAACGAAGACCACCCAGCTGGCTTCGACGACTTCGTCAGACTCAACTCGAACAACGTTCTTCACTCCAGAAGGCTTACCTTGTGTTCCACTCGATTTTCTTGGCCTTGTTGAGGGCGTTGTAGCCGGGACAGAGTCGGGCTGACAGCGCGGGGCTGATGTACTTGTACAGCAGCAGGCAGATGATGCAGGAGACGACGGCCACGACGTAGGGCGTGTCCAGCGTATGGTTCTGCGTCTTGCTCTGCAACAGACGAGTTGTTCTTGGAGAAGAGTACAATCTGGCGAACAAAAACGAATACAAGTAACACCAATCAGAAATGTTTCCCAATCCCAGTCCATTCGAGACGATCTCGGCGCTCTTGCTCGGAGACTTGGTGAACGTCTCCATTTGCTGCACTTGGGCAAAGTATCTACCGCCCGAGGCTCGATTTCCGGCAGACGGGAGGATACCACGGGTGGACCCTCATGACTTCCTTGTATCGGAAGGCACCCATCGAAAGTTACTGCGAGGGTGTCGCGGGGTCTACCAGTGCAGGGTTTGGTTTGTTTCCTTTTGTTTTTTTTTTGAAGACGTATGTTCACGTAGCAGACACCCCTGCCCAGGACTCTACTGGGTGGAATTGGGAGTCCTGTCCTCAAAATCTACGGACGACTTTTCCCAAACACAAATCAATAGATGATAGAATGAGACGAAAGGCTCTTGAGATCATCTTTTCTCCAAATAAACACCTTCCATCATGTTTTTCAAAACAGATGTCAACAACATTTTCCAGATTTGATAAGCTTTCTGTGATGCAAGAATTGTTGCACGTTGTCGAGTAACACAAGGACAATCTTCCGCATCTATTCTCAAAACACGACCACGGGGACACCGCCCACACTGCCCCATTCTGAAGTGTAAATCGAGCCAGAAATGAATCCTAGACCACACAAGGAACCAGTCTTTAGGCTCAGTCCGCGGCAACAGACTACTGAGGGACCAAAACGTCTGCTCCTCGTACGAATAAATCAAACGCTTTTCTGGTCCGCCAATCGAACAAGACCGAAAATTCGTTTTGTTCACTGCAGAATGAAACTTTTCATTTGATTTCTATGTGAGGCATTCCAGCTCTGTAAAAGGGCTTCAATGTAATTCAGTGCAGCAGATCAACATGTGTTTTTGCTTGGATCTGCCGGGAACGTAATGGTGTTGTTATGGGAGGCGTAAACAGACGAAATGCCTGACACACAGCCGATCCCAGCTGCATCAAATATTCACGACAAACAAGATCGATTTTCAGAAACAATCTCCAACAAGAAGGAAGTTGTGTTTTTCTCTCACTCACACAATGGAGCCGCGCCTGCCTGAGCGAGAGATACTCGAACCCAAATGGATCGCGCGCAATGTGTGGCTTTATCAAGACAACACGACATACCTTTTCTTCCGCTTGCAGGCCATTCTCCACCAAAATATCTGAGACCTGGTGACACAAACACCTGAACATGACCACAAGAAGCAGCCAGCAGCGGTACTTTAGTTATTTATTTGGAAGCTCAGCTGTCAGGAGTCATCAAAAGCACCTCAAGGACTATTGTGCCGCTGATCAGATGGGATTCCTAATTGCCTGTCAATTACAGTTTTCGTGGCTGGGAGCAGTCAAAGAACAACGGTTGGCTTCAGTGCGATTGGGCTCTGTAGTTTGAGGCTTGACTGAGAGCTAGACTTTGAATTGGAAACTCGTGTTCGAGCTGGATCTGAACAATCTTGGAACTCGTTTGTTCCTCGTCCCCAGCGCCGCGGCGCAGACAGCGTCGAGTTCCTCTCGTGTCGCGCGTCATCAATCACGAGCCGATGGGACCAGCAACAAAAGCTCTCGCCGATTGCGCCAGAGCAATCGCTGCGGGCTCCCGTGTAATAAGAACCCAAGTGAAGTTTGATCGAATTTGCGACTGATTAGTTCCGCGCCTAATTCCGTCCAACTTGTTCAAATACACTGCCAACTTTGTTAACTTCCCAACGCTGGGTTCCCATCGTGACCAACGAGACAGAGGAAGGATTTTTTCCATCTCGTTGATCGTGACGCAGTTCTGTGCCTCTCAGACGCCAGGCAGTGAGTGAGCCCCTCGACATCTTGATTGCTGAAGGGAATGTCGAACGAGAACAAACCGAAGAACACACACCTTCCGTTTCGTCTTTTTCCGTTCAAATCTACACGCTTTACGAGAAACGTTCACAGCCACTTCGAGCGCCACATTGGGAAGGGTCCAGTGGGGTCTCTCGGATCTCGTGGCCCGCTGGAAAACAACCACACCTGAGGAACAGAACCAAGTACGAGACGATGATGTCAGACGAGAACGAGTGGCTCTTGACATGTCAAGACTCCTTGAGATCTCACAAAGATGAGATCACTTGATCAAGCGGAAAAGTCTTCCCCATGGGTCAGTGATCGTATCAGCGAAATTTCAACCGTCTTTATTTCTGTTCAGTCTATGGAGAGAAGGAACACGTACTCGACAGCATTCCACAGCAATCTGAAACCGAACCGTGGTGAACGAAGTGCAACAAAAACTGACGGACCTATGAGTACATGTCTCTCAAAGTGCACAGCAGATTTCATTTGCAAAGAAACGCGACATTTCAGAAGGGGCTAAGCTGCGCGCCAGACACTAATCCCGTCATCCTCTTCTGAAGCTGACGGTCTTCGCTCAGCCTTCCCCAGATCTCCACCGGACAAACCGCACTGCAGTTTCTAAAGCTGCGCACGCGATGCTGACGGAAGGTCACGGAGCCGGCGAACAGAAGACGGCGATCCGTCCTGAGGTCCACATGATGCAAACACCCAAAGTTCACAGCCAAATTTAGCCGAGACAATTTGTTTCAAGTGTGTTACCTTTGGTTCCAAAAATCCAGTTCTCGTCCCAGCAGTCCCTAATTCGGACCAAAAATGTCTCCACCAGCGGACCTCAGAATGCGGATCACGTCTCGAGCAACACTGGACATCTTGCACCTTCCGGTACGACCACCGAATCTCCCGCAAAGCCGCACAGTTTCTGCACGACAAGAAATGGACCAGACAATGTGACTTGCTGATCACGAGTTATGTGTAAATCGGCCAGTCATGCTGACTCTCATGCCCCTGGAAATGCTACACGGAACCCATCACGCCCGCTTTGTACATCTGGGAAAGGTTAAGGTTCTTCAGTGAAAAGAACGCGTTTCTCAGTGCCTTGTGATCTTTTCCAATCCAATAGTTTCTGCGTCTGCTTGATGGCTGAACCTGCTGATTTGTGGAAGATACTTGTACATCCTGTTCCGTTCACATTTATCAGACAGAAACATGCTGAGACCTCTCATCTGTTCCTGATTCTTGTTTGTAGTTCCAACTGCATAAAACACTGCCTCGTTCAGAGTTTACTCCGGGCAGCGGAGACCCAGAAGGGAAATAGTCGCACCGGAAGGGATGTTCGACTGACGGATCATAGAGGTCCCAAAATGACGCAGAGGGTCGCAAAGGGTGTTTCCTGCAACAGGACGTCCCTCCGGAAACATCAAATGTCCCCGACACGAAGTTTTAGCATCGTTTGAAATGATGTTGGAGCGGCGTGGTCGGACCCCGGCCACTGAGTTACGGACGTCGACTGGCCCGGCCCACCAAGTCACGTCCCTGGGAGGAGAAATGATGGAAGCCACTCAGGAAACCAGCCTATCTCTCTTCCATCAGATTTATCGATCCTCTCATCTTTTACGACTCGTATCGTTCGATAAAACTTGCGTAATGTTTGAGTTCGCTGCAGCAGGGCCAAAACCTTACGAAACGGTACACTTGTCTCTGCGCTGCAACTTATCGTCGTTGCTGCGATTGATCTGCATAGGCGTCGGTGCTCTCGGCAAGCAGCAGGAAAAAGAGGCTCTTGCAGGTGTTTTTCAAGGTAACGAGGGGAAATCAAGCGATTCTGCTGCCTGCAAAACGCCGCGCCGTTTTCTCTTCACTCCTTCCTGCACAGCTTATCTCGCGATAGTTTTTCGTCAAAAAGTCCACTGATTGGACAAAGTGACGTCAATGCCATCCACAAAGATTTGGCCAACGGGTCCGCAGAATCAGGATAATGAGCCGCCTCTCTCCCTGATGGTCTGTTTGTGGTCAGCAGTTATTCAAATCGGACCAGATCACAAGCCAAAATCTTTTGTGTGAGTTCCTAGCTCCTGCTTTGGCCTTGATGAGTCCTGAGCATGATAAAACTGAAACACGTAGTTTGAGTATCAACGAGGAACTTTCGTGTTCGTTCGACTTCGAGCGGAACAAACGGGAAGCCAGAAAACCAGAGGTTCGATTGACTGGGGATCCACCGCATTGCTCGGTGCGTGGAGTTTGCTTGCGTCCACACACGTCACGTGATCTTGTCAGCGCTCTTTGCGAGTTTGTGGGCCAAATGCACAAATGCACTCGTTCCATTGTCTCAAAAGCAGAGCCTGGGCCATGCTGGAACGCGTGGCTCACGCTGCAGACAACACGGCGGTGCTTCTATCGCGGAAACCTGCAGGCTCAGCCCAACACCAACACTGAGCAGACGTGTCACAACTGCGATCGCTGGACGTCAAAACATGGGAAGCTGCTCAATCACACGGCTACAAAACTCTGCAAACAAGCATTTGTTGAGTCAACTTTGTGCGACAAATGAAACTTTGTCCCGTTGTTTCTCGCCCAACACAGAATCGCACTCGGGAAGGATGAAGTAGTGAAACGAAATTTCGAAATTCAGCAAATGAATCGTTGTCCTTCAACTAAATCCTGAAAACAATCGTGCAACTGAATTGTGTCGTTGCGCGAAACTCATTTCAAATTGTCCTTATCCCCAAATGACCAATCACAAAATCCTTGCCAGACAACCACGACCGGCAGTTCAAGAAAGCTTCACGTGTACATCTCAGTGGCGGCCTCTACGACCATCTAAAGCTCAGCAGAAACATGTTCGAACGACGAATCCCAGATGACGGGGGGTACGCCACTGACCTGGAGGATGGCGTAGGCGTCGTGCGCGGACGCGATGGCGGTGGAGCGCACGTTCTGCACGCGCAGCAGCACGTTCTGCTGCAGCTCGTGTAGTTCCGCCGGAAGCTGCGGCAGCCGAGGCAACTGCGGAAGTTGCGGCATTTCCGGCAGCGAGTGGTAGACCGCCTCGGCCGCGTTGTGCGCGCGCATCCGCACGTCCGTGACGAACCGCTCCGCGTACTGCAAATAGAGAAGAAACCGTGGTCACGTCCGACTCTGCAAGTGAAGCTGACGCACAGAGCGTTTTGTCCTTCATTCCCGGTTGAGTGTTCGCCAGCACGACTCGAGTTTAATTTAACAGCAACACAATCAACAAATAGCCTTTGGGAAAGGGAAAATCAGTGTGAACGTGAGGCAATGATTGCACCTTCTTTCTTTCGATTGTACCGGTAATTGCCTTCAAAGGAAGTCCAAAACGCATCACCAGGCTGAGACCACCAGAAAACGAAGTGCAATCGTTTGTTCCAGCAGGCCACGCCTGGCAACGGGAAAAAATGCTTGGGTTGCACCAAGCAACTCCAAATCCTTCGTTTGGTCACGGGTGGGGAGGATGGCCACGTACAGCGCTAGCCCCAGAAAATGGTGTCCCCTCGTACGCCTCAGATACCGGTGAAAGGTTTGGCAGGTGAACATTTCAGCAAACCGACTTTTCTCGTCCATGCAACAATCAGAAAACTGTGAATTTGACCATTTGTGCAATAGCCAGCCCAACATTTTGTGATGCATCGATCTTCTCGCATTTTGTATCCTTGAAACTGTTCACTTGAACTTTGTGTTGCTTTGTTTTCTTCGTCTCACTTGCACTCCCTCAAGTGGCTCATCGAAAACAGGTAGTGCATCTCCTTGTCATGCGGCTGATGTTGACAACAAATGCGATTCAGGGACACGCACCGAGGAAATGCGAGGAGATGGAATCTGATTATCACAATAATCTACGAGTACAAGCAACACTTGTGGATCTCAAAATGGTGTCACGGCCAGGTGTGCAAACGAACACGAGAACAACAAAAACTAGCATGACGACAGCATTGGAATACTCGGCGGAGTATGACATCATATTTTGACACCCCAATTTGTCGGAGAGGGTCCGATGCGCATCGAAAATTGACAGTTATTCTTTTCGTTCATGATGTTTTGCCCAAAACGTTTGCCAGACCATTTTGTCCTTGTGATTTTCACAGAGAGGGGTGGGCAGAGCTGACCTACACGAGAGTGACAAACACTGCCGCATCTGAACGAGCCGAAGTTCATTCTTCCCGAGCAGATCTGCAGCCTCGTCACGCAAGCCATCCAGGAGACATTTTGTCTCCATGCAACACCGTCCACAACAGCCTGATGGCGCGTAACTAAATCCACCGTGCGTTCTTTGTCAATAAACCATCTATTATTTTTGCAGGCTGTGCACAGAAAAGCCCCAACAGAGCAGCAAAAAAAGTGCAATTTTCGCAGCAAATTACCAGACTAACTTCGCTTTTCGGTCTCTGCCAATTTCCCTGGAGGCGAAAAAGGTGTCAAAGAACAATGTGTCAATGGGGAGAAGCACCACAGAACGACTTCAGAAAACTCTCATGGCCACCAATCGATCGGTGACGTTGACTCGTCTGGCGTTCCTAGAACATCACCTGAGACTCGGGTTTTCGACAAGAATAAACAAGCAGCCTCTCCTGCTGTTTCTCCTGCAAGTGTCCATGACCTGCAGAGTGTGAAAATCTGGAATGCGCGTACGTGTCCAAAACCATGTTTGCCTCAGAACGAGACACGCAAGCAAACGGCGGCTGACAGCCTTGCATCCAGGGTTTCAGCAAATTTGTTGGTCTTGAATCCAGTGCCTTCCACCTGTGCGGTAGAAGGTGAACTGCTTCATGTCTTTACCTGCAACATTCTGCTCGTATGTGGTACAATCTTCCGGGATCACCTGCATGCGCTTTCAAACGAACAACTCGTAGAGTCTATTCAAAGAAAGCCAACAGCAATGGGGCAGTTTTGGCAAGATTTGTCCTTGTTTGGAATGCCAGACAACTAATCGTAATTCAGTGACGCGGCTGCGTTTGTGCCTGAGCGAGTCCCCTGGAGATCGACACATCATGTCTTCCAACCTGTTGGAAGATTTGTATTGACAGCAGCCTTGACTTTACCAAATTGCGTTGGTTGCTCATTTCTGCTCGCTTTGATTTGTTTTGTGGGTTGTTTTTTTTTTCAAATTGCAATGGTTGCCCTGAAAATGGTCCGGCTGGTAATTCTGGTTGCTCATCGTAGCATTATGGTTGTGTAGGTGATGCAACAGACAGACGAGTGTCTGCCTTTCGTGAAAATATTGTGCCCCAAAAATGCCGCTTGCAACTTTCGATGCTCGTGCACTGAAACCGGCGGAAGGACGAAGAATTATCAGCTGACGGCTCAAAGAATCCTTTGTTCAGAACACACTGTGCAGAGAACAGTTTCAACGGCAAGACTTCACTGATTGGTTGAAATTCCTCATGGGGATCAACACAATCAACGCCAAATTACTGAGTCCAAGCAGCCAACAGCAAAATGTCACCGTTTCTTTTTGGTAGTGGATCATTTGCGTCAGTTTTGTTTCCGTGCTTTTTGTTGCAGATTGTTTGGGAACCATAGAATCCCGATCAAGATCCACCCACTTGGCACCGACGAACGTTGATCTACAATCGAGCCGCACGCAGCACAAGAAGCCCTGTCCCAGCTGTGGCATGTTGAGTTCGCGTTGTGCGGACGTGATTCACGCCAAAGAATTCCCAGATGGGAGGAAGAATCTTGCGCTGCTATCACGAGGATGACTGCATGATGACTGAATCGTGAACACTGCATTCATCAGGTCGCTTCAGTCCAAAGATTCTTGCGTTCAACTGTCAAGCCGTTCAACACGACCAGTGTTGACTTGTGTTGAATTTGTAGACCAGCTGGCAACAGGATCGACACCGTTGACCAGTATTTCAAGCAAGAACCAGATCTGGCTCCAGATTCCACGGTTGAACACTCGCAATCGGGAGCTGGCACACTCGACACTGCAACATTCGAGTTGCAAAGCCGAAAAGTCCCACCAAAACAAACCCAATTTTGTCCCACTTACAAACGCAAATCTAAAATTACTGCCATTCACTTTACCTTTGAAACAAACACCACAACACAAAGATGAGTAAAAAGACACAATATACCTCGTACACATCTGTTTTGTGCGTCATTTTTCGCTCCTGACTCTTTGCTTGTTGCGTCAAAACACTGCGAGGCCACGTCACATAACTTCCGGTTGGCCGAAAGAGCCTCTACTATCTACCCGTTGCAAAATTTCCTGGAAGGAACCAAATTGCAACACGTTTGACTGTTGACGTGTTGTTTGCACTTCAACTGTTCGCGCAGATCTACACGTAGATCTACACTGAAATTGGTGACAATGTGGATTTTTCCACTGTTGATCATTCTGTTCCTGGGCGCTTTATATGTGACCAGGTTCTCGATAATTCTGTTCAACGTCAACACGAGCAGAGGAAATGTTTTGCTCTCGTCGAGGAGGAGGAAAGTTCCAATCAAGACCATGGTTGTCGTTGGTTCAGGTGAAAACATAAACACACTGGGTGAACATTTCGATACGTAGAGTCAATGCAGTGGACGAAGGCGGAAGATTTTAACGACATGCAGCCCACAAGCAGCAAGGAGCGGTTGCTGTGGATGAAAATACCCTATTATCGCCCACTTCAAAGTCTAGTTTTTGCGAAGCTTTGCTGTGCACTGGCAACACCTGGCCTGGATGACTGGGCTGCAGGTGTCATCCAATGTCTGACGCCGAATGTATTCTAACCCGCGGATTGCAGGTCCACCCGCGGTTCGGCCGGTTTACGAGGGGGTTTCCTTTGCTGGCAGGAATTGAACTGAGCGCACTTTGGGGGTGCTTAACACAGAAACCCGTCCGCACTGAACAGAGACAATAGACCTTGCTCTTTTTCATCCTCATTGTATCAGACCCAAACAATAACAATAACATAAACATGGGTACACTGTAAGAAGACATTTTTCAGTGGATGCCCTCAAAATAACGTCCTTGATGGGCAAGGCACTTCGCCCATCTGGCAGGCCACTTCTGGAGCATGCAGATCTGGAATTCCTGTGCTGTGATCAGTCCCATTTGAGTGTCAAATGCGTCCTCCAGCTGAGGGATCATGTCAAACTTCCTCCCCTTCAACCCCTGCTTGACCCTTGGGTACAACCAAAAGTCATTGGGGGCCAAGTCAGGGGAGTAGGGGGGTGGGGCAATGTTGTCCAGCCCAAGTTCCTCATGTGGACTCCAGTGAGGTCTGCTGTGTGCGTGGGAGCATTGTCCATGTGGATGAAGCGCCTCCTGTGCACAGTTCCTCGAGGTCTCCGGTTCTGACATGCGATGTCGAACCTTGTGAAGATCTGGTGAAAAACCAACTGGTTCACAGTGGTAGGGCGACGCACGAACTCGTGGTAAATCAGTCCTTTGGCATCAAAAAATATCACCACCATCACCTTCCGGGTAGCAAGGGTGCGCTGGGGTTTCTGGGGCCTTGGTTCCATGCTGCGCAACCACTCCCGAGACTGCTCTTTAGATTCCAGATCATAGCAGTAGATCCAAGATTCGTCCATTGTCACTGCCACTTTGAACACTCTTGGGTCAGTGATGCACAACCTTGTCCAAAAATCACAGATCCTCACCCTCCTGGCATGTTGAGCATCAGTCAAATCAAAGGGCACGTACTTTGGGCAGCACTTGGACAAAGCCAAGTCCTTTGTGAGAATTCTGTGCACTGTGGTACTCTTGAGATTGGTCTCAAACATGATCCGCGCGATACTGACCCTCCAGTCCTCTGTGACAATGTTCTCCACTTGTCTGATGTTGGCTGCAGACCTCCCAGACTTCCTTTTGGCACGTCGCACTTTGTCCACAATCCGCTCACGCCCATTTCTGAACTGTTCCAGCCAGTAGTAGATCCTTGAGTCACTCAAAGTCTGTCTCCCAAAGCACAGAGTCAGAGAAGCCTTCACCTGGGCAAACTCCCACCCCAACTTGTAGCAGAACCAGACACAAACACGTTGCGTCAATTGCAGAGTGAGTCCAACACACCTCTTCATGTTGTGGCAGTCTGCACGGAAATGGTGCGAAATTGACACGTTGTGTCGCACAGCGAAGTAAACAGTCTGGCTGACCGCGCACATGTAGTCAGTTTTGCGGTCAAGTCATGCTAACTGCCCGGAGTTCAATCGGTTCAATTCCTGCCAGCAAAGGAAACCCCCTCGTATGCGGGCTCAGTGCGATAAGATCTGTGTGTGTCTGTGTGTGTGATCACCTTCGAGGTTTGTGAAAACACCCGTGCACACACACACGCACACACACACGCACCGTGGATGGTTGCCGTTGGTCGGTCATCAGAGCAAATGGCAATTTGAGAAAAACAAATTGGATCTCACCCTGATGACCACCCATGCGTTCTGTTTTGTAGGAGGCCACACCACGGAGATTCTTCGGCTTGTGGAGTCCTTGTCACATCATTACAGTCCCAGATTTTATGTACTTGCCGACACTGACAAGATGAGCGAAGAGAAGATTCATGCGCTTGAAGGGTCGAGGAAGAACTCGGCGCCACAAAACAAGGTGCATCTCCCAGCAAGGATCTGTTGCGATATTTTTCATCTTCGATCCTTGCCAAGAAGATTGTGTTCGGACAACAAAGAGTTACACCAGTGCCTCTTCCGAATTGCTTTGCTTTCGTTTTGTCGAGTGTCGTGCAGCAGTGGGCCAGCGGTGGGGAAACACACTTGGGGCTAGTGGTTGCGCACACTCGCTGAAATGTGTTGCTCCGTTGCAGAAAATCTCGGCTTCGAGCTACGAGTTGCTGCGCATTCCTCGGAGTCGCGAGGTGCTGCAGTCGTGGGTTTCCACGGTGTTCACGACGTTGCGCGCCTCGCTCCGAGCGTTCCCACTCGTCTTCCAAATCCGTCCAGACCTGGTCAGTGCTCCGTAACTTCCAAGAGAACAACAAAACAACGGCATGGCTCTGGCTTGACAGTGTGTGTTCAGCTTTTCGCGACGAAGACTTGAGTGCAGAATGTAACAGCAAAAATATGAGGTTTGGAATTTATATTTCCTTCTTTTTGTGATGGCGTACCCATTGCTCAATTTTATCAAACCAAAACAACACTCCAACAAAGGTACTGTTGGTATGCAACTATCAGTA
>JAAUXT010103896.1_pt1 | contig 12844 bp, 12 predicted proteins | sample 7278171 | NCBI WGS metagenome assembly JAAUXT01 (sample SAMN14350112, study PRJNA611818) | marine sediment metagenome | isolation source: surface marine sediment (1.8m) | place: French Polynesia: Moorea | collected 2018-08
CCCCCCCCCCTTAGACCCACTTTACACACATGGACAGACGGACATACAGACTGATGGTGATTACATTAAGCGTGTGGTATACGGCCCTTCAGGCGACCACACGCTTAAAAATACAAACCTCGAACCAAGAAAAGAATGTTGTGGAAAGAATCTTTGCTTCCGTTTGTGGTGGGACAGATTGATAAAACATCACACATGTTTTCTGGAAGCGGTCGGTTCACAAAATGAGCAAAAGCCTGGACCCTTCCCCATCAGAATATGGTGAAGTGTGTCGAAGTTTCTGGGTCCGTGTACGGGGAGGGAAAAGACCGATTCGTTGAAAGATTTGTGGAAAGCACGCGATGGTGAGTGGGTGGTGGGGGTGGAGGGTTGCTGGGTGGTGGGGGCGGTGGAGGGTGGTTGGGAGGCAGGTCCAGATCCAAAGTGGAGTCGCCCATCGAGTCCCACTGCTCATTCGGTGCCGTAGAGAGTCCTTCTTCCTCGTCACTCTCCTCATACCTGTAAACAAACCATGCAAACTCAACGCGCAGAAACCAGACTGTGGACACCGAAAGGGTTCGTTTCACCAGAAATTGGAAATTCCAAGAAAGCGTCACACAGTGTAACAAGGAAAATGCATTTGTTTTCAGGAAAATGAGTGCACAGGAGTGACCGGGAGAAGTGAAACGTACCAAGCCTTGTGGCTTCCTTCCGAATCTGCGAGTTGAACTGAAACCTGCATCAGAAGTCAAAGTCAAAATCAAAGCAAGTCAAACAAAGCTGAATTAAAAGTAAACAGCAACGCACTTTTGATTTTATTATCGCCGCTCACGTGGTGATGTTGGTTTTCATCAGTATCTGCCGCCCGTGAGGCGGCATAATTTTTCCAAGAGGGTAACCGGGAAAACTCAGAAATTTCAGATTTTTAACCTGGGGGAAAGTTGGGATTCCTGAATTTCCCCTCCCCCTCCCCCCGGTGCACAAAAGTGGTTTCCGACTTTCTGAATTTCCAGGTTTTCCAACTTTTCCAGTTTCCTTTTCTGTATTTCTAGTTTTTCCAACTGTCCCAGTTTCTGGGCTTTGTTAACTGAGTTTCCGGGTTTTCTGGTTTTCCGAGTTTCTGAGGTAATCCCCCTCCCCCTTTAATGTAAAATGGAAGGGTGGCTTCCCCGCCTGTTAAATTTGGAAGGGAAGCTTCTGGGTTCTAGGTTTTCCAACTTTTCTGAGTTACACACCCCCAGTGTGGAAGGTTACTGATCATGTGAGATGACTTTGTCAGTGTGTTGGCTTCAGTATGCATGCGATGTATGCGGCGAGCGGCTGATATTTCTGCTTGAAAGTCTAGTTTCTGCACTGAGGCTGTTCAGTTGCAGAGCGATGAGGGAGCGCACCTCGCCGCCAGGCGGCTCGGCTCCCCGCTGGTGCGGCTGCGCGCCGTCCCCGCCCGCGCCACTCGCGTCGCTGCTCCGCAGCCGTTCCGCCGCCTCCTGCGTGACACCCAACCGCTGTGTACTTTTCAATTTTATCTGTGCAGGACTTTACTGGACAAGACGGAAATCTCCGCCAATTAACTTCATTTTATCTGTCTCAAAGTATGAATTGTGGGCTTCGTGAAAACAAAAGGTCTGAGGACTCACACTCAGCTGTCCCATTTTTACCTGAAGATTGCCGTCTTTGTCACCGGTCTCCTCGTCCGCTTTTGTCGACTCGCTGACCACGGATACCTCTTCGATCGTGGACAGTGAGTGATCGAAGTAGAGCCCCGTCCCGCCGTGGTACGGCTCCAGCGCGTACGGGTCGAAGTCCTCGTCGTCCTCGTCGGGAAACTGCGGGTCTGTGCCGGGGAAGAGGGTCGAGTCTGCCCCGGGGATCGGAGCGGGACGCCGCGGTGCCTCCAGCTCCCCGAGCAGCCGCTGTTGATAGGCACCGGCGCGCAGGTTCAGGTTCACCTGCAGCGGAATGTGAGCGTGGACCTGCACTCTGACTGCTGATTCCAAGCTACCAAACACCGAGTGCTTCAGGTGGGTTGTGAGATTCCCCCTACGCACCTGAACTGGCAGAGGCACGTCATGTCTCTCTCGCGGTCGATCGGGCATCGCCGGGACGAAGTCTGCGAAGATATTTTCCCGCTGCGGCGAGGGAGCGGACTGGTTCTGACTGATGCTGAAAACAGGAAATTCCGATTCGCTCAGCTCACCGTTTTTGGCAACATTTTCATTCTCAAGGAACGAATTGTCCGTGAAGTCATGTTTCTGTGTGCTCCAGTACAAAGTTTCATTCCTGCGCAAGTTTTCCTTGGTCAAGCGCCCAACACTGGGCGCGTGCTCGTCGGTGGCAGACAATGGGCTGCTCGTTCTGATATCTTCGTTCGCAAAATCGCGCTTGAAGTCCATATCCTGTTTGTCTGTGAGCGTGCCTCCTTTGGTGCCGAGACTCTCGTCCAGATCGAGGTTCGAGTTCTGCACACGTGGCTCTGTGTCCCTACTGTGGATGCTGGAACTATCCTCAACAGCTGGAAGCAGGGGAGTTTCTCTGTTCTCGTCGGGCAGTTCACAGGATTTGCTGATCTCATCTATGTTCCTCCTCACTTCCGAAATTGCACCAGACAGTCTTTTGTAGGATCTGGTGGGGGGAGGAGACGGGGTTGGGGTTTTATCTGGATCGTTGAAAGGATCTGCCGCAGGAGACCTGTCTGAGTCCACTCCACTCTCTTTCTGAGCGTCTGGAATAGCGAGCGGCGGCAGTGCAGAATGGATGTGGATTCCTGTGTTCCGGGACGTCATGGTTCTTACGTTCTGGGTGTGCTGTACTCCCACCTTACTGGGAATTCCTTTGGAATTTGTGAGTTTGTTACTGTGCGGTACAATTGGCACAAAGGCTGAACCAGTCGTGGGAGGTTTGTTCTGCGCCGGCCTTCCAGAGACAAAACTGTTCAAGAAAGAAGTCGAGTGAGCTTTCTGAGCGTGGCTTTCTTTGGCATCTCCACCAACCGACAAACTTCCGTCAGCTCCACTGTGTTGAATTTGAGGTTCTGATTTCCAGTTGCTCAATTCTCGGAATGGTGCGTTTCCTACTGGAGGTCTGAACAGATTGCTCGTTCGCGATTCGCTGCCAAGGGATTCATGAGACAGAGTGCTGGATCCAGAGATCTGGGAGTCTGACGAGGAAGAGCTCACGGCTGCCCGAGTGAGAGAGTCAGATGCCACGGTTGGGATGCTGGGTAGCGGCATTGTGCTCGCTGATATCTTCACAGAAAGATTGGGCTCCGAATTTGCGAACAAGGATCGCGCAGCTTGAGGCTTGGTTTGAGGCACATTCGTGTCCAAACTGTCAAAGGAGTCAGGATCAAATGCTCCGTTTGGGCTCAAGAGTCCAGGGTCGAGTCGGCGCGGGGGCTTTCCGTCTCTGCTGGCGCGATAGACCACGAGTCTTTGCGACGCCTCTTGAATTCTTTGTCTGCAAGAAGAGATTTTGCCATTTTGAGAATCAACAAGAAGTTCATCCTTCACTATGGTCCTGAATGACGCACCTCGTGGGAAAAGTGCGCACCTCATGAGCAGCGCGGCCTCGGGCGTCGTGTCCCGCGGCGGTGACCACGTCTGGAATCGCGCTGCGCTCGCGTCCAGCTTGCGCTGGATGTCCTTCACCTTGAGGATGTACTGTCGCGTCACATGGTGGTCGCGAGGCTCACTCAGTGCGTCCAGCTGCTCGACGAGCAGCGCGGCGTGCTCCACACTCTCCTTCACGTCCTCGCGTCTGTGAAAGAGGAGGATTTAGAAGATGCAGTGCACGATGCTGTGCACCTCCGACTCTTCTCAAGCAAATAGGGTCCTGTGTGCTATGCTTGGAATCAATCCGTTTAGGCGATTGCTGTGCCACAACAATGCTCGCGCTCACACGTGCGGCACGGCGCTCCCGGGTCCGTTCATCCGGCGGCGCAGCGCCTGGTTGTCGGCGACGGCCTCCTGCAGCTTGGCGCTGAGGTCGGACGCCGCCTCGCCCAGGTCCTCGAGCACCTGCGCCGTGTGCGCCGCCTCGCGCTCGCCGTGCGCGTGCGCGCTCACCCACCACTCACACAGCCCCAGACACTGCAACAGAGGTGTTCTTGTGCACGAAAATGTGTTGGAGGGCGATGTGATGCAATTTTCAACAAAGAACAAAGACAACAGCCAAACTCACCTCATTTATGTGACCATTGAGAGCTTCAATCTGTTCTTCTAACCTGACAAAAAGACCGAAGAAACGACATTCAGTGTCAACTTACGGGTTTCATGAGTCTCCTCTTTCCTCCTCAATTCACAATCGCAACAAATCAGTTTCAAACAGAATCTGTGGCTGCACGTGAGCGGAAACTAGCGCGGCGCTCACTTGTCCTGGCGGCTGCGCGCAGCGAGCAGGTCTCGCGTCACGTGCGCCGTCGTCTCGACCAGCATCAGGTAGCCGGCGCAGTGCCGGTGGTTGCTGAAGTCGGCGTAGTAGCACGGCGTGTGACCGTACTGGTTCGATGAGCACACGTTCACACCGAACTCCACCAGAGTCTGCAAGTACAAGACGCTCTGTAGTTGATTGCCACCCTTTAATTGACAAGGTTTCTTTCACATTCTTGGACAGACGTACAACTGAAGATCCACACGATGAACTTTCATTTGTTGGAACGAGATTTTCTCCATTTTGGAATCGTCTGAAGCCAAATTCAGTTCATCTGTGTATCACAAAAAGAATCAGATGTTGAAACAGGCGACAAATGGGAGTCCAGACCTGGAGACAGGTGAGGTGTCCGTATTTGGCTGCCATGTGAGCGGGGGAGTTGAGGTGTTGGTCGAGCAGAGAAGAAGGATCGAGGTGGCGCCTCGAGTCCAGGCGTGACAACAACAAGCGCAGGCAGCCATCCTGGAGAGAAACATACGTGTTGTGAACTGGGAATCGCGTTTACTGCATCCAAGACGGACTGATTGAAAAGCATGTCCGATTACTTGTCCAAACTTGGCAGCCCAGTGCAGCAGCGTTCTTCTGGGTGCCGTGCCCTCCCCGTCCACGTTCATGTTGTCGATCAACCAGTCCAGGCACTCGATTTTTCCTTCCTGCAACGAGCAGCTCTGTGATCGCGACTTGCATTTTGGATCAGGCAACCGACAAAAGACGCACAAATTTCCGAAATCGGCTGAAATGACACCTCGCAGACGAGCTCTGCCACAAATGTCCCCGTGGTTGTTGTGTCAACATTTTGCTGTCGTGCGACGTGTCAATCACATGCGCACTCTTTCTATCACGTGCTCCCTCAGGGTCGGATCGATCCAGGGAAAGGACCAGACCCCCAAAACCTCACGTCTTCCCAACTGTTGCGCTGTGGGTGCGAACGCAATGAATGTTTCAAGGAACCACTTGGGCACTCGAGGGAGGGATTGCCCTCTGATCAAATCCTGGGTCCGCCAAGGGTACGTCGCAGAGCTGAACTTGAGTTTGAAACTGACCTTGATGGCAGCTGCGGCCGGGGTCAGCTTCGCTTTGTTCTCCGTCCTCAGAAGGTGGCGCCACGTGGTGCAGAGGAACTCCGTGCAGTCGAGGTGACCCCTGCCGGCAGCGAGGTGCAGCAGCGAGTTGCCCTGCTCGTCGCGCAGGGTGTGCGCGCTGTCGGCAGAGAGACCAGCCGTCTGCTGCTTCTGAAACAAGGGAAGCAGTGCTCAAGGCAGCTGTGGGTCTAATGTCATACACTGAATCTGGTTGCATAGGGGTTGTCACTTGGGGAAAGTGTACTGAGGAACCTGTCCCTTTTCAGAAGAAAGTGTGTTTAAGGAACGGGAAAGTTCCATTTCTGGATTATCCCCCCTTGCATACAAAGTTGGACGTTGGAAATTTCCAGTTCTTGGAAAACACTTTCAAACTTAAAACTTTGTATGCCGGGGGGGGGTGATCCACAAGTGACAGTTCATCACCCAGATCGCCGGTGGCAAACCAATACTCGTATCATGCGTCTAGTGGCTGGTAAAGAAAGGAGAATAACAGGCAAATTGCTGCAGTCCCACCTTTCACCTCCATCCCCTGTGGTCGTCTGCAGAGGGGTTGGGGAAGAGGAGGGGGCAAGTGGGGCAACCTTACCAACAACTCACCACCACTAGGTGTTCTGCCGAAAGGGACATCGCCCTTGTTGAGGACCAGGTGAGCGCCACTCGCCAAGAGTCCACAGAAGGGGTGTTGTAACAGGGAGGGCCGTGTGTGGTGACGATTTGAGGTTGTTTTAGTTGACATCGGCTTCGCCTCGAGAGATCAAATGGGCAACTCGTTGCATCCAGTCACAGCAACTCACCAACTTGTGCAGGTTCCCGTCCCAGGCGTGCTTGAGCGCTCCCTGCAAATGGTCCTCGGGTCGCTGCCTCGGGTAGCCCGGTCCCTGGTCCGAACTCAAGGAGGGTGGGTCCGTGCTGACCGTCTCGATGACGTGATGACCCCTGGAGGTGATGCTCGTGCTGGCCGCGGAGGGCGCTACCAGACTCTGCAGACCATCAGGCGCTGACTTGGGTTGGTGCCCCGACGCCTTTCCTTGTGAATTCTGGAAAAGAACCTGTATTGGTGTCACAATTGACCTGAGGACTGACAAAGATAAGCCAGAAAAGTGACCAAACTCGAACCTCTGCCATCAGTTTGATTGCACGGAGAATGTTTTTCGTTCTGAGCAGAGGTCTGGAGCACACAAGGCCTCACCGCTGAGCCAGGGCTGGAGGCCGCGGAGCTGGACGACTCCTTCTTGGACGGGCCGTGGGCCCGGCTGTGCGCGGACCGCGCCTTCTTGCCGTCTGCTGCCGACAACAGCGACGACGTCCGTCTCAGCTGCGTCGGGCGCTCCGGCTTCTGAGCCGCCGCCCGGTGCGCGGGGATCTGGTTGTCAATGCACACGGTCAGCAGGTCAACTGTGTTGGGCGAGTTCCTGAAGAAATCGCTCTCGTCCGAAGTGACGTCGGTGGTGGAGGAAAGCTGCTGCTCCTGGTATTTGTGTTTGTGTCTGCTGCTGGACAGGCAGGAGATTCCCTTTCCTTCTCTGTCCGTGTCCTCGTCAGAAGCTATGAACGTGGTCCCTGATTTGCAGTCGTAGCCTGAAATGACTGGAGTTTTCTGCTTGTCATTTTTCTTGCCTGGAAGAAGATTCTTCAGTTCGGGCATCTTGAATCTTCTGGATTTTCTTGGACTTGCACTTCCGTCACTTCTCTCTCCTTGTTGCTGGTTGTTTTCCGCATTTTCCTTCTTTACCTTTCCAGAAGGCTTCGACTTGTCATGTCGATCTCTGCTCAAGGATCTGGCTCTGTCTTTGCCAGAAGACCTGGTCCCTGACTTGTCCCTTTCTTTGTGTTTTCCCTTGCCGGTCTGCTCCTTGTCCCTGCTGGACCTGCGATTTTCCCTTTGGTGTTGTTTCGCAGTGGAAGTGGCCGGCTCGTTCTCCGTGTCGTCCCGTGGTATCTCCTCCGCAAGCCTCTCCTTGAAGCTCACCTGTTTGGCCAAAGCTTTACCCTGATCGTCAGTGTCTGGTGAATTCTGCGTTTTGTTGGAAGGAACAGTTCCAGACTTGAGGTGACTTCTTCGACGAGAGGACTCGGATCTGTTGGATGACCTCTGCTTCCAGGCCTGACTCGGAGCCTTGGAGAAGTCGGGCGCGACCGACGACGCGGACCCGACGCTTCTCGTGCTGCGGCGTCGCTGACTTTCACGGCTCAGGACATCTGTAGGAAAACCAACCGCTGTCAACGCCTCAAATCAACCACCCCTCCACTTCCAGACGTCCAATGTGAGAGTGACAACATGTGAGCAGAATGAAAGCTACCCAGGTACGCTTCTGGGTTGTTTTCCAGTGGGACGTCTTGCCAGTAGAGTCCAGGATCACCGGCCGTGAACTGGTCCCACTTGTACTCTTCCAGACCGAGCTGCTTCAGGTATGCCTGTGCGAGAACAAAAGGGGTGAGGCTCAAAGCGCTGAGACAGGCCAGCATCTCCTCCGCTGCAATGCAAAGTGCCATCGAGTTTGTGCTGAACAGCACCGTGCTGAAGGTCCATCCGGACAACCTCTTGCACAGGTGGACGTAGATCTACCTTGCCATCTTCAGGAATCGCCACCTCCAGTTCCTCATCCAAATTGAGAAAGTCCAGCTTTCCTTCCATGGTCGTCCACCTTAGAGCTCACGTATCACCTGCTGACCTCACTACCATTCTGTAATGAAAGCAAAATATATTGCAACATGAAAGCAAATATTTGAAACATTCTGTGCAATGAGCCAATGAGGGTTGAGCGGTTTGATACAAATTAGGGTGAATGACAAACCTTGAACCCTGCCAAGAGTGAATTAAACTGACCGGTTGCTTTCGTGCAAACAGAATCCAGGATTTTCTGACCAGCACTGAAGTAAATTCACGCCAGTAGTTCTGTGCTCAGACGACACAGGCCTCCAGCTCCACGTGACCACACAAGCACGAGGCGTGCGCCTTTGCCGACTTGGCAGATTGATTCTTTTGGGAGACTGCTTCGTTTGGTAGAAAGACGTGTGCCCGCGAACACATAATTGACTCGTTGGAGCAAATCAATAACTGTTCAATGCTGACGTGCCTTGCTCTTATTGTTCCTGCATGCGCGCGAGCATGTGAAACTGAAAGCAACATTTTCAGATCCAGAAACTAATTTCCTTTTGCTTTTCCTTGAATTCGCAGAGTTAGCATCGAAAACCCAGAAGTCTGTCCCTCTTCAAAGTCCAGTCCACCACCCAAAGGGACAGCGCAAAGGCTCGACGTGCAGTGTTGACGATGCGCGTTGTGAGTGGATCTATCCGCGAGTCGTCTTGGCCCGAGGAAACGTTGCATGCACATAATTTTCGCATTTCTTTTCACGACCCCTTCTTCTGTGCACAAGGGACGCGTTCGATCAATTTTTGCTCTCGCTCTGAAGCGTGCAAAACTGAGGTCAGTGCATATGAGTCTTTCTCACAAACGTGCTGAAAATATTTCACACCGCGAGAGTCACATTGAAAAGGAAACAAGAACCCCACGTGTAGAAAAAAAGAGTTTTGGCCCATTGAATTGTGGTTTGCACGTCGTCTGAGTGGACTACGTGAAACAAACCCCTTCTGGCTCTGCAATTTTTCCACTTGTGTGAGATCTCTCAAATCCACACGGATATTGAGTTCTACACAGGTCCCTGCACCGAACAACCTTTCCATGCAGGCTCTGGCTACCTGGCGAATGGAGTTCGGAAGGGAAAATTTCCCCAAGGTTGGTCCGACAAACTTGCTTGTTGGTACTGCCGCATGCAGGGAAGGACAACGGAGACTTTGGCGACACGATGCAAGACCAGCACAAATTTGGTGGACAGGGCCGACCTCAAGGAGTCGCGTGATCCTAACTGTGACGTGTGAAAAAGAAAAAAAAATTCACTTGTGCCACAGTGAGTACGAGTACACCCGAGCGGTGACAAGCAAACCTTCCAGATCAATGCACACAATACAGAAATTGGATCACGATGTAATTTGCATACTTCCTCACCCGCGCTGCACAAAATTTCCCACAGAACAAATGTGAACACTTATTCAAACAAAGATTTTGATCCACACAGATCTCGTATTCTGCCACAAAATCTCAAAAGTCCCAAAAAGTTACCTTCGACCCTCTTCAAGACGGGAAGTCCCAGCGAAGCCAGTAGTAAATTTTTCCACCCAATTTGTCGCGAAGCACAACAAATTTTGGCACGGAAACCCAGTTTGCATATTTCCTTCACGCATACGCATACTTTTCACATACTTCAAACAATCTAACATTAATATGGCAAACTGTGGCTGGTGTGTGGCGTTGGCCCACTTGGCACGGCTGAGGGAGCTCTGTAATGGGAGCATGTGCACTGCGTTCTGCTCTGCTGCCTGCGACACAGCCAAGCTTTTCGTGAAGCCTGAATGGCACTGCCCGTGCAGACCTTACGCCTTTCCGGTTTTGCGCGCCGCAAATACGAGACAATTGGCTTTCTCTCTCATCACGCAATTGCCATTTCCAATCTGACGTGTACTCGACTGAAATCAAGTGTTCGAGCTCGCAGGCTTCAAGGGACCTGATCTCAATTCAACTGCAATTTTGAGTTTCAAAGCAAAGTATATGAGTTCAACGGACGACACGAGTATGAGGAGGAGGTGCACAGAAGAGACTGGCGAGAAGAGGAAGATGAAGACGAAGAGGAGGAGTGAGAGAAAGATGAAGACGAAGAGGAGGAGTGAGAGAAAGATGAAGACGAAGAGGAGGAGTGAGAGAAAGATGAAGACGAAGAGGAGTGAGAGAAAGATGAAGACGAAGAGGAGGAGTGAGAGAAAGATGAGGACGAGGAGTACATGTCATTTTCATCCAGCCCATCATCATCCCCATCATGTCCACCACAGATGTTTTCATCTTCACTTTCATCTTCCTGTTATTTTTTCTTTATCACCATCAAGCTCAACTCTCACCTCCAACCCCATCCTCACTTCAGTCATCGTTCCCTTCATCCTCCCCTCGTCATCTACCTCCCGCAACCTTCTGCTCAGGATACCAGCAGGCTGAAAAACTTCTGAAATTGTTTCCATGGCAGTTTTCATTTCAAAGACGAGTTTGTGAGAGTTCATGATCACGAGGGTGTTTTAGCAAGCGCATTCCGTAGGCGTAACACGCAACGTAGAACGCAGACCGTGGGGAAAAACCTTGGCACCTTGGTACCTCCGAACTGGTATGAGTCTCAAAGCACCAATGTGCGTCGTGTACTCCCACTATACGGTGACCACAGTGGGCCTCACAACTTGGTTTGGATGCTTGTTTTTTTGTTCCGCTTGAAGGTTTCACACAGAAGGAATCCCAGAAAAAAAACTGTGTCAACATTCGCGGCCGCGGGGAAAAGTCCCAATCACCTCCAGATTCTTTCTTCGTGTCCAAACAAAGAAGTTTCAAAGTTGAATTGTGGTTCTCGTTTTTTTGTACGGTTATACGCACAAGCTTTCATAGTCTGACGAAACCACTGTTCTTGACAAAAAGTCACCCTCAAAGGGGTGAAACACCAGCATTGGAGTGCAAACTTGTGTCGTGATTGTCAAGAAACAAGACGAAAATTACACTGTGTTTCGAACAGGATTCATTGTGTGCCGTTTGTGAGGGAATTCGTGGGGGGCCACTTTGTGCTGGGAGGACTTCTGAATGATGAACAGTGCGATTACTATCGCAACATGGCTGCACGGCTCGAGGAGGTTCTTTGCAAGGTGTGGCAGGATATGTCCGCTTACCTTGACCGGGTTGCGAACAAAATGCATGTGCAGTGAAAACGGCAATTTGGACCAAAAACAGCATCAGCTTTCCGTTGTGACGCTCCTGCACACTTTAAGCATTCTGACACCACGACACTGGATTTGTCTCTTGGGTGTTGCCCAAAGTCTTTTGGGTCACAATGAGCCAAATGAACCAATTTGCAAGCAAAATTGTTTCAAGTTCCCAGAAAAGTGGGCCCATTGACATCCATTTGTCCCAAGTACAGATCAGCCATTTTCACTGAATCACCTCCTCAAGTCTTCCTCTGCCATTGTGCACAGCAGATATGTGCAAGAAGAATCCTGCCTGCAGCCATGGAACGAAGTTGAAGAAGCTCTGTACAAAGATCTGGTTTGGTGTGTTGGTCTTTCTGAGAATAATGATGTCGACGCTGGGGTGAACCAGGGTACCCGTGCATGTCAGTCTTTTTTCGAAGTATAATGTCCAATCCTTCTACTCTCGCGTCTTATTTGCTCCACCGTGGTCTATTACGGCAGTAAGTTCAAGTACAGGCTGTGTACTTGTCGTTGTTGTGCCAGATACAGTAGCAAGTCTGTGGTGTTCACGTCCAGTAACCATGTAAGATAGTTTTGGTCTCAGTGTAAGTGCCAGGAGAGGAGAACCAGCTCTGAGCTGAGAGCAGCCACATTCCTCCTTCACCCCTCTTCATCTGGGCATTTACTACACCCTACAGCTCCTATGGTTTTGTCTAAGTTCCCTTCTATTTCATGGAACTAGTGTCTATTTACCTTACTGCATACAATCTATAAAATCTGCTGGGTCTTTGACCATCATACCCGCTTTCAAGTGAAAAGGTCGGTGCTACCTTACACTCCCGTAGGTCCAAACAGAAAAAAAACATTCCAGCAGGTGGATTTTGCTTTGGACCCAGAGGCGCGAGTCACCTGATGACGCACGGTACCTCCGTCCTCCCAAAAATAGAAATGGTGTGGTGTTCAGGTCATGTTTCAAAGTCGAAGAACTGGTTTCTGACCAAGCTTTCGATCCCTCCCCAAATCGAATCATTGCAGTGGGCAAAAGGCATCTTCCGGAATCACGAGGCTTGCAAGTGCTCACACACATGCACACACACACACTCAAGCAAACACACACACACGCACACACACACACACACACACACACACACACACACACTGGTGCTTGAGTTCTGCTCAAAGCTTGTTTGCGAGAACCTTGTTTGGTCCTCCATCAGTTCTCAATCCACACAAAAGATCTCCAGGGGCCAAGCACAGACGCCGTGAGATTCTGTGCAAGTCACTTCCACGCAAAACATCTGTCAGGAGTTTTGTGATCTTGCTGATTTTGCTCCAGATTGTTGACTCTCAAACCAAACCCAAACGTGAACGCACATGTTCTTGTTCCAGCAGAAAGTCACAGACAAGGGAACAAGGGTGATATGGAAGGAAGGGGTGATGTTTAAGATTCTGGATTGAGTGAGTTTTGAATAACTATCAATCCAAATATCCAAGTTCTGATGGCAGGTATTTCTCAAGTCATGTAGTTGGAGTTGGTCACAAATGGCATTCTATCTAGCATCTGCAGGCAACCCCAAATTACA
>JAAUXT010006829.1_pt1 | contig 12842 bp, 10 predicted proteins | sample 7278171 | NCBI WGS metagenome assembly JAAUXT01 (sample SAMN14350112, study PRJNA611818) | marine sediment metagenome | isolation source: surface marine sediment (1.8m) | place: French Polynesia: Moorea | collected 2018-08
GGCACTTGGCCTCTAGACCAATCAGAAGGCTGGATTTTGAATTCTAGACCAATCAGAGGCCTTCCCGCCCTCATTATCTCTGCCCCATAGTGGGGGGCTCTTCTCTTGTACGTCAAATATAAGTGCTGCTGGAGGGTACATTTCGACCAGCAAAAACACGACTGTGTGCCTGCGGTGACTAAATTAAGCGTTGATTATGGTAGAAAGATGACAGACAACGGCTTTTGAACCAAATTTTGTTGACTACAAATTTGCCCAGTCTACTTTGTGATTCGTGATCATACACAATTAACCCAGGCCTTGTTAGAGACCGAACTATTGCTCTGTCTGTGGATCTGGCCAAAGATTCTCTCCAATCAAGTCTTGCCAGACTTTTGGTGACAAACTTTGCTTCGGAACTCTGCTTTGGACACCACAGAAAACCCAAGCCGACGGTGAAACGAAAGCTACAGACAAGGAAGTAAAGACCACTCGCGGTGTTTTGCGCCATCAAAGGAAAATCAAAGAACGCCCCACTGTGGGTCTGGCAGCAGTATTTTTCAGTCTGCAGAAAAGCTCACATCCGGAGAGAGGACAGAACAACAGACGCTGCAGAAAAGCTCACATCCGGAGAAAGGACAGAACAACAGACGCACGATACACGTTATCTGTGGCGCAAGGTGCTCAGCAACACTTGCGCACAAACTGAGTTTGTGAGCGTACGAATGTTGCTCACCACGGAAAGGTCTCGGTTCTTCTCTGGAAAATGTCACCTGATCAATCCAGATCTGTCCACCCTTGCACAAGAAGACTCACTCCCAGCCTCGCTAAAAGTGCCCAGGACTGCACTTGAAGGAGGTTCACGCGCCCAATTGTGGTTCACCACTCATCAATGCCGCATCTGTTTGTATATATAGCTGGGAGGTCTTTGGTTTGGTGGTGGCATTCTGCCGTTTTTCAATCTAAATTCTTGGCACACACTTCAACTACTTTGTTGTTCACAGACTTGGTCCACGAGAAAAGTCTCAGCACACGTGAATCAGCATTCATCAGGTGACATGAAGTCCCCCAACACACGGTTCTTTGTCAAGGAAAGAATCAGCTTCAACCCGTTTTGGAAAAAGTCTGCACCGTCTGTGGTATATATTTCATTCGACAGACTTCTGACAGGGGACTGACAAAGTCTGCCATCATTTCCTTATGAAAAACATTGCCAACGAAGATGAGGTGTCCACGGTACCAACTGTACGAGGGTTTTTACTTTTTGGCAGGTCTTTATGCCAGTGGTCGTGACTTTTCAAATGCGAAAGACACAAGGACACAATGTGTCAAACTGAAATCACCAGTCAAGCAAGGTCAATGTCCCAACAGAAATCACCCACTGATTAGTGATTGGTTTGTGCCACAAACACTGTCAGAAGTTAGAATTCCACGAAACTCGTTGTCTCTTCCAAAACATGTTCTGTGTTCTTCCAAACAGATAACGGCAGGAACATGGTTGCTGTTTCAGACATTACAAAAGGTTGGCCTGTTTGAGGTTTCGTGGTTATGTTGTTGTTGGTTTTTTCTGTCCATTGTAGTTCTCTCGCAGAAAAGCTCTCCTTGGCACAAGATGTCTTTGAAACAAGCCTGTGTCTCTTGGAGGAAAGCTTTGAAGCAAAGAAATGTCTTCAAGATTTTCAACATCATTTGGAGTGTGCTGGACCTGAGAGGAATATCTGGTTAGAGCCACATGGACACAACCATAGCCCAGGTCGAATTGCAGGAGTTTCATTGGAAATGGCAAGGGGATGCAGGGAAAGTGAAAGATTATGAACGCGACAATGGACTCACCAACGGGTGGACACCTGTAGAAGTATCTTTCTTCATTGAAAAGAAAAACACCGCTCTTGTCGATAGTTCTCGTGATATTTAATTCGACTCTGTGTTCAAACTGAGCGGACGTGCTTCTCACATACTTCCCGCTTTACCACAAGATGCTGCAGAAATATTCATCACTCGCACACAAAGCGTCAATCGTAATGAGGCGAGAATCTTTGCTCAACTGTTGGTAACGTCAACTGTGTCGTCTTTGCAGCAATAATAAGGTCGCCAGCTGTGTCAATTCGGGTTGGTTCTCAAGGAAAGGCAATGCAAGTAATTCCATTTCTCAGACCAACATTGTGTCTTGAATAAGGAACGGCTGTTGGATTACAGCAACAAACATCAAAGGGGAGATTGATACTGCACCAAGCAGATAATTAATCTGAGCACTTGGGACGACGGTACTTCAGAAGGAATAATTGACAATAAAGGTGTCCAGTTCCCATACTGCAATGATGCAAAACATTTCTCTTTGTGATGATGATTTGTCCAGGAAGATAATCTTGGTTCCCCAAGAATCTGTTTTCACCAGCTCATCAGAGAAACTCCTCCACTGCGCAAGGTAAGTGTCACTGTGAAGTCATGCGCTGCTTCTTTATTTTCTGCCCAATCACCAGTTGTCGGATTTTCCGGCAATCCGAAGCTGGATGACCTCCTTCCTCTAGTCCCCTCCATTCGTTTTTGGTTCGGAACACAGGCATGTCCTGCGTTCACGTCGGACTGCCTGCGTACCCTGCGGTGAGGTCACACCCAGGAGTACCCGCCCATCACTCACAGCCATGAAGAGGGTGCACATGCGTCCACAAACAATCTACACATTCAGAAGAATCAAATCAACTTGCAACGCCCAACGTGATGAGGCCAGCAGACCACTGAATTTTGAGTGTGTCCTTGGTCCTGGTCGGTACTTCAAGCAGCATGGATAAAAACACCCCAATTTGTAGCCCAGGCAAGCTTCTATGCACGAGGTCCCGCTCTGTTCGAATTCACCCGTTTCAAACCTTTTGTTTCGATCATTGATCCTTCCACACAGTGCTTGTTCTGATGCTTCCCGTGCTGACAAATTGTGCGTTTTCCTGACTGGTGGGGCCATTTTTGGTGTGCACGAAATTTCACGCTGCTCTCATGTAAAACTAACGGCAGACGAAGGCACCAACTCCAAGCAAAATAGTCGTTCTCCGTTCTTCAGAAGACAAGTTCATTCCTGTATCTCCACTTGAGCAGATTCTCGCTGTGCGAGTCAACACCTTGTTGAAACCACGGAATGTTTTCGTTGAAGGGGGGGGGGGGCACGCGGAGTGCAAAGCAATTCCTCTGGAAATTTAAACTGAAGGTGATACCGTCGTTAGCTCTCCAGCTTGAAGTCTTATAAACTCAGCCAAACTGTCGTTGGTCAGGCAGGGATTCAACATAAGCTTGCCTGGGACACACACCGAAATGTCCAAATCTCATCCTAAAATCTTGGTCGAACCTCTTCACTGCTCACAGAAAAAACGGAACGCCTCGTTTCGGTTTGTTTGACACTCAAAGCAAAATTGTCGTCAGATGAGATTGGAGAACCCAGATTCAAAACATTTTTTCTGCCAAAGTGGAAGAAAGAAGCTTTCCTGCCTGTGGTCGAGTGTCATCTGCACATCTTACGTAGATCTATTCACGTCGTCACGTTTCTTGGTTTCCAATCGTTCAACTGGCGTCAAGAAACTTCCCGCGGGAGAACTTCTGGATAGACCGACAGTCTGCTCTGTGGCACGCACGCTATTTTGGCATCAACCACCCCAGCTTTCTTGCGAAACTAATTCTTTCGAAAGTCCAGCTGCGAAACAGGCAATTTGCGAATTAATGACAGGAGACCGCGGAGTATCTGCCCACAGCGCTGTTCCGAGACAGACTCAACAGAAAACTTTTTTCAGAATGTTGCCTCGGGGTACGTGAGTACGGAGAGTGTTCCAAGTGGAGACAACTGCGGGTGGGTAAAGCCTTACTGGAGCAGGACGTGTCTTGTGTCATGATGCATGTGACACCCACAAAAGCTCTGTCCTGCGTGTGTGTCAGGACCAGGATGATCAAGGTTGTCGTTGCTGTCGCATTGAATCTCAGGCCCAAGACGAAATGCATATCGCTACACGGAGTCCTTGCGCAACAAGTGGAGTTAATTTCCAGCAAGTTTTCCCTTCAAAATACATAGAGGTGACAAAGATTCCTTCACTCTTTGTGGTGCTGGATTATTACAACAAAATTTGTGCCTTGGAGATTGGGGTCAGCACAGAATTCCAACGTATTGTGGTTTTGGCCTTGAGAAGGCGTGGTCACAGTGTCACTTGTCACAACAAAGACTCAGATGCAGGCATTCAGATAAAGTGTGGACCTCGTCTTCAGTAAGCATGTATGTTGTTTCTTTTTCAGGTTGGTGTTTCTTTTCCACACTTCAAAACAGCTCAAAGTGTACTTACCGTCAGAAACGCTCCACCTGATTCTCCGTGAAACACTGCAACTATCTTATCCTTGTGTGTCTGGACTTCAACAAGATTCTGATTGTGTTCCTCTCAACTTCCGATCCAGCGTTTGTCACAAAAGTATTTTGAACGCATGTGGTAACCAAACACTTTTCTGCCTGCTCAGGTAGTCATTCCCGTTTTCATACCACTGACAAATTTATGCTCGGTTGAAGCATCTCTCCACGGTGTCCGGGCATGAAGCTGCTTTTCAGCTGAATGCCAAACTTTCACGTGACCTTGCCCGTACAATTCTATGCATTGTCCTGGGTGTTCAATTTCAAACCTCCCCTTTGGCGTGCCGTGAAAACAATTCAATTTATGAGCGCTCGTGCATGATCTACTGCAAATTACTTGCACACAAACTTCCGCCAGCTTTGTAAACACTGGCACAACTCAACGAGAAGTCCCTTGGGTTGGTCTGCGTGCCACGAGGTGAGAGTCCGGTGCGGCGCCACATCGGACGGAGACGCATTTCATGAGTGAAGGTGTGATCGGACACACAAGTGAAATTTTCACCCAATGACAGCAGAAAAAGTGCTGTACATACTTCTCACACAACTTCGGCCAAGCAGTGATGAACCAACGACCAACAACAGAAGGTTGGACGTTCCATATCTGTATCTCCCATGCAGCTAGACTGTTGTGCAGCTGTGGTGCACATGGTCCCATTTATCCGCTGTGTTGGATTTTGTAGATTGATGCAGTTTCCTATGCATGTGAATGAGAGCTTAAAAATTCAGAGATGTCGTGTTGTGGTGCCAGATCTATTTCTTTCTCTGGAAATAGATGCTTGAGCGGTGCAGATGAGAACAGATTCTACACTGCTGTAGTGCTGTGGTCACAAAAGCAGAACAAGCAGAAGTGACTGTTTTCTTCGAGAAAAGTCTCCGAAAGTCTGTGTGGTCTCACAACAAACGTTTGGGTGAACTCTCTCAAAACAAAAAATGATGTGGAAAAAACTTCCATACCACGTCAGGACACACGGCTTTTTGCTGCCTGAAACTACGCTCTCAGCATGGGCAAATGGTCCCACGTGTATTTTCCCCGACTCTTCCATTCCTTTCGGAGCAAGAACGTGCATCTGAAAATTTTCCTTCGTGTCACTTGGCACGGTGCGGTTCTGCCTCGTGCTCGACGGCCATCCCGTGTTGCTTCAAACTCAGTGCCAAGGCCTCGCGTCTCACTTCTCCTGACTGGTATTCCTGACTTATTTGTACTTTGGACTTTCAGTCCGAGAGATAGACTCTATTACATCATCCGAGAGGAGGGAATAAATTGACCTTTGCAAGAAAATAATGTGAAAATTGGTGGTCGTGTTGCAGGTCCAGCCAGGTGAAGCCAAAGGCTTGAAAACCAGTGACATTCATGTGTGCCTCCATCCACAATGTTACACCCCTCCCCTCCTCACCCACCCCCGTCCTCAGCTGGTCCCTCCCCTCAGCCACCCCCTTGACCACCCTCTCATCCTTGGTCAAGCCCAATCCTCCTTGAGCAGCCAACCCCCCTCCCTCTTCAATAGTGTGCTTTGCATGTTTTGAACTGTTTGAATTTCCAGCAAAAACATTTTGCCCCCAGGACTGCGAACTCTCTGACAAAAAGAAACTTACAAAAATAAGCACAAACATCAAAAAGTTTTCAAAAAAATATTTTGTTTTTCTTCCACAGGTTCTCTTGATGATTCTGAGCAACTTTCTGAAAGGAACCCCTGTGTGGACATTTATATTTGGTGAATCCTGGGTGTGGTAAATGCAAAAGAGAAAATATTTGTTTCCCAGGCTAAAATATGTTCCTTGTCATTTTGAGCAACTGATGTCAGACTGACTTCAGTTCATCTGAAACTGCAACGATCAAGTTCACACACTCTGCTTGGAACATCTTGTTATGAAGACGAGTAAAAGCATCAGGAGATACAGAATATTTTTGTCATTTGGAATGAAAAATTGTTCTTTTTGTGATAGAATTGACAGCAAGATGAGAGTACGAGGAACACCATTGTAGAAGTTGCAACGTAAGTGCGAGTTGCAAGTGTGACAAGCACTGCGCATGGAATCAAGAGAACAAATTTGTCCCATGAAGTTTATTTTTGGCGTTACGCGAAAGAAGCTGCTGCGTCTCTTCCATCAGGCTCGTTTTGTTTCTTGTCACAAAAGCTGTTGCTTTGGACTCAGTGATCATATCAGGTCGGCAGACAAGCAAAACTCCCTCAAAAGACACTAACCAGACAGACTTCTGGAGTGGAACTGTCGGTCACTGACATGACTGCAAACAAGATTTCTTTCTCTTCAAAAAAAAAAAGAAGACCGAGTCGCAAGCAACGGACGCGCTTTGTTTCCCAACAAGATGAGTTTGATTCTATTCTTCACGATAACCCCCCAACGTTGCCGCAAAAATCAAGAATAATCAAGAAAAACAACAAACTTTTTGCTTGACCCCCAAGTTGCCACTTGGCACCAGAGCCAAGAACACAACCGCGAGGACGAAGAACAGAAATGGTATTTCTCCAACTGAGAGCCGACTGTGACTGTGGCTCTTGACAAAATGGTGACTTTAGATCGTGCAAAACACCGCGACTTTTTCCGGGTTTTCTGGTCGCGGAAGCGCGACTGGGCACACATGCAAATGGCCAAGGAACAAGCAAAAGTATAATTTCAATTCTTGATTGGCTGAGCACAAATGCTCATGCCAGGGCACATGCACAAATGGCCCCGGTGTCTCAGGACCAGACCCTGACCGCAACATTTCTCCGACGTTGTTGTGTGGTCCTGAAATTTCAGCACCAGACAACGATGTCCTTGTGTAGTCCTAGAAAAATTTCAGGACCAGGCTCCGACCTGCCAGGACTGAGTTCTGACCAGTCAGACTGTGGTCCCAGCTGAAATTTTATTGTTTTAGGACCACAAGGCGACTTGATTAGGAAGTTGGTATGTAGTCCTCATACCACATTCTGATGCAAAAAGCACTGTGTTAATGGGTTAGTAGGAGTTAATAGCAATTAAGATGTGCGTGTTGCATTTGGATCTGTTTGAGTTCTTCTGTTGTCTTGTATGAGCAAATCTTCTTCAATAAATCTTCAAAATGTCACATTCAACTTATTTGTTTCTGCTTGAGTTGTGTTGTGATGGGCTGAGGCAATTTTGGCGCCAAATGTCCTGAAAGGCATACTCGTTTTTTCGGATACCAAGGCCAATGAATTCCAGTTCAAAGTTTTGGCGGAAAAGAACACAAACCAAAATCACCACCACCCTCTCTTGTGTGACAAAGCGAAGCAAAGCACATTTGTCTACCTGTTTTTGTTTTGGTTGTTGTTTTGTTATTTTTTCAAGGGAAACTCAAGAGCGGAACAGGTCGCATTTGCCACGCCACACCACTGCAAGCAACAACCGTCAACCTGGTGAGAGATAATTAACGCGTGGAATTGCTGTGAAATGATCCCCTGCAAGTGCATATGTACATGCGGACTGGGAACAGACGAAGACACGTGAAAGTTGGTCGCGTGCAGAACTCGTTATTTGCAGCTGCAGCACCATAGAAATAAACAAAGTTTCGTGTCTTCTGGCAGTGTGAATTTTTTGTCATTTCCTGTATTTACACAAATAAAAACAGTTTCAAGTAGTTTTGAGCGACAGAAGGGAACGTGCTTGTTTGTCAAGGAAGCTCAGCTGACGGAAAAGGAAAATGCCCGAAACGTAACTTGACTGACGTGGTGGCAAAGCTTTAAATTGTTCTTTAACTTCAATTCGTATTGGTAGATCTAGGGAGCAATGTCTAACGTTTTGAAGTTCTGGTTTGCTGCTGCTGCTCCATCCAGAGTTGATTGTGTTCGGCCTCAAACGCGATCTCGGGTCCGTTGGAAGTGTTGTTCACAAGCCGCGTCAACAGAACGACACCCTCAGGCCGCAGACACACTACCAGTCCTGCAACTTGAGTCCTGGTCCCTTTCATTTTGGCAATGCTGGGTACATTCAGAAAGACACATACTTGTACAGTGGTGTTGTGTGCGGGTAGCCCTGCCGCCTCGGAAAGGCTAACCGTGCACTTCACCGTAAACATTGCCCGCTCACAGTGCTGTAGTGCTACAGCCTGGGTTCAAGCTCAGGCTGCACCAGAGAGAGAATAACTCATATGCAAGCATTCTACTCAGTCTGGGCAAAGTACTAGACTGCAGGGTGAGTGTCGTATTGTGGCTTTTATATATTGGTTCCAGATTCTTGCCCAAAAGAATAGCTTCAGCCTCGTGCAGCTCCACTGAAGCAGCTTCTCCAGGTACTCAGCACTCCGGTGAAAGCTGGATTGCACGCGTGGGAAGATGCGATATCTTCCACACGACAGTGGCGCTGAAGTTGACCGACCAGGGCCAAACAGGACCAAGCAGAACCATGCAGCTGGGGTTTGGAAATTCCATTCTCTTCTTGGCTTGGTTTGTTATCGGAACCTGCTGCATTCTGCTCCAAACAGTGATTTTGCACAGATGTCTTCCTGTTTTCGATTCCATACATTTCCCCCTGTGTATGAACACTTCCCCCACCTCCTGAGTGAGAATTTCGTCTCCGCAGTGAGAGAATGATAAATCAAGTTATTTCACATGGAAAGCTCGTCTGCAAGCAATGAGCAAATGGGCGCGAAATTTGTGCCAATTATGGACGTTAAGCAGCCGCGAGGAATAATCTACACAAAACATTGCTTTGTAATTTCATTGTCGCTCGCTCCCGCAGAAGCACTTTTGTATCCAGGCATGTCTATACCTGAGTCTTTGCAGCGGCCTGCAGTATTGTGATGCAGATCTACACACACCTGGAATCAGGCCAGCACACATCTATCAAAGTGAATTGTTATTTGTTTCGTAACAGGCAAAAATCCGTGTCAACATGAATGTCCCTCTGATTTTAGACTTTCTTCTCAATTTGCGACTTGTGCAGATGTTCGATGAAGAAGCTATTTCATCTGGAAAGAACATAAATGCAAGGGGCAAGTGTCTGTCCCACCCCGCACTACACCACGCCCTGGAGCCAGCAAATGTTTTGCCTCATCTTGTGACAGGAAGGGATGAGTGTCACATAGATGTCTGTCAACAGACGCATGTGGAAGAGCACTCGAGACAAAACAGACAACAGATCACGAACTCGGTGTGACCCAGAGGTGAATTTATTCTCAAGACTTGCATTTTGCTGTTCTAACATTGCCCGATGACATTCAAAATTCAAACAAATGAAAAAGAAGGGAATAGTTGAAAAATTACGAACGCGATACTTTCTTTCCAATGTACAGTTGTGTTTATTGGCATTTTCTCCACACGCGTGCACGTATGAAGTGTACACAGTGACAGGAGAATCGTCAACCAAACAATACACATCTCACACTGAAGATACAACTTGATAATCATCTTTGAAAAGCCCACCTGCGTCACTTTTTGATATCATCTTGCTATCAGCGAAGCCGCTACGTGCGCTTCCAACTACTGGCAACGAAAGCTTTCTGGGTGTCCCAGGGTCTGCTAAGAGTCGGTCGCAGGAGGTCGAGAACTCCACCACAACGCTTTTATCTCCTTCCTCAGGAGACGGGCTCTTGATGACAACGCTCTTTGGCGTGTGCTTCTTGAGAATGGATTTCTGTGAGGGAGATCGCTGATAGGAGCTGACCGACTCGGACCGGGTGAGCAGGTCTCCCTCAGTTGAAGTCTCGTTGTCCGAGTCACTGTTGTAGGAAAAGCTCGAGATGGGCAAATCCAAGTAGACTTGATCAGAATACAGCTTTTGTGGACCCGCGTTGTCCAGGCTGAAAGTTAGGCGGGGCGCAACCTTTTTGCCCACACAATCCCTGTTCTTGTCAGTCGCAGACGTGCTCTCTGAGGTCAATCCCTTCTTTTCCGTTTGAGTTATTGTCGCCGCCTTTGCGGTGGCACTCAGAAGCTGGAACTGTCGCTCCCGTTTCCGAACAGAAGCCATTTCTTTCAAGTAGCGGCTCAGCTTGCGGTCCGACTTGTTTTTACGAATGTAGGAGGCGATCATCATGAGGATGGAGCAGCCGTAGATGAAGATGACGGCCACCACGTAGTAGAGCGCGCCCACGTCGTCCTCGGCGTGCTTCCGACCCTCGTGCACCTGCAGCGCAACCAACACAGATGAGCACAGTGTTGTCATTCAGACCCTGGGGTTTGAACGTTGTTCAGCGGAAGGCCGTTGACTTGATAATGTACACTGCAATCAAATCAGCGAGTCAGGCAAAAACAATCGCGTCCGTGTTTGCATCGCAATCTGTCTCCCAAATCCATTTGATCATACGAAAAAATGATACACGTGCACGCACCACGGATGCTACGAATGAGCCATTGGCCGCCTGTTCTATTTTGAAGCTGAAGCTGTGGCGTCTGCCATCCATTCTTCCAGACGCCAACTGCAAATGAACGATGGAATTAGATTTCTTTGTTTTCATGCAAGCGGTAATCATCCGTGTTTGTGACGCTTCAGGCATGCAACGCAACGCCTGAGGACACACAAACGCACACACACGCACGCACACACACACACACACACACACACACACACACACACACACAAAGAGAAACATGCTCACTCTCTCTCTCTCTCTCACACATACACACACACACACACACACACACTCAAACCACGCTTCTATAGCCAGGTGAAAGAGAACCTTGTGACGGTGAATGATTTTCAACCAATCTCAACTCAACCCCAAACTCTGTGAAAAAGTGAAAACAACACCAGGACCAAACGTCTCCATTTGACACCTTTACCTCGTTCATTCCACACGGCTGTCACTTCTTGTAGTTCTCCCTCTTTTCACTCAGTCCATTCGCTTTCCGATCTGGCATCTGCAAGAAGATGAAACAATGACAAGATCATCCCAGTGCGAGTGAGCACACACCGTTTCTGGCCTCCACATGCAGGACTCATGCTGACAGCAATGAATCATGAGCAGGAATAAACAATACAATCACAATGTTGCAAAAATTGTAGTTTTTGCTTCTCTGTGGTTGTTAATGACCAGTAAGTTATAAATCAAACACTGAACAAACGAGAACATCCCACGGTTGACAGTTTTATCCTCCGGCGAGTGCTGTTTTTCACTGTCATTGCGTCAGGACTTTGTCCCAGTTCCAATCCTTCAGGTTGCGCAACTTGTGTTGATGAATGTCACCCTCAGACATCATATTTTCCTGAACTGAACTTGTATTTTTTATCTTGTCACTCACCGGAAGTTGTGAATACCTTTCTCAACTCAAAAGTTGCAGGGACATCTGAACCTGTCTGCACACAAACCAACCTGATTTCCTGACAGCTCTGATGAAACTGTCTTGCATGAGTCCAGACGTCAGTGTCACCAATGGTTCATCACGCCCAACAAACAGCTCAGGACGCAAATGTGATCGCTACTGCAGCAGTAAGGCTGCTGAGACATATCAGTGAACATCCTCAGGAGCCTCGGTTGAGGTAGAGTCAGCTCAATTAGGCCGTCATCTGAAGCTGATGTTGGGCCTCGCCGCCGGTCGTATCAGTTCACCTCGGTAATTGCATCCATCGGTAATAACGGCTCGAAGGCACGAGGGGGGCTGCGTCGACGCTGGTGCGTTGAGCTTTCTGCTTCTTTTGGATTGAGGCACAAGACACGTTCACTCGGCGTGATCGGTTCAAGACCCAACATGTCGTTCTGATTTGTGTGCATGAAGATGAGACTTTTGCCACTCGACGACGAATTGCCAACCATGGAGCAGACAAACGCACCTGTTGCGTTTCCAGCCAGCAAGTCCTGCCGTTGTTCTTTGTGGTGGACAATCACGATCACCTCAAGTGCATTCCCTGTCTCCTTGTGATTTTCAAAGACACAGTCCTTATTGTGCCCAGATTGGTTGACAGACCTTCGGGCAGTGTGATTCGGAGAAGAAAAGAATTGGGGTGTTGTTTTGTTCTGCTTTACAATTGGTGGCCCGATGACCAACGCCCTGTCAGACAGAAATCGCGTTCCGTGTATCTTCGCCCTTTGTCACCATCATGGAGGCCTCGCGCAACGAGAAAAACCTGTTTTTTATTTCCTTGTTTTTTTTTTCCTCGAGCTCTCATGCATCTCTTGCACACTCATTCTGATTATAATGATCAACTTGGCACCCGCGATTGAAAACACAAAAAGTGTGGTGCAATCTTTCACGGTGGACCAAAGCTGTGCTTAACACTAGCGGCGCCCATAGCTCCGATAGGAGCTCAGCGGCACCTGTAATGGGACCGGCACCGCTCATTTATTAATTGCGGTCATTGAGCTGCACCCCACTCAGAGATGCTCTGTACACTTGGAACTCGAGCGCTCCAGATCCTATGGGAGCATCACTTTCATTGGGACTGATTACACGTGCTTGGGTTTGATTGACAGTACAGTTGGTTGATTGCTCTTCATCATACTTGCAGTCAGTGAATATTTTTGTAGGCAGCACTTACCTATTCACTGTGGGTTGACACAGACCAGGTTTCCAATGGGCATCATGTCATCCAAATA
>JAAUXT010019059.1_pt1 | contig 12840 bp, 13 predicted proteins | sample 7278171 | NCBI WGS metagenome assembly JAAUXT01 (sample SAMN14350112, study PRJNA611818) | marine sediment metagenome | isolation source: surface marine sediment (1.8m) | place: French Polynesia: Moorea | collected 2018-08
AAGGAATGACTCTGTTGTTGTCCAAATCATTGCAAAAACTTTTTTGAGACACAGGTAAGTCAATGTCTTCGCTCTCCATGATGAACAAAATTCAAGGACAACACGACACCTTGACAAACAGGATGCAACTGACCCGAAAACACTCCGCAGCACGCACCTGACTGACCCAAAACAACTGAGTAAAAACCCTCAACTATTGACTCACTAAAGTCGAAATAACCTGTCAAAAACAAGCATGTCAAACCATTCAAATTTGACCCACATCACACACATGCTGTAAGTCAAATATTGAAGACTCGTTGACGTGCGATATGTGTTTGCAAATACACTCGTGCAACACACTCGTGCATTAAAAAACACATATCGCACGTCAACTCGTTCAATATTTGTGACATCAAGTTTGGAGAAGTAGAGTGAGCGGCAGATACGTTGGTTTTCTGCTTGAACTGCGAAGCAAGCGTCGTTTCGCAAATGGCATACCATCCATCAACAGTCAAGAAATTGCCCGTAAAGGATACATGTTTACGGGAGCGCCTACAACGAGTTTTCTCCTTATTCGCGCCTTTCTTCAGTGCGGAATTGACTCGGTAATTTACGGCACCTTGTGACAGGCTACCTTTCGCAGGGTTCACCGAGGTGCACGCCTTCAAATTGCTGTGTGGGAGGCGCTGTTGGTTCCACTGGTCAGTTCTGCACTGAAAACAGTGGCTTTTACCCGAGGACAAGGAAAGGGTTTCGCTTGTGATTTGCATTACAAAGTTCGCTTCGGTTGCTGAAGGTAATGGCAAGTAATCATACCTCCTGATGTCCAGTACAGGTGAAACGAGTACCGGTCAGTGTCAAAAGGAGTGCCTGAATACCTGTGGCTTTCTTACTCGTATGATTTCTCGCCAACCAACTGGTCTCAATGGTTTCAAACCAGACCACTGAACAAATGGTTCAACCTCGTATTCTTTCCTTTCTCCAGCTTTCAATGACTGTCGACCACAACAATTTTATTTCTTGTGCTCTTCAAATGTGAAATATTTTCAAGTTTGGCAAATTTGGAGATACCAAACACGAGCGTCAACCATCCGTCCCACAACACGAAAATTCCAATTAAACGGGCGTGTCACTCACAACAAGTGGAACATTTATTCTCAGGCTATCAGTTCACCTTTCCAGTCTCGGTGACACCAGAAGCTCTGTACCTGAAGGGAAAAATACTTCCTCTGGGACACAAGTGTTCGGCTTGTGCACCAAACCATAAAATGTTCAAGACTGACCTTTTCAGGTCCGGGACACGCGATCTGTGACAACAATCACAGACACATTGTCTCGACATGGTCAACTTGTTTGTGGCAAATTATGGCAAGGCACGTCGACTCCCAAAGTACAACACTCCTCGGGCAGTCTTGTCGAGGTGCACAAAGAAGCTTCGCATTTGGCAACAGCAGGCAAGACAAAATACATCCTTCATTGTTATGCGTCTCACGCCAGCTCAAATAAAATACCAAAATGCTCTTGAACACTTGCAAACATCCCTTCGAAATGTGGTAGGTAGAATAAAGTGGAGACTCCACGGCGACGGGGACCGTCTTTTTCGTGTCATTCAAAGACGACTCGCTCTCATAATTCATATACCGCATGAAGAGAGACAAAGTAAGCGCCATGTTCCACGTTTCCACACAGGTTGTCACACAGAAAGGCCTGACCCCGGGTGCAGGGTCAGGAGGGACCCAGTGTAGCACACGCTGCCCTCCACGACATCTCACTTCCACTGTGATCGTGAGGCTAACCGAAGCAACAATGAGGCAGAAAAGTGCGTTTTCCACACAATTTTCACGGATAATTCATCAAGATCAAAGAAATGATTTGAACGCATTATGGCCAGCCTATGGAGATAGACACGCACAATTAAGTCTGGAAATATCACGAAGCACACCTTGTACTCGGCTGAAACTGGTTCATGTTTTTTTCCCCTTGAAACACAAGCATTCATGATCCAACCTGATCCAGGTGTGTGAAAAAGACCAGCGAAGTGCGATACTTACTTCGTGGTGAAAATCTTCGAAGACTTTCAGAAAAGTTCAGAAATTATAAACCCTCTCAGCTTTTGAAAGCTCAACGATCGTTCCTAATGCCTCAAACCATTTTCCCATTAGTATTCGATGTTCGTGTCGCAAAAAGTACACGCTACTAATTGCACGGAGTGCAGTGATTGCTCGCGGAACAGGGTATGGCATGCAACACAACGATCCATAACGCGATTTGAATCTATATTCCATACTGAGTACACAATACATCAACTGAGGTTACAAATAAGTTGCCCTCTGATTGTGACTTCACTCACAATTATCATTCCAGGTGTTTTTATTGCGCAGTTAATCGACTGTCTACCTACTTAAGGTGCATCTTAGATTAGCAGAGATCAACAGACCGGAGAACGAGTATTAGCCTGGACAGAAAAATTACTGATAAATACGTACGACAATCATGGAGGTCTTTTGAACCTGTCTGGCAAAGAGCGCTAGTGACTTGATGTCGACTTTGAGGCAGTGAGGGACCACTCGCAAAAAGATCTTTTTCAGTTGCGCACAACCTATCTACAAACCCTGCAATTCGTGAGACCTTGCACTGAGAACTTTTCATCCATCTCTTGCAACAACAGGCTTGCCATATGTTATCTGTTCACCACGATCCAAAGCACAACGCATTACATCAGCGCGACACACAATCCCAAAGTTTGCCTTCTCGTGATCGATCACTTCGGATTTGTGAATCTATCACTCGAGATACATTGGCAAATACGTCACGTTTTTGGTCCTCTCTATTTTCAACTGGGCGAAGGCACTTTCTGGGCCATATTTTGCCGAGCCCCGATTTTTGACGAACTTGACTAGATCGTTCACCATTGGACGTGAGGGATGGAGACGACATTGTTGACACAAGAAAATTCACCTCAGTGAAGGCATTGGTTGTCTTCCATCACAAAAAAATCAATAGCAATTTATTATCGAAAGTTTCTTTCCTGTCATCATTGATCCGCGTCGAAACTTTTTCAACCTTTTCCACAGCATGTTTCTCGCCTGATATTTTATCATCTCGTGTTCATTCGACAAGGTGACTTCCAATTCGTTTTGTAAAACGAAACTGTAAAACAAAGTGGCAAAAAAGTTGTTTATTAGAATTTACGCCACGTTTACTCAGACGCTGCAGCGAGTAACAAGGTTGGGCTGCTGTTGCGACAAAAACTGTATGATTTAGGCAACTCGAGATCAATGGCTCAGACGCTGTAACTTGCTGCTCAACGTAAGACGAGGAAACACGAATCTGGACCTCATTTCGAGCGCCAGCAATCTGCAACACGACTGGCACGTCAAGACTCTGGATGAGACAGCAGGATCCTAATGCACGTGCGCATCTGAGCATGTGCAATAGATCCTGTGACATAAACAATCTTGTTGGGGAGAACTGTGAAGTCGTTCCCACTTCACCGCGTAATCATCATACCTGAGGCATTGACCGAATTCAACGAGCGAGCTGAGCATCAGTTGAGAGTCTTGGATCTGCTGATTTTCCGCACAACATAAATTTGATTTCACCAGTGTGAACCTTTTCGTCAAGCAACAAGAACACTACAAGTTGAAGACGTGTCGTCCCTTGTCGCATTGCAAGCGGAGCTGCTGTTGCACACATGAACATCAGGTGTGCCTTTGGCGGGGGGGGGGGTGCCACTGAGTTTTGGTGATACAATGCCCACAACTCCCCACGGACACGAGTTTCACTTTTGCGCCACATGTCCAACTTTCTGTCGCTGGTTCCTTGGACAGTCGGCAGCAGACGCGCGTCTTCCAAGTGGTAAGGTTGTTGCACCAATAACAACCCACCGACTGACAAGGAGGAATCTCGTGTCAAAACAATAAGCCAAACCCGCTGAACCAGAAAAGCAGAAGTGGTTTTCTGCCCGGGGTTTGACTTTGATCTAGGGTTTCACCTGCTGGCCTTCAGAGATTAACTCGTGCCCTTTTCTGCAAGTACTGCAGATGCCGCGCGATGAGCCGATGTTGACAGGTATTCGACCAACAGGGTGGAGCGGTCTGCATGCTTGGCAGTTCAGAACTATGTCCAGTGTCGACAGCAATTTCAAGCAACACTTCTTCACAGAAGCAGCCTCGCGGACGAAGAAAAACCACTTGCCCACTCAGAAAACCTTGACACCAATGCAATGCAAAGTATACACCAAGCAAGACCGGATGCGGTGCGTACAGAAATGTTTTCAAAAGTAGATATGCTGAGCTCTGATCCGCTTCTATAAATCCCCGGGCACGCCCCACTGACAGTCGATCTGCTGCATCCGTTTCTTCCTGCCGGTGGTGTGACTCGCCCGTCAGTTTTGCTGAATTATTCGCGATTCCCTCTGTTCACCGAGAAGACCGAACCTCCTGCAGATGTGTGTGTGTGTGTGTGTGTGTGTGTGTGTGTGTGTGTGTGTATGTATGTATGTGTTTGTGCGTGTGTTGCGTTCGTGCGTGTGTGTCTACGTTATCGTTCGTGAACCATGAATTTGGGTCAACCCTGTTCAGCAGCAGAAGAAACATCATTGTTGTTTTCTTGGAACCAAGTGGTCGATGATAATAAACCGTGTTCTACAAGACCTCCAAACTCATTCCATCCTCAAGCTGCCAGAGTTCCCCTGTTCTCAGAAGTGTTCCGCCGTTGCAACAAATTACCCTGTCTGCTCCAGCACACAAGACATCTGCACCTTTGTTTCAAAACAGATGTTTCAGGGATACGTTTTTTTCAGAACCAGTTGAAAGAACAGAAATGAAGTGCTCAGACCACCAAGAGAAAGCTGCGAGGCAGATGACAGCTTCTCTTTCCGAACACTTGCAACATTTCACATCTGATCTGATCCAATTGGTGCCGCTTTCACCGAGTTCTTGTCCTGATGTTCCACGCGGAAGTAACTTCATACACATCACTTGCACTTTCTAACCTTCGACAACTGTTGTGTCTGGAGGAACGAAACTTCGTGTAAGACAATTCTTCCAATGGGAATCATCATGAAACCTTTCAGGAGAGCAACTGTCAGTCAAATCCCCAAAAATTGTGCGCTTAAGATACGGAAGAAGAAATTCGTGTATCTCACATGAATCACAAATTTAGCCAAATACTCGTATGTGGGAATTGAACAGTCCTACTCACCAATCGGAAACAATTGCCCCAAGTAGAGCAGCATGACGGGTGTTCAACAAGCATTTCAACATTCACCGAATGTCTTTTTTCTCCGAAAATCCCTCATTTGCGTTCTTTCGAAAGCATGTTTCCCATTTAACTGGCAGGCTCTGCTGAGAGTACATCCAGTATGAACAAATATGGCGTGATGTACTGTTTAGGATACTGCTTTGAAGCTGTCGGTGTCTGTGCCGTAACCACAGAAATTCCACTGAATCACACGATTTGTCAACAATAACAAAACAATCCACAAAATATTGGCCCAGATTTTCACTTCATCAAACAACCAATGACAATGCACACTTCTTGACACTGAAAATTTTCAGCGAGATATTTTGGTCACACAGGTCTTCGGTGATACACGTGCACACAACGAAGCAGCTTTATTGTGCGCACTGACATGCCGAACTGACGGGAACAAAGTTCGTTCTGACGAAGATCAATACTGTTCAATACAAGAGAGTTGTTACAGCTCACGAGTTTGGTCTCATCTCTCATCTTCACCAGTCCTACCTTTAGCACGACCAGAAATGCACCAAACTGTTCTGAAGAGCTGAAGGAAACTACCAAGCCAGTGAGACTGCGAATCTTTTCAAAGCCCACTTCTTTTGTTTTTCCCTTGTGTGTGAAGAAAAGACTCCAACGTTCCCATATGGTACATGCAATATTTATTGTTGCACCACCGAGTCTCTCAAACAACCAACACCATTTTATGGCCCTGGTCATTTACAACCGCCTACTGTCGGCAACTTGACCTGACCAGCGCAAAGCTCCTTCAGGCTGGGTAGACAAGATCCACAGGGGAAAAGAACTACACAACTATACAAACTACACGCACGCACGCAACCACACACGCACACACACACACACACACACACACACAACTAAACCAAACTTTGAAGTAAATTTCCATGTTGAACAAGTCTTTGCCAAAATTGCAGTGGTCAGGGCATTCTCGTCAGACTTGTTCAAGCCATTTCAGAGTACGGAAAAGGACACTTGGGCAGTCAATTGGCCGATGATCAAGTCATCAAACATCCCCCAAATTCCCAATCATAATGTTTTCTTTGAAGCTGAAGCCCGTGGGCAGGACAAGTAGACAAAAGTTCACAAGTCAGCAGGTCAAGGCTTCGGGTCACGACACTCCCCCTCATGTCTTCTTGAGTCGCCAAGCAGAAAATCTACACTTTGACCAAACACACGCAAACAAATGTGCACACGTAAACACTGGTGTATCAACACACACCACAAATCTCTTGGGTAAACGAAGACGCGGCACTCCCAGATTTTGCACCCAAAAAAAAAAAAAAAAAAAAAGCGTTGACATTCAGTAACAGTTTTGTCTCGCAATATTTCTTGTGACTGTTTTTTTTTTTTTTGTAAAACGCATTCAGTCTCCCACAGTCAATGCAGATCGTTCACCGAAAAGGTTGTGGCAGAAAATTCTCACTGTCGATTTTTGAACAAAAGGGGCCATTGTGGCAAAGCCAAGCAGACTGAATTATTAATCATTACAGTCATAATCGGTGCAGCGAGACAAAAACCGCAGTCTCCATCGATAGTTTGCTGGGCGAACGATTATTTTTGCACCTGCATGACTTGCTACTTCAATGAACTTCAACTCCCGACTGTAGCAAAACGAGTATCGCGTGCGCTGCCGCATCTCGTGACTCGTGTCATTTCTTAAAATTTTTGAGCTGCACGCAACGTCTTCAGCACGCCACGTTTGGGAAAGGTCCCGAGCATCTGCAGTCACACTGCAGACAACCCTGCCGCAGTTTCGGCCCAGAAAACAAACTGAACGGGACACCACCAGCCACCACAATCTCCTGCACGAGACATTCCTGATAACCAAGTTTTGGTAAATATTATTCGTAACTTTCACGCAACAGACACCGGTCTCGTGTGCTGGTCCTCGTGTTTCACGTGCACTGACGAGCAATGTTGTTTCAAGGAGATTTTGCTTCTACTTTGTCGGTTTCAAATTTACATCCCTTCCCTTGTGGATCACTCACGTTGCGCGAACATAATCTTTTGTATGTAAATGCCGGATCAACGATCAACCAGCGATCAACATTGGTTCAGCAAACGAACATGTACCCGGGGGATATGTGTATGCAGTGTGATGAATACGAAAACAAGACCATTTCTTCATCTCAACCAAGATATGGGCGTTTATCCACTCACTTTCATGTCAATTTTGCTGCATTCCTTAAAACTTTCAACAAAACACAACGCATCATGTTCACATCCAGAACACCAGCATTTGAGGCGCACACATTGCTCCTTCAACGTCATGATCTTCACTGGTATTTTCCTTTGCCCCCTTATCAACAAATATTCCCATTTGTCCGATTTATCACACATTCCTGTTGATGTCAATAAATTCGGTCGGAATTTATTTGCCAACGTGAGTCGTATCACTTCGTTCAGGCCCCTAAATACAACGAGGGACTCTCCAGAAGCCGTTGCAGGAGTTTCTTTTTGAAAACAGTTCTGTTGCAAGAAGACCCAACACACCATGGCACTTGGAACACACAAACCCAATGGACCAAAACCAGTGGAATCTTGCCACCTCAAAAGACGTGAATGCATGGTGCGTGTGGGTGTGCGCACGGACGTGGGTGTGCGTGCTTTTGAAAACAGTGTCTGGAAATTGTGACAAAATTCGGTTGTCGAAGCACCGACACACAGTGCCAACAAACCAACACCAGCATACAAAAGGGATTTGTGTGTCGTGTGTTTCTCGTGTGGTGGAATTGGGAATTTCTTCCACACGTGGTATAAAATATGGCACGCATGTGCACATATTGATTGCAGGCAGGAACAAGCCGTCTGACTGATGTCCACCTTTGACACCCAACATTGATTACTGCACTTGATAGGCTACCAAACACACACGGGGACGTGATCTTAACGAAAGGTGCCCTTGCTTGACAACAATAGTTTCTTCAAACATGACAATGTTTCCGACTGCCATAAAAAGAGAGCAATTTCCCAAGTATGCCCATGAGGGTGAGATGCCAAGCTGAAAGCGCCGGAAGATTGGAAGACAAGAATGCGAACATGATGTTACTCGGGTGAGATGTTGAGCCCCACGCGTTCAATCTTACACGCCGGGGTCATGGTTGACGTGCGCCTCACGCTACGCGGAGCGGGACTAAAAACCACCATCACCACGCCGCAGCCCCCCGACAGATTAGCACAACTTTCGTTCTCCTTCAAAACTGCTCCCCGTTCTTTGCCCAGAGCACAGTGATTTAGGTGAGCCGTACGCGTGTTTTGTTAGCTCTGCGCCCCTTTCGCATTTCAAATCCTCGAAAAACAAACACAGCCCTCAGACGGCTGAAGAAGTTATACTTGTGTAAAATTCCAAGCGGAATGTTTGACCGAGTTCTAGACGTCTACTGTTGATTCAGGCACAAGAAAGAGCACCCCTTCAGACTGCTTGTGCAGGTACTAACTATATCCTGCAAGGTATCCGGAGAGTTTGCAACAGTTGACTCACTTCCACTGATGAATGTCACTAAATTCACCAATATGCTTCATTAAGACAGACGCAAAAAACAACCTTCACTATGTCGATGAAGATTATCTTTTCAAGCGAACTTCTCAGTGGCGTGCGTCTTCTGACATTTCACCGTGGAAAGTTCGCGCGAGATGTTTCACCACGCAAATTCCCCCTTCACTGAAAAACGTTCCGCTTTCCAATTGCAAAACACGGATGGAGACAGTAGATCAACCATCCAGTTGAAACCCCACGCCCGTATCTGTGGGTAACAAAGGCGTGGTCACCGACAGTTCACGCGCTGCCGGCGGCGGCGGACGTGAGCACCGCGCGTCACGCTCCGCATTGTTCAGCTCGTGTCGCGGTGCTCAGCGGGTCCCCGCCCCACAGCCCCGCAGCCGCAGGTGACTCTGCTGCAGTTGATAAGGACAGGGCTTACCACCTATCGACACAGAGATAATAAATTTAATTTCTCAATCTCCAAAATTTATGTCCGTGTGCCATGACACAGTTGCCACGAACAATGAATGACACAACATCAAGCATCGTCCCTTACGACAGTCGAGTGGCTGCATCGAGAGTACTCTAAAATTCAAAAAACGCTGCAAAAAGTGTCAACGGACAAGGATGCTAATTTATGAATGAAATATCGGCGCATAAAAAGGTGGACATGACAACCGTCAGCCCGCTGTTGGCGCTCACAAAACAACCGTGAAATTTGGTTTCCTGCATAAGGCAGCTTGCGGCTTCGCACCTGCTCGTAACGGTCGCAGAAGTGCGGGGTTCGCCTGCAGCCGTCACCCTTCATTGACAGCACTTTGTGGCAGAGCAAACAATAGCACTTCCCTTCATGCTCCATCGCATCCTGCTGACAGGCATGCCATGTCTGCCCCAATTGATCTATTCTCTCACTGCAGCTGCAATACTGGCCCTTTCATCATCACATCAACGTCAATTTCACAAAACTTCAACTTCTGCGTCGTCTGTTCAAACAGCGGAAAACAACTGTCGAGCTCAGCGTTTGGAACTGGCCTTTCAAACAACAAACGGCGATGTTTCTTTGATCTCACCGAATGTCAGTCTGGGGAACCGAAGAGTGAAGGAAGTGATAGAAGGAGTGAAGAAAGTGATCGAAGGTCAGCTCGAACGAGCCTGTGCGGTCAGATGGGGTGATGATCGTCAGTACAACTGTAGGAACCGCTAAATACCCCCAGAGCTCGTGAAACACATCTCTGCACTGATCAACTTCAGATCCAGACCTCAGTAACCACAACCTTCTTCACCAGCCTGATTATCACAACAGTAATGGAAACAGTCAACACCGTTGGCCAAACACGCCTAAACAGCGTACTCGAGCGGAAGGCCAACGCTGTAAATCGAGCCTGCGTGCGCTCACTCCTGCGGGAAGATTGGTGTCGAGCACCCAGTACACGAGCCACATACAGAGCGACACCAACAAGTTGAAGGTGCACCGAGAGGAACACATAGATCGTCAGGATTGAGTTGCGGTTTCTCATCAAGTGCAGACAGTAAAGTGGAGACCGCAACTCGAAAACCTCAAAATGTTCAACCAGAATTGTCTTTCTCGAACCAGTGTGCAAATTCGGGCGGCGAATCACAACACACTTGTCGGAGCGTGGGCCACCTACGGTGCAGCACAATTCGAACAAGATCAAGGAACAAACAAGCTGGAGGTTTCTGGTGTCTATTTGTGCGCAATGTACCAGACACACTGCCAATTAGACTTCAAATAAGACCAACGATTTTTCGAGACACCTCCCATCTAAAACGAGCCAGGCCTATCTCAAATATGTAAAGAAAATAACTCCTTCAACAGGTACCCTTCTGAGATCAACATTTTCTGTCAGAAATAATGGCTTTTGATAACAAAAGCTCGGAGTAAAGACTTGCCTGATTATGCACCAGGAAAACTCGGCGCTTTCACTTTGCTCCTCCAACAAACGGCACGAATGCGTCACAAAGTCAGAAATCCCGAAGATTAAAAATCAAACAGAATTGAATTACATTTCAAATTCACACAGTCTGCCATCCAAATTGTCTCCTGCACGTTTCATTCAAAGACCACAAATTCAATATAAAACCCTCAGTCTCAACGGTGTTTTTGTGATTTGGCATAAAATTAAATGATGTTTTTCCCCTAAGTGGAGCCAGTTCTTTGTTGCGCGAAAGTAAAGTCCTACAATTCACTTTCCACTTTGCTGTCATGAAACACCGGAACTCGGTTTTGGACAGGAGCTGCAGCTCGCGACAAAAGCTTGGGAAATTCGTTCCTTGCAAAAAACGGCTGCGTGCTGCTGCGAGCCCGTCAGACCCATCATTCAATTTTCCTCTATTCAATCACGAATTTACAGGTCTTGAATACAATAAAATGAAAATTGAGATCGGGTGGGCTTGAGGCAAAAAAAGTCCTCGTACCTGGAATGTGCAAACAACGTGCAAACTTTCTCCTGGCCCGGAATAATCAATAATTATCGACAGAGGCAAAACTATATCCGTCTCGCGAAAGTCCCTCTTCTCCCCGCTGATCAAAACATTCAGGATTTATGATACCTGTCACAAACCTTCTTCAATTGATCTGTGACAAATTGCTCCCCTGGCTGCCGCGGTAAACGACCTGATCCGCACGACCAATATCTGTCGCAGAGAGAAAGCGTTCCGTGCGAGTGATAAACGTGGAAGTGTGAAATAGGACCAACGGATTTATGTTCAACTGCTAATCATTATTTAATTAATCCTCATCACGAGGGGGTCATAAAGTGCACATGGAGCGGACTCTCCATCATCCAATGGACAATCTGTTTCAATCGCTTAATTTCTGCTTGGAAAAAGCGAAGCCGCCCAGTGCCCAATTGATCCAGTCTGTCACGTCCAATGGCTGGATTCAAAAGGCCAGGCAACAGTTTGGAACCACCGTGCAACAGCAGAGGCAGAGTTTGCAACATCTGTGCATTGTGCCAGTATCTGGCAGAATTCCCCAGTCAAAACAACCGGGTGACCCCAAACCTAAATATTCTCACGGTTCTCGGGCGATTTCAGCCGTTATTTTTCTGACCCGAGTCTGGCAGACCCAGAGCCTATTGTCGCATTACAAGCTTCGCAATTAGCCCGGTTGTGACCACACAAAGCCTGGATGGTCGAGTTCGCGTCAGGTGTAACGTGCCCAGGGGACTTGACATGCGCGCGTGCAACACACTGTGCGGTGCATGGTTTGTGGTCTTCAACCAGGGACAGACTTTTTCAGTCTCAGACACTGCGACAGTGCGTGCACTTCCTGCCACATGCAAATGAATTGTTACACACTGCACGCCATCGCTGATTGCCGATCGCGCACCCAATCGCCAGAGGACGAATGCCATCTGTCCCCTTTGTCAACATCAGCTGTGAAGTTCGGCACATCTTGTGACACCAGAGCCAGTTTTCAATCAGTGTAATGCATGGTAGCCTGAAAAAAATCAAAATTCCCTCAAGGATCGAGACAAGTAGAGGCCTGGACGAGAAACACCATCTGCTCGCCTCTTGAAACCGCAGGGGAAAAGATGGCACTTCTGTAATCATGCACAATAAGCGGAACAAGAAAGACCCTCAAATTTCGCCTGATTGAAACGAAATCACCAGATCATTTCAATGAGGAATTTTCACAAAAACGAGCGAGAAATGGATGCCTCAGTGTTGTTTTCAGTCGCCTCACTTTTCTTCCGTGAAACGCGTTCTTGTCCCTCGTACTTTTCTGCTCTTTGTCATCGATGTTCAAATGTGTGCGTATTGCGTTTTCACAGTTGCTCGTGTTTGACAGGTTAAATGTTGAAAGTGTCAAACAAACAAGAATGCTACGCATGAAAAGCGTGTGGTCTATACGTTCGCAGTTCATCACTGATCATTCAGAAAAAAAAAAAAAAAAAAAAAAATAGAAAGCGGGTCTGACCCAAGACCTGCTTTAGCCAAAGCGGGTCTTACCGGGGGAAGGGAGGGGGGCTTGGACCCACTTTGGGAAAAATGGCCAGAAATGATCAGTGATGTTCACTGACCATTTTTTTCAAAAGCGGCTCCAACCCCCCCTCCCCCCCGTAAGACCCGCTTTACACATATGGACGGAC
>JAAUXT010029405.1_pt1 | contig 12839 bp, 16 predicted proteins | sample 7278171 | NCBI WGS metagenome assembly JAAUXT01 (sample SAMN14350112, study PRJNA611818) | marine sediment metagenome | isolation source: surface marine sediment (1.8m) | place: French Polynesia: Moorea | collected 2018-08
ATGATCCCTGAGATATTTTTGAAACTTTCAATAGTTTGAATGAAGATTGGTGATAGGAGAAGGAAATTAACCTGATGTGGTTCATTTGTATTCATATGGGGCACTGTCAATGCCAAATTAAGGAAATATAAAAAGCAAACCTCGTAGCCAGACACTTAGCATTGAATTCAAACGCACAAAAGCAAATACAATCGAAATCAGTTTGGAAATTTGGAATTGTTTTGTTGACAACAGTCGCACAATTTACGTATTTCAATGGGTAGCACCATTTTGATGTCTTTCTTTCAGTCTTTTCACCGCGTTTCTTCGAATTTGTCGGGAATTGTGTGTTGACTTGTTCCTTTCGATCGGCACAAAAAATGCTGTGTTTATCTTGTTCCTTTCGATCGGCACAAAAAATGCTGTGTTTATTCTCGAATTTTGAGTGTCTGCATTGCTGAAAATGTCACCGTTGGGTAAAGTTGTGAATTGGCCCAGTGATTCCGCTCGTTGTTTTGCAGAGTACCTCAAGAAGCCCCCGGAGGTACTGGTGATGAACCAGGGCGACGCCTTCAGGAAGACGCAGGAGGAGAGACACATGGTGGACAGGACCATCCCCTTCGTCGACTCCGGCAAAGGATGTGAGAATTCATGCTGTTGGACAGGGTTCTCACAATGTTCAAAATGGTTCCCGTGAAATCACACAACTTTTCCAGACCTCTGGTCCAGAACGTGTGATTGAGCAGGAACTGAAGGGTGAGAACCCTTTTCGTCAAGATTGAGGACGCCCAAGTTTTGTGACTGCAGTGCAAAAGAAAACGAAATCTTGGTCGCTGTCTTTGTGGCAGTTCCATCAGTTGCAGTAAAATTTGGAAAGCAGTAACTGGGTGAGTTGTTGCCTGTCCCAAACTCAGCAACTGTAAGTTCTACTGTGGCTTCGCTTTGCAGATCGAGTGGGCAGTGAGTTCTGGAAACAGGCCGAGCACATCGGAGACGAAGACACAGGCATTCAGTGAGTGAGGCAAAGTCAGTGACAATGTTCAACTTCCAGAGTTGTGACTGGGTGATCTGGTTTAGGGTATCCCACTTTGAAAATTTTGCTTGAAGCTGTTGTTGTTGAAACGCATCTTTCAGCTTTGCTTCATTCCAAACAATGATTCAAGTTCTGAGATTGAAAAAGTTGTGTTGGGTATTCTATTTCTGTGTACTTTCAGCAAACTCTCACACAACCCTGTACATGGACGTGCACTTCGTCTCTGGGGTCCCGAGGGTGAAAGCACCCGGGATGCGCGTTCAGCAACGGAGTGCAATCTCGCGCAACTTCACATTGTTGTTGCAGGGTGACTTTAACGCAGACAGAGCGCGGCTACCCTCCACCAGTCACACACGTGGGCGTCCCCAAAACAGTGCGCCAAGAAAAAGGTGAGTTTGAAACGAACGTGAAGCACAATTTCAGTGCCTGAGCGATCAGTCGCGCACCTGTCTATTTTGAACGCGGTACGAGTACCAACGATCTTTCTCCCAGGCACGTGGTGGGACAGGCCGACGACACCGCTGCACAAGCCGTGGCAGGCGAGCGCGTACCTGCGACAACGCCAGCAGCAGCTGAGCCCGCTGCGCACCCAGCTCGACCCGCACTCTCCAGTACGTGGTGTCGGCGCCCGAAACGGCCACTCATTCTTTTTCCAGGATGAGGTTCGACGTCGGTGTCGGTCTTGATTGGCATGTGACCCTCGGAAGCTCAAAATTGTTTCGGTTTGGGGTCACGAGGGGCCCTGACTTCGAACAGAGAACGCAAAACAACAACACGTTCGCGTTGAGGTGGCGACGCGGCCCTTGTGTTCATGGGACATGTGTGGACATCCAAGCAGCAAAAACAAGCAAATGGAATATGAGAAGGAGCAAGTTTTGAGACACCTCTGAATTCTGACTTGGCCAGATTTGGAACAATAAAAGAGGGAGGGTGTTCTTCTCAGTGTTCTCTAGACACAAACTGGCCAAAAAGCGAACAATTTCATTTCTGGGGACAAGCTGGGGGTCCAAAGGCACTCTAAATTCTTGCAATGTTAGTCTATGAAAGGCAAGATTGATAAGAAGAGGTCGTCTGACCCGGAGTGAAAAAGAAAACAAACAAAAAGAGGTGTAAAATTGGGTGGATGTTCATCAGAGTTTGGGGTGGGGCATCTGGACCCACCAGAGCAGACCAGTGAAAACACGTCTGCACTCAAGATCACTCTGAAATACGCACAGATGTTGGAATATTTCACTGCAGTTGCTCTGTTTTGGCTTCTGTTGTGCACAATTTTTTTTTCGCACCAGGAATTGGATGATCTGGAAGTGATCGGGAAGAGAGCGAACACCGACGGAGATGTGCAGCAGCTGGACGGCGGTAGCAGTTTGGGTGGACGTGCCGGGAGCTCGACCCCAGGCCACGAGGAGAACAGCCAGGCTCCCGGGGAGGTGATGGAAATCAGAGACAACTACGAGAGCCTCACTTTCCTGACGGACAACAACGAAAATGTGTGAGTTCTCGTGTCAGGAAGCATCAGATCAGGCCTTTTTCACGGCTGAAAGAAACCGTATAAGAAAGCCTTGGTCAACCATGACTCAGATCTAGGGCGCGAGGTGTTGCAAGGCCTCGTCACCCTGTGGGACGTAACTCATCAAGAGATCATATCCCAGAATCATCATTGGTCACTGATAACCCCCTGCTAAAGGGGTTAACAGGTAAGAATTAATCCTACTAGTTGACGACTGTCCGAACCTTTCGCCTCCGGTGAGTACATTCAATTCATGTCGTCTTTCTGGTGTGTCTTAACGTCTCACTGTTACGACAGTCTTGTCCAAGCGTACATGTCTTCACTGGCGCAGCCAAAATACAGGGATTATTCCAGAAGATCTACGGATTATGTTTTTGACTGAAGGAACAAGGATAAATGAGCACGAATGATTTTTGTTGTTTTTGTTGGTCTTAAGGACGACAAAGAACGTGCACGTTGCGCAACGTTTCGAATTTTTGGCGAGGTCGTTATGAATGCGCCATCTGCTGTTAATAAATCCTGTCAAGCTTTCCCGCGCATTTGATTTCGAATTGTGCGCCGGGCCGAACAATGCGAATGAATCGAGGTCTATTCGACACCATGAACGTACTTTTGCGGGGGGGGGGGTGTCTATTTCCCAAGAAACTCTCAAGTGACCACCTTCTGTCTGTTCCTCACAGAGATCCGCTGAGCGAACACCCCGACGTGCACGCGCCGCCCGTCTTCGGTCCGTCGCTGCTCTTCTCCGGGACGCCGGCGCGCTGGACGGGCGACGTCGACGGACACGTCGGGATCGAGGCGCGCGTCACGTTCGAGGCGTTTGCCGGGCAGCGCGTCACGTCGCATCTCGAGGTCGCGAACGACGGGACGACTGCGATTTACTACGACTGGAGGGTGAGTTCTGAATCTCAAACGGACAGGGACGATTGCATGCTGTGTGAGCGTGCGCCATCTAAATGATTTCCTTGTTCTTTTGTTTTCAGAAAATACCAAAAAGTAACCCTTTTGACCTGGTCAACCCAAAGATCCAAAGATTTTACTTCAACAACAACAGTGGTAATTCTCTCTTGTTTTCCTTTTCTGCATTGGTCGCTAGCCACGGCAGCCATTTTGTGCAAAGGTTCTTTTAAACCGACCATTTCCTCTGGTGGAACCAGGGTAGGGACCGTGGGAAGGGGAAGCAGCGTTGGTGGGTCGGGAGGGCCAACTTCGACTCAAATTTTCAGAAGTGAAAATGTTTTTTCACCTTCGATGCAAAATTCGGGGAAATTGGATTCGCTCTTCACAAATTCCTGACAGTGGCGGGAGACCGAGTCATTCAAGAGATGATTACCACAGGTGTGATACTGCCGGGAGACACTGTTCGGTTCCCGTTCGTGTTCAAGTCGGCGGCGGCAGGTCTCTTCACGGAGCAGTGGCGTCTCGACACGCACCCGGTCGTGTGCGGCGGCGCCGCGCTCATCGTGACGCTGCGCGGCGTCGCCCTGCAGGAGGACAAGTACAAGTACCACCGCTCACTGATCGAGGTAAGCAGAGGCATCATGCATCTACAATGATCACAACGCTCAAAGAGAAAGGAAGTTTTCATGTGAGTCTGCATACAGTGCTGTCTGACACTGCCACCGCGTTGTGTTTTCAGCGTTTCACGTCTTATTTCTTGCTTATTTCTCGCTGTGGAGAGACAGATTCGTACTGTACGGAAGATAATCGCACAAATATCGTCTGTGTCCTTGACGGTGGCGGGCATTGTCGTTGGAAATGTGTGAATGTGGTTGTCAGGAGGAGCTGAACCGGCGCCAGGCTGAGCAGATAGTGGTGGCGATACTGCGAGAGCTTGTGGACGGAGTGCGCTCCCCTGACCGCCCAGCCTCCCCTGTCGACGCCTACGTCACCGAGGAGGAGCTCTTCGACGCCAGAAACACAGGAGTACGTGAACACGATGATGACAGCATCAGGCTATTTTCCCACCAGTTTGTGTGAAGTTTTGGGTGACGAGCACCACGGGACATTGGGGAGGTTCAGCACGACCTTAATTTTCATGCGTTCGGTACCCCAGTTGCCAATTGTGTCCAAGGCCCAATGACAAAGAGCCCAATGTACGCTCGTATTGCGGCATTGATGAACAACATACGTTTTGCAATTTTTTCCCTGTTTTGTTCAGATGTTTTACGACCACGAGGTGTTGACCAGCTTGCGCGAGGTGCACAACGCCCTGTGTGAACATGACGAGACGGAGGAGCCGCCAAACTGGGACTTGAATGTTCAAACCCTGAAGCAGGTTGTACTCCTTCAGTTTCTTCCTAAAATTGTGAGAAAGAAACAGACGCAAAAATCTTTTTCATCATTGGAGGATGAACGGTGCATTGTTTGTGTGATGAGCGCAACTTGCATGACTCTTTTGTAACGCAGAGAGTGGTTGCGATGGACGATTTGGACGAGCGAAAAGACGAGTTTTTGCAACGAGTCAGCCAATCCACCCTCAGCCTGAGTTTCCGACCGTTTACTCCGCGACAGCGGCGTGCGCGTGTTCTCACGTGAGTCGTGTGGTAGTGGTAGTGGTGGTGGTAGTGGTGGTGCTGTGTGTGTGTGTGTGTGTGTGTGTGTGTGTGTGTGTGTGTGTGTGCCCTGGTTGATTTTGACTTTGTGCTGCACATTTACAATGAGGTTTCGGCTTCTTCCCTTGTGTTGTCTTTCCTTGGTGGGTGGAAGGAACCCCTGGGAGCTTATGTTTGGTTTTAATTGCGCGTACCACGTCCATTTTTCTTTTCACTTGGAATTGACCTTCCACGGGGGTTGGTTCCCGCCTGACTTGATCTTGCATCCGCTTTTGATGTTGCAGAGATAATTAAACAGCTTTGAAAAGGCTTACAACATGTTGACTATTTTGAAGAAAATTGTCTTGCACAAATCAAACAAGCGGTTCAGTTGCTAGACCCCGGAAACAACGTTGGTGGGTCCGTTGCTCCGACCAGTGTGGTCAAAAAACGAGTCAATTGGAATTGTTTCACCAAAAAATTCCTGCCATTCTCTTGGCTGCTTGATGTAGCATTCAGAATGTGGTAGATCCTGCAACGCAAGGCTCATCCATGAGAATCAGGCGAGCAGCACAGAGAGAAGAGGCGGTGTGTTGGGTGGGTGGGGGTCTTTGTTTCCTTGTGTGGTCAGCCCAGCCCATGACCAGGCACTGCTCCATTCAATTTCCACTTCCAACCGCAAGCCGTGATCAAAGGAGATTTTCTGTTCACGAGATTTTGATTTGTTTCCTTTCTGTTCTTGCATCGTACTTTTGTTCAATGGTACCAATTCGCCGATTGTGGGTTGGTTGTCAAAAGGTTGCACTGCAACTCTTTGGATCTGTTTCTGGAATGTGATGAAGAGTCAAACGTACTGACGTTGAGCTCAGTGAGCACGAAAACTCAATGAACGCAAGATACTCCCATGAGCATCCAGGTGTTGGGACTCGCAGGTGTGTTTGGCAAAGACCACCCGGAATCTGCACCATGACCCCTCGAAGCACACTTATTTCACACCCAAGTGATCACTCCTTGCACTGCGTTGCATTGTTTAACGACAATGGCGCAGAATCTGACTGTTGAACAAGAGAGAATCCGAGGAATTCGAAGAGAACAGTGGGATGGAGTCTTCAATCACCTGCCGCTCACTGACAGCAAACTTCTGATCATTGGCAATCGTGTCGGGACTTTACACATCGTCCTTATAACTTGGAAGAAACATTTCTCTGTTGCCGAAGTGAGCGGCTCTTCGTGAGCTTGTGTTGAATCTATTGGTGGACAGAAAATCATCCCTTCCATCTGACCATTCAGCTTGAACTTGAGATCGAAACCAGGGATCAAAAGTGTTTCTTGAACGTGAGGGAGGATGCGTCAGAAGGTGTTGATAAACAGCTTATCTCGGTTGGTTGGAGCTGCTCACACCTGCAGCGGACAGGTCACGCCCGAGTGCACACCTCGCCCCAACTCGTCTATCTATCATCCATTGTCATCGCGCAGCTTTCAGGTGGATAATTGAAATCCTGCCCGAGATAACCTCCGTCATATCGCACATACCGTTGAGCTTTATGCTTCGTGCGTCTCTGGTTTATGAGTTGGTTGCAAATTTTAACTTCCAGAGAGGTGTGTCGACAGAAGAACCAGGTTTTCAGCATTTGACTGGAATCGAAACAAGCCAAGATCCTGTCCCTGGCCCACACCCGACAAACGATTTTGCGGGAGTGTTTGGCTCGTCGATTCCTGCAGCTGAAGGGAGTGGGCCTCTGAACAGTGACGGTCAGCTGGTCGGGAAGAAGAATCGTTCAGCGAGTCACACAAAAACGAGCGATTTTTCAGGTACAACCTGTTCTGCGACTTGGTGGACAACATAGTACGCACATCACAAGGCATCCGACAAGTCCTGGGTCTGCCAGATCGCTCCACTGAGGAAACCTTCACAGCAGAAACAAGTAGGTTTTTCCGTCCTGCGTGGTGTCTCAAAATTTTCAGTTGCAGTATGCAGAAAAACGCGGAAATTTTCGGGTCTGTCTGTCTGTCTGTCTGTCTGTCTGTCTGTCTGAAAAAGATTCTTCAGTTTGAAAGAATGAGTTTTGCACTTATCAGGAGATCTGGACAAAGCGTATTGCACTTCACACATGTAAACTCTTGCAGGCCATCCTGAAGTCACTGAACCACCAAAATCACGACGCAGTGTGTATAATATACACGTTGTCTCAGCATGTGTTTGTGCCTTTGTGTTTCTGTGAGTTTGTTTTGATCTTCGGAGTTCGATCGTGTTCCGATTGTATTTGATGAACCCCGAACACTTGGGGTGGATCCACCGTTTGGTTGGGGGAGGGCAGCTGTTCGGGAGAGGTGCTTCAGTGTCAACTTTGCACAAAAGGACATCCAAAGAGCTGTGTTGCGCGTGCAGCGAAAAATTATGGAAAAGTTTTGTTGGACATGGCCCGGTGGATCCACCTCTAGTTCTACACACGCACACACACACACACACACACACACACACAGAGTTACTGTGACGGCAACCGTGAGGTGACCGTGGTGCGCTGTGTTCCTGTTGAGATTCTCTGCATGTGCATCTGACGATCTTCCGCTGTTGTGTAATTGTTGTCGGTGGTGATGCTGGAGCAGCACAGGATCATCTGAAGCTGTTTCAGTCGGTTGCGTTGCGCGGTTGTGTCACCAGATCTCAGCACAGGTTTCGATCAGTGATTTTCCTTCTAAAATTGTCGAACTGATCGAACGCCTTCCTGTGCAACAGCACTGCTATTGTGGGCAAGTCGAAGTGATGCTTTGCAGATTGAAATCACACATTCTAGCTCTCAGATCATCATCTCCTTTGACAAAACAACTTCATGTGGCGCTCTCCTTTCTGCCAGTACACCTCTGTATGTTTGTTGGATTGAGAAATTGCACGCAGTGCGCAAAACAGGCAAGCGGAACACAGAAAAACCAGAATCCAGCCAGTAAACTGGACGTGTACCTGTTCTTTTTCTTCCTGCTCTTCAATTGGGAGCTATCACGTGATTTGTGTCTGTGCACGTAAGATTGTGCGAGTTTCACTTGAAACTCATACAAACCTCGTACATGGGACAGTTTTGTCAACGCAGCGCTTGCACTAACATTAAAAATTTGTAGAGGGGCGAGTCTGAGCAAAACCTTCGAAAACCCACTGTTTTAGCACACAAATATTGTCTCAGAGAGAATGCAATTCACCTCGAGTCGGCAACTTTATCAGCGTAAAGCAGCGACGCAATTATCGGAGCGAGAGTTTCTTGGCAGGAAGTCTGAAGGTGAAGAACAATGGGCTGGAGACATTGAGCTCTCTGCCTCCGCGCCGCATCCTAGGTCGCACCAAGCGCTTTGATTTTCTTTATTGTTACCCCCACCTCTCCTCGACTTGAACAAGCCTGACAAGACGAGGTGCCTTTGCACAAAAAGCTGAAGCGCTCAGGGTGAGTGTGTGACAGCAGATTTTGCTTTCATTTCAAGTGGGCATTGGATGTATGTGAAGAATGTCGAAGTCTGAGACGACAGAAATGTTGCTGTGTTTTGTCGCAATGCCATTCGAGACATGGAGGTGGGAGACGGTGTACCCCAGTCTTGTGGGGACGTGTGAGGTGTGGTGTAAAAGTTTCAATCGAAAACACGCAAACTGGTGAGGTGAAGAGGAGTATTTCGCCACAACTGTCAACACACTGAATGTCAAGGACAAACTGCTTCAGGAGCGAAGACGTCGAAGGCAAACGTCTGTCAGAATACTGAAGCTAAATCCAACTTCAGGACGCTCGAAGGCCATGCAGAACTGGTGGCCTTTCCGCGACTGTTTCCTGAAGTCAAGCTCAGTGGCTTGAAAACGAACAGAACTGGTCCCGTCTGCATGACTGCAGTACGAGGATCTTCTCAATTCTAACGTCCGCTCAACATGCTGTATCAGGTTTATTTCTTGAGGTATTCAGGACGAGTTAACACAGTTTTCTCAGTACAAAAATGTTGTCCATTGTGCAGTTGTGCAAGCACTGTTTGTCAACAAACTGTACACTGTTAGAACAGGAACTGGATGAAATAGTTGAACCACAAGAGTCAAAACAGTCAGGATAATCCTTCAAAGTAGTCTCCATCACGGAAGACACACCGCGCCCACCTCATGGGCCATTTGTGGGTAATGCACTCTTCATACTCCTGGGAGGAAATCCCTGCAATCTGTTCCTCTGCTGCGTCCTGCAGTGCTGCCATTGATGGAAATCTGTGGCCCTTCAAACCCTTCTTCAGTCTTGGATACGGCCAGAAGTCCGAGGGCGCTAGATCTGGTGAGTAAGGGGGGTGCTCAATGATCCTCATTCCTGTGAACAACATGTGAAGGTGTGTGTCTCTTGATGTGTGCGGGCTTGCATTGTCCATATGAAGATATCTGCGCTGTCTGGGGTGTTTCCTCCTGAGTGCAGCTGCATACCTTCCCAAGATTTGGATGAAGAGCTGTGTGTTGATCGTGATGCCGCGCACAAATTCATGGTAGATCATCCCCTTCCAGTCAAAAAAAGTGATCAGCATGCATTTGCCGACAGCTCTCGGTCTTTGTGGCTTCGATGGGCGGGGCATGTCTTTTTCCAGCCACTGAGAACTCTGCAGTTTGGACAGGGGATCATATTGATAGATCCAAGTTTCGTCCATCGTCACGATCCTCTTGAGCACACTTGGCCTTTGCCTGATGATCCTTAGCATGTTCTGAGATGTCTCTAATCTCTGTCGCCAATGGTGGGGTGTGAGTAGGGCAGGGACAAACTTGGCACTTCTCCTCTTGAGATGAAGGTCTTGTTTGAGTATTCTGTGTATTGTGCAGGTTGGCAATCCAGTCTGCTCCTGGATGGCTTCAAGAGTTAGGGTTCGGTCACCCTCCACCAGTGTTTTGACAGCTTGAATGTTGCCTGCACTTCTTCCTGTGCATCGTCTTGGCTCATGGTACTGATCCACAAGGCGTGTCCTCCCATTTGTGAAGTCGTCATGCCACCTTTTCACTGTCTTCCTGCACAATGAATTGTGAGCATAGACAGCTCGGATTGCTTCAAAAGTCTGGTCCAAATTCCACCCAAGTTTGACACAGAAACTTATGTTCACACGCTGCACAAGCTTGGATCAATGGCAGTTACTCGCCTCATCTTTGACCGACGTGAAATAGAGTCCTTCTCCACAGAAAACAGTCTTCAGAGTGGCAGGGTCAATTGGGACCTCGACACATAGACTACTGTACCTTCAGGTCACTGTAGTCTGGTCGCTGCCGACGCAAACCTGATATGTCATGTTTGAGCGGACGTTAGAATTGAGAAGATCCTCGTATGAGGCGAAGCGGACGCCGCTTCGTTGTTCTGTCACCAAGTGCACGGAGACAATGGCTTTTCTTCTGATTCTCCACTTCACGTCAACACGGCTCTTTTTGTCCCCTCCTCCTGCCTGTTCAGGGGACGGCGACGGCGAACAGATCGATAAAAATGTTCCTTGGAAACCTCGTCTCCGCCCGCACGTGGGTCTCGCATCCTCCACCCTCCGTAATCAAGCGCGTCTGGATTGTGGCCAAACAAAAACAAATTAACCATCGATGACTGTTTACCTGGTGCTGGAAACACGGCATTGGTGAATCATGTTGTGAGAAGGGATTCATCCTTTGACGGGTGGGGCGTGTGGATGGCATGAATTTGCAGGGAAAATTCGTTTTCACCGCCCGTATACCGTGGGAAGGTACGAGGTTTGGAACAGAATTCTCTTTCTTTCTGCGATTGTGTTGCTTTGAGTTGGGTCAAACACATCACACCAGATTGTCTGTGTTCTCCCAGATGGATCTCCTTGAAGATGGAAAGTATGATTGGCTGTGTGAACAAACAACAAAAGTATTCTGGGATAAAATTGCGCCTGCTTGAAGAGTAGACTTCTAACAACAATAAAGCACTGAATTTGTGCCATAAAAATACCTGCCAGCTTGTTGTCCGAAGAAAAAGTTCTTTTGTATGGTCTAGACACCATACCTTGCAAAACAAAGGCCTTTGTGGATGTCATGATCCTGTTGGGGAAAATTGTGTTTGGAATTTCTGCTCAGTCCAGCCTGGCTTAGTGTGCTTGGAAGGAAGGGGGCGCAGTTTTTAGGATAAACAAGTACAATTTGCAGCAGCTCAGTTTACTGCCGCGCATCTTTCGTGTTGTCATCATTCCAGAAACATTTGTCCACTTTTGCGCAAGTTGTGCTCTTTTGCACAGGTGGCACTTTTCAGAGACGAAATCAGTGATCTTGCAGAAGATCTCGTATTCACCCAGTAAAAGTTGCACCCAAGTATCTGTTGCATCTCAACTTTTGCCAAATATTTTTTGGTGTCAAGGTCTCATTGAAACATGGCAATCCCCAACCCAAGAAAGATGAACCCCAAGTTTTCGGCTTCATTTCGGGACAAAAAACGTGCGTCTTCCACACGGGTGCATGAGCTGTGCCCCACTCCCCCATGCAGATGAATTCTCGTAGGAACTAACGTTGTTGTTGAGGCTTCCTTTCTTGCGGATGTGTTGAATCTGCATTTGGACGAAAAATTCATTCTTGATCTGACAAAGAAATATGGCCTCAGTCTGGGATGCAGCGCAGCCAGCAGAACGAGTGGACCTCAGGTTGATGGGTCGAGATACACATGCTCAGTGTGGCTATTTTGCTCTTGAAAAAGTGCAATTTGCAGATCATTCATCTTGCTGGGTGTCAGCTTGCCTGCGATGGAGACGGTATGCTCCATAAATTGTGCAGTGAAAATGCAAAGGAGTTTTGGAGCAAAAAGTCGCATTTGGAAAGTCTCTGCTTGGTCGAGGAAAATCTTCAGTGAATGGAATTGGCATCCAGAGTAGCTTGGATGTAAGATTGATTGACATCAACACGTTTGATTTGGTTTGCTTGTTCGTTTGTTTTTTGTTTCCTGGTTTTGTGCTTCGGGAAAAAGAAACGAAAGCAAATTTCTAAGTCGTGGTGTCACGCTGCGAAATTGCCATTGTCTGCGCTGGAGCTTTCGAACATTTGAACAAGGCTATCATCCTTCCTTTTCCGCCACTCCGTGCACCAGTACCAGGCAGTCCAGGCAGTGTGTTGACCAGCTGTGACAGGCACAGTTATGAAATATGAATTGGCTCTCCATCCGAGTACATAGCTGCCTCAGTTTTTGCTCCTTGAAAATCAAAACATTTACAAACTGTCTGGAGAAAGGTGTTAAGAATATATTTTCAAACTGCTCCAGAATCCCTCCTTGTGAAAACACTTCCAGATAATTTTTCGTCGTTTGCATATATTGCGGAACTTGCAGGTGTTTTATCCCACACAGTAAATTCATACGATACAATGTCGTTTGACCCCATGGCTATCACAGCCAAAGTGACACTTTAGAGTCCGGCAGTTTTTCTTGTCGGAATCACGTCAACTCGAACTTTGCGAAGGGTTGCTGTCCATCGTGTTTATTTGCACTCGTTTTGGGGTCACGTTTTTGTGGACCTTTGAGGTTCTGTGATGTGCAGCAAAGTACCTTCAAGAAGGCGTGGATCCCAGAACCGCTGACATGCAAAACCTTAGGTGTCAAAAAACGAATATGCTTCACAGCATTGTGTTGCGGACGCCTCTTCAACTGGCAGCATCAAAAGATACTTACGAGGATGTATTTCAAAGTTCGTAGCGTTGTCATGATCGTGGAATTCCGATCAAATAGTCAATCCCTGACTTCAATTCCTAGCAGAAAGGTTGACCTGATTGGGACCATTGTCCATGCAAACGCTACGAACTTTGAAATACATCCTCGTA
>JAAUXT010110399.1_pt1 | contig 12838 bp, 9 predicted proteins | sample 7278171 | NCBI WGS metagenome assembly JAAUXT01 (sample SAMN14350112, study PRJNA611818) | marine sediment metagenome | isolation source: surface marine sediment (1.8m) | place: French Polynesia: Moorea | collected 2018-08
AATCGGTCCAGTAGTTTTTGAGATATTTGACCAAATGTGTTGCATGTTGGTTCGGTAGATATCTAGATCTATCCCAGTTCAAATCACCGCGACCTCCATGGAGGTATTTTCTTACACGTTGCAGAAGATCTCCTGCATCGACGCGTTGCTCAAGAAAATCCTCGAGTTGCAGAAGAGACTGGGCTCCTGTGGAATTCTGCCTTGTCCTGTGTGTGGGAGACGTTCAGAGATGTTGACACAAAAACAGATGCCGTACCTGTGTCGTTGCTCGCAAGTTCGGTGACAAGTTCCAAAAAGGAAAAGATTCACTTCTGTTGTTGCGTTTGTATCCAGACTGTTCTGCCTTTCTCAGTACTTTGTCCAGATCCTTTGGAATTCTTCGCGCGAAGCATCCATATGGAACAGATTGAGTCAGATGACAATTGCTCAAAACACAAAACCACACTATCACTGGTGTCTTGGCGAAGAAAACAAGGTTCTTGTTCGTGTCCACAAGCGACAGATTCACCGTTGGAGTTTCCTTAAGTGAGAGTGATTTCTGATGTTTTGCGCGTTTCTTTCGAAAATTTTCTATGTTCCTTGTTTCGCACTGGTATTGACAGACCAGTCAAAAAAATCAATGCTTGTCCTTCAATGCGTGCACGCGGGGTTTGTTTCGAGTGTTTGAAAATTTCCCTCTGAATGTGTGAGGGATCGGCTCACACGTCACGCGTCATGTTTTCGCCCATATCGAACCACCGAACATGCTGAAGCTGCGTTGACCTTCCCTTGGGGCAGAGACCGGTGGCCGCAGATGGATCTGCCGACGTCCTCACATTAAATCTACCTGTACATGTGCGATCTCATCAACAGCCACACATTTCAGAAGAAATTATCAAACCATAATCAATTCACGAGTTTGTTTAGTGCGCGTTTATCGCCGAAAAAGAGTTGTGTGATGATCGCCACTCCCAGCGGAACAGCACTTACTGATATTGGATAAACGCATATCACGACAACTGTATTTTGAATTGAACCAATTTATTTCTCACCTCGTCCTACAAACCAGCAGACGGATTGGCCCCACATTCAGACAAAAATTTCTGTCAAAAGATTTTTTGAAAAAAAAGCTGATTGTATGTACGATGAACCTTGAGACAGACTTTGACAGAGCGTTCGTGCGCCCACTACGTACTGTGTCGGGCTCGATTTAAATTCTGCCGTTGTCTTTGCGCACAAACTTTGTGAAAATTTCGAATTGATCTCACCAAAGCTGGGTTTGTCTCATTTGAGAAAAGCCTGGGTCCAACACTGAACACCAAGATTCAGACTTGATTTCAGAGATTACAAAAGAGCAAAGGCAAACAAATGTGGATTTAACGCTCTTTTAATGCCGCTTGAACTGATAGCCACTCGAAGCGCAAACATTATGCGCCGTCACCATTGTCGCTGACAGCGTTGAGCGCAAAAAAGAACACAGAATCAAAATGTGAAGGTTTTGTCCCCACGCAGAACACTGAATGCGCCGGTTTTGCGCACTCTTCAAACCTGTTGTGCGTCTTTTCACAAAATTGTGTGTGATGGTGGGAGTGATCCTCAACAAGTTGACACAATTCGTGCATCCCTCACAAGCTCGCAACGCTCGGAGCTCAGATTCTCTGGCCAGTGCTTGTCAATCACACATGCCTGACCAACGAGCAGGGACACAATACACTAACATCAGCTGCAAAAGCCGAGCACCGCAATGACCGAAGTGAATTTCTTGTCCGTGGTTTCGTCAACCAACCTGCAGGTCCGTTTCAGTGATGGCAGGGCGGGATTCGTCGTGGGCCCAGACACTCAAAGATGAATTTTCTGAACAACTTCAGCTGATTGTTTTGAGAGGACAAGCTGCGTTTGTGTTTTCTTTTCTTGGAGCCTCAAACTTTTTGTGAACCTTACGCGTGCACGTTGGTTGCTCAACGCAACTGTTCAGACGAACCTGGATCCATGTGAGCGCGATGTTTCCTGCTCCATCCAGCTTCGATTCATCATCCAGCGGTGGGGCGGATTTCTGTCTGTCTGCTCCCAAGTACAACAAAAATAAAGATACAAAAATACCGGGCATTTGTACGCTGTTACCAAGTGTCTTCCGTTGTGATCTATTGGGTTTTGCTTTCACGTAAATGCTGCAAAAACACATTTGTGGAGAAATGTTTGTTTTGCTTGGTGTTTCTCCTGGAATAGATCAGAGGGCCACCTGAACAAGGTGGGGGAACTTGTCTGCTGAATGGGAAGGTGTGTGCAACGCTTTTCTGATGTTTCCGTCGCATAGTGTTGTCCGTCGCATGGTGTTGTGCAGGGCTTGCAGTTTGGTATTGCACGGCTGCTTTGCCCAACAGAAAATTTACAATCGCATGTCGACGATATTTTCTGCGGAAAACAAAACAGACAGTGTCTCATGCAGTATTTGAGTTGTGAATTTCCATTCAGTTCACCAGTTCACCAGTTCTACCCCAAACAAAATCTCAGTTTCCCGCAGCTCAGGGAAGTTGGCACGTCGCGGCGCGTAGCTGCACGTTGCTGCTCCGCCGTGCGTTTCCCATTCATCTGGAGTCGGTCTGTTTGCTCAGCTGGCATCGACACTTCTGCTCCATCTGGAAATCCACAGGACGCGCCCACTTTTTGGTTTCATCTTCTGTGTGTTCAATTGCAATGAATCAGTTGATAAGACTAACTACACTCTCCAAACATGCCAAGGTGTCTTTCACGTCTTGATAGTGTGCGACAAAAGCTGCAAACTTTGTGTGTGTGTGTGTGTGTGTGTGTGTGTGTGTGTGTGTGTGTGTGTGTGTGTGTGTGTATTTTACGAGTGAGCGAGTGTGTGCAGGTGTGCATGTGTGCGTGTACTGGTGTGCACACAAAACGCAAGAAGTACGACAATTCGTTCACTCGAGTACCGGTTTTTAGATGCACATCGTCTGTCTTGATGAAGCGCTCGCGCAGCGTGTGAGTCTGCACAAAACTTTCGCACCACCAGAATTTCTTTCGCTTACAGCGAGGCCAAAATCACTGTCTGCTCTCCATTATCTGAGTACCAATTACGCCTCAACACATTCTTCACAACATGCAGGTGTTGAAAAAAACGCCTATCAAAATATTTGGCCTCGGATCGATGTGGAGCAATTGGGAATTGGTGCGGTGTGTGTCACGATCTGATCAGGAGGGGGATGGAGTGGAGACTGAGACTCGGGGATTCTGCGCATCCGCACCAGAGACACGTGTGTGGTGTGTACGTGTGTTGTGGTGTGTGCGTGTGTGCGTGTGTGTGTACGTGTGTGTATGTGTGTACGTGTGTGGTGAGTGCGTGTGTGTGTGTGTGTTTGTGTGTGTGTTGTGGTGTGTATGGGTTTGTGTGTGTGTGTGTGTGTTGTGGTGTGTGTGTGTACATTTATTTGTCCATCTCTTCAGCAGTTACATTTCATGGAGATAGTTCAGTTGATTTCCAAACAACAAAAGCGCACTCAGGGGAAAATACGAAAGAGGCTGTTCCGTCGGATCAAAACTACAACTCGTTGACAAAAATAACACAACAACACCCCTGGAGGTCAGTGTTTCCATTCACCCCTGACACCGTTCTTTTTTCACTGCCGCACTCACAAACACCCTCTTTCCTGTGGTCAAATTGCCTGTTAAACTGTCCTTTGCATTAACCTCGATGCAAAAACTGACTTTCAGCTCACAGCAAATAGAAAACAGATCACGACCCCGTATTCGCGGGCGCGGCTCTGTTGTTGTAAATCACTCGCAACGATCCCAGTTATGAAAAGTAAATCATCGAATCAAATGCATAGAGCAGAATCCGGAGGTAGATAACCTATCATTTACCCGCTGCTTCCTTGATATCGAACGACGAGGATACTCGTGTATTACACATTGCGCGGATACTGTGGCTTCTAAACACAAAGGGGTGAAGAGATTCTCGGGAGCTCCGGTGATTCTTTGTGATGGATAATGAGAAAAGATAAGCTCCGCTCGTCTATGGCGGCAGCTGGGCTCCGATACATTCCTTGAGGTCAAGCAAATCTTCCGAAGCAAGCGTTGCATTTTTGTTCGCAAATGGGAACTCGTATTCAAGCAATGTGCATCTGGACATGTGCGAAACGGTTCAAGGTGCATGAGTCGCATGCATCCCGCTCGTCCATACGGAGAACAGTAGATTCAAAACTCTTTCAAACTCTGTGTCTTTGAGCGAGAAGCAGAATCTGTCAATCTCTGGGAAGTTGCGTGAGTGGAGTGGAGTGTTGCGCATCTGCGCCGCACCCTGGATGCGCCGACGGCGCCGCATCTGTTTCCAGGCTGAAGCGAACAGAGAGACCGCAGTGACATTTACCCATTTTGTGGGAGGTAAAGCTTCTTACCACGTGTGAACCGGTGCGGAAGCGGCTGATTCCAGTGCCTGTTTACGTCCTTATTTATGTATCTTCTAACACCGTACCATTCATCCAGCGAGGCTCTCCTCGCTCCCTGCAAACAAACCCGCGCCGCCTGCGACGCAGACGCAGCTGAGCCCTGGGGAAGGAGAAGGAACCGCAGCCCGTCCACGAAAACCTGCGACCCGTCTCGCTTTACGACAACGCACGCTCCTTCCCCAGGGTACAAACACGAAACCTCAACTACTTTATCAGACATGCATTTGAATTGGACGTGACCATCATATGGAACAAAAATGTTTCCTTTCCCAAAAACAGAAGCCCAAAAGTTGGGAAATCCTTGATTGTTGTACGAGCGTATTTATTCCCTCACGAGTAAGGACAGTTCAGACGGAGCTTGTTTCCCTTTCGAAGTCTGCGAAGACACTCGGAATCCAGGAGTTTTTTGGCTTTGCCTCTCAATCTCAAGTTGTTTTCTAACACCGTGGCGACCCTGTCCAGCATTCGCATCACAAACGCGCTCAGGCAACGCGTTGTCTTTCAGAATGCGGAGGAGACACAGAGTTCAAACAAACCTCCCTCTCGATTCATCAACCCGAATCCCCGGAGAGTTTGACAGAGCGCAGCTCAGATTCACTCCCACGTTTTACTGTGACGCCGACCCAGAAATAAAACCACTCTGGTGAATCCACCTCTCCCTGAAAAATTAATCCCACCTTGTTTCACGTGTTGAATTTGTGAAAGTTGAAGTCGTGGACGTCCACCCAAAGGAATCGCCGTTCCCCGTCCCTCCATAAAATCCTGGATCTGCCCCTGATCGCACAGACCATTTTCACGAAGAAAAGGTTTGCACACAGGTGAAGTGAATCTGTGCGTCGGTTTCTGAAGGATATTTCAGCACACCGTCGTCACTTGTCTCTGGACCTTCGACTTGACGTGCCGGACGCCCCAATTCTGCACCACAAATTGCACACAAGACATTCAGGTGGGAATTTTTTTTGCTCTGGCAAAGAAGCCAACTTCTGTTTTGTTGGTGCTGAGGTGACAAGGTTTTCTTTTCAGCCTGCAACAGCCGGCTCAAAAGTTATGATCTGAATTTTGCTTCTTGCAAAACCTCACGAAAAGTATTTCTGCACTGAAGTTGGGGAAATGTACATTTCCGCATCTTTGGCAGTCGTGCGATTATTTCTGTCATGCACAGTGAAATGGTGCGTATTCTGTACCGCTTTCACAAGTACTCGAGACTTCAAACCTTACACCGGAGTTTGCAGGCCTGTGAACACAGATCGTTTGATCACCCTCGATGCAGAGCGAGGTTTTTGGCTCCAAACACTTGTGTAGATGCTTGACATTCACGAGGTAAAGGTTAGAAATCTCGGTGGAGCCAGACGGAGCCGAGGCGGCCCTGCGGAGGAGGAGGCGATCAGCTGTTCTCCGCCGCCCCGGAAACCTTCCTTGGTTTCTCTCTGCACAGTTCAACTTTCAGCACGTAGCAATTTAGGAATGAAAAAATGACTGTTGAGGATGTGTGTCTGATCCACCGGAAACACAACTCAGGTTCAGCATTGAAGACCATTGTACTGGCATGAGCAGAGAAAAGTGAAGGAGAGACCACGCATCGTTGGGTAAAAATCAGAACACTTCCAGAAACAAACGTTCAGATTCCCTGTCCTGCAGGTCAGGTTGTTCCGACACTTCACAGCGCAACCGGAAGTCCTTCCCTCAGCTTGGTTCGGCTTCGCGATGCATCAATTTGTCAGATCGGCATCTCAACAAAAGCCTCAGCCAGTCCACACCCACATTCCCACGTCTACACTCGCGATTGTTTGGCGCATACCCCGGGTACTGAATGGTCGGGTTTATTTTGATGGAGGCAGCGCACGCGACTGACACGAGGGCCGCTCGAGAACGGGACACGTGCGATACGATAACAAACTCGCCCGAGTTTACAAACCCGCCCAAGTGCCTCCCGGTTCACGAGACGGGGCAACTTATCAGGAAGCGATGTGATTCTAAATGTTTGTGGTGAACAATATTTCAGAGGCTTTTGTGGTCAAAATTGTTGGTGGTGGAATCCATTATGTGCACTGCTTCTCGTGCATCCCATTGTCCTGGACACGCGCAATTGGCCTGAGGAAAACCGGTCAACCAGACGTGTCGGTGATACATTTTGTATCTGCATCATAGAAAAGTATCCCTGCAATGTGTGACCCAGTCATTCCATCTCAGGTTTGCGCGCGCACACGAAAACGTGCGCGCGCAGACACTCGAGCTGCGGCGTCAGGTGCGGCGGATCTGGACCCGCGTGCGCGTGCGCGTTACTCACGCGTGCGCGCGGGTTGCTCAGCGCCGAGTCGCCTCACACGTCGCTGACGAAACCCACGTGGAGTATGATCAGCCCGATCCTCATCCCGCAAAACAATTAACTTGTGTGTAACTTGAGGCTGAAGATTTTTGATCACCCGAGAAGTTTCACTCAAAGTCAATTTTTGCATGCAGGGCTTGCAAAGGGGCGAAATTTTCCTTGTTCATTCAGACTCGCAACTAGAACAGTTGAGATGATTCCTTCACTTGATTCTGCTGATTGGAAGAAATTCTGTGAAAAATGCATAAAATTGAGATTTTCACGGCGCTTTGAACGAAAATAGTTCCATGCATTTGCACGCACTTGATCAGGACCGACAGCAATTGAGGAGAGATTGCATCGTTGTTGATAGATCCCGGCTCCCATTGAAGAGTCCGCATTGAGAGAGTCATGCGCGCTGCATGTTGGCAAAGTTTACTCAGCACCAGACAATGAGGCAAATCATAATGCACCACAATTGAGGAAACCAGGCATTTGACTGGCAGAGTGGAAGTAAACATTCCAGCTTCTTTGGTTTTCTCTCTACAATTGAGTTTTCTGAACGGAAAATTTTCTGCTTCAGAGCCTTGTGTGTTGAACCCTCATGGTGCATGTTGAAGCGCTGTCGCAGTTCGGGTTGCTGCAGGAGAGAGAAGCTCAAAACTTCTGAGAAATGCCAAGATGTACGCCAAGATTAATTTCTTGGATTGCACGGGGGTTCGTTTCCTAGGACCCCAGATTGGGTCAACAAAGAAAATCTGCTTCTCTCTCAACGCAGCATTAAATATTTAGGGAAAATCAATCTCTTAACACGGCTCGGGTTGGATCGGAGGTGGATCCACTGTTTGCCGACAGGTTTCAGGTCGTGTCCGTTTTGACTCTAATCTTCAGTAATTTCCAACACAAACCTGGCCTCACCATGAACCTGGTGTGATCTTTCGTTTGCAATTTTGATGCTCACTCGGAGATTTCTGAAGAGCAGATCTGTTTTCAACCTCTCTGGGATTGAGTCATCTCAATGTTGGTTTCTGTTGCAGAATCCTTCAGTGTCAGAAACTTGTCGCGAACCTCCATCCATGTTGGTTGAAACCTTGTTGCGTGTTTCACGAAAGCGCAACTTGATGTCTTCCAATCTTTCATGAATCTGTCCGCAGTATGCCGCGGAATACTCCCAGAGGCTTTAAGGACACAAAGCACCAATTATCCACACAAAGAAATTTTTCAAAATGTGGATAATGTTCTTCAGAAAGCAGATCAAAAGGAAAGGAACGCCTCTGGAAATGGATGTAAAAAGCATGGAACTCTATTAATCTTCTTCGTCTCAAAGTCAACATTTAATTCAAAGCTCATTTCCATAAGTAAATGGGATCTACCGGGGGAGAACTGCATGTGTTCTTGAAAGGAGAAATCACATTATAAAGACGCAGATGCAGAGAGTCGTGCAGATACACAGCTCGGCATCAGTCGGAACAGTTTTTGCAGCTGCCGTGTAGGGTTTGCAAAACTTTGGATTTTTTTGTCAGAATCTCGGCTGCAGCACATCATATTTCACGTCTGGTCTTGTTCACAGAGCAACTGAAAAGACAAAAAGGAGACACGAACTCTTTGAAAACTTGAATGATGTATTCTTTTCTGTCGGAATCTCTCGTCTGGGCAGTTCTGCTCTGTGTCAAGAACTGAAAGGATTCACGCCACCAGAAAGTTTCACGGACTCTTGCTGTTCAGGTGAAACACTCGAACGGGGGGGGGGGCATCAGTGAGGAAAAATCACTTGAATTTCACTCGGGTTGCTTGGACACTGTCCTGATCGATGTCTTGTGTTTCGCTGGCAACAAGACAAGACCTTCCCATGAGCCTCTGAGACTCAAAGACGGGTTCTCTCCTTGACTTCAAGAGCAATTCTTCCAGATGAGCTGCTTTATCTGGCATATTAATTGGACCTGTCGTTAGGATCAGATGGCTGGAGCTTCAGGAAGGCATTTCCCAGAATCCCTCAGATCCTCATTTCCGTTTCCTGATGAGACGCGGCCCTGAGACCGGAAATGAGTTCTGCCCGATGTCTCTGGTGCCGCCCTGAACCCGTCGTTCTTTAGACGCCCGCGAAGTTTTTGAAGTGTCTCCCCGTGGGCGGCGTCAACTTGTGCTTCATGGCTTCTGAGCAACAATTGCGAAATCCCAAACATGTTTTCTCCTTCATTCTTTTCAATTCAGATTCACATTTCAGGAGTAGAATCACGCCGGACTGTTTGAAGTGACTCCATTGTTCCCACCGAATCACATTTCTGAAACCCTGATCACTGCTTAAAATGCAAATTTGCTTGCGAGAAACCACCCTTTACCAGTTGATTCTGTGGACTGAGCACTGATTACTTGTTATTGACGTCTATCAGTTACACTACAATGTGATTTGAGTGTTAAGTAGGCAATCACAGAGGCGCGCGGGGATTGTCACCCTCGCGCTAACAGGATCGCAGCACTCCGGCTCTGACCCTCGAGGACGTGAAGACGGGCGCGTGACTCACTCATTACCCAATGTATGCAGATTGCAGATGCTTTCGGCCGCAAATCCTTATTCAATTTACTGCAATGGCCATTTCCGGGCGACGCGGCTGTTGCACTTGTCTTTCTGCATCAGCGCAACAAGCGCCGGGCGGGTCAGACGGCGCAACCGGAAGTCTGGGTCATGGTCGCCACGGTCACAAGCAAACTTGTCCTTTTGATGGACGTGGAAAGTGTTTGCGGAAACTCCGCGCGATCATCGACGAACGTTTTGAAGACATTGCGGGTCGTGTTCATAGCAGTGCCGCCCAAACACAAGAATGACGAGCATCTTGCTCCAACAAGCAATTCAATTCGTTGAACATTGTGCGTTTGAACCAAATTTTCTCCAACTTGTACTTCCATCGCGATGACCTCCAAACAAAAGCCTCGGCGATGAGTGAGTCATGCCCCGGGTATCACTTTCAGGACGGGAGCGGCTCCCCGGGCCCTGATCACCTATTTGGGACTCTGCTCACATCCGACTCTAACAGGTCCCTGTCAATACCGAGCTGCAGTGATCCACCTCGAGATGAGCCGAGGAAGCTTCATCCCGGAGACGGATCCACGCGCAGAGCGCGGGCGGGTCGTCTGGTCCTGAAGCGGGAGCCACAATGGGGCCTCGGGTCTGCATGGGAGCAACCAGGTGTGAGCTTTTCATGCGCAGCCCCTTCCAAAGACAGCACGACATTCAATTTGCGCAAGACAACTCTGACTCGAAAGACATATGTTTCGTCAAAGCTGTTTTGTCATCACCTATCTGCTTTGTGCAAGAGCTTTTGATTTTCATATTTGTAAGTTTTGTAGGAGTGTTCCCAGGTATACTCGACGTTTGCAGGTCAACAGTGTCGGCGTGGACACAAAACTGCAAATCGCATTCAGAATTTCTCCTGCAGCCGATCTGGGTCTGACGCATGCATGATTCAAGCCTCCACTTTCTGTTTTCTTTATCGGGTTTCAAGAAGAAGACTGAGCGAAATGCATTTGCAAAATTAGATCAGTGAAATCCTCTTACAAACCGCGAGTGAAGATGCTTCGAACGGAATGTGCGTCTTAATAACTTGTAATGGAACACTAAGTGCTTTCAAAAGAATCTTAATTAAACTCGAGTGCACTGCAAATGAAGGAACTGAGATCATTTCTGAAACTCTGATTGAGTTTGAAAGTTTCAGTTGCGATTCCTTTTTCTCCTGTTGTTTTGTTGAGCACTTCCTTTTCTGGGAAACTCCAGATGCAGACAGATGGAAACGAAAAATTCGCGCGCATAAAAAAAGCTGTGCAAATAACGAGCAAAAATTTGAAAAGCGACATGCAAGCGAACTTCAAGAAAATACACGGCTACACGGCCAAAACCTCGAATCACTCTGAAGGTAGACACAATAACAGGGTTTCTCGTCAAAGATTGTGTCATTCTCCAAACGCGTCAGATGGACCTGGATGTTTGAGACATTGCATTGAGATCTTGGTCACGTTTGAGTTGACAAAGATGAGGCGTTGCACTCATTTTCACCTCCTTGTGAAGTGAAATTGTCTCCCATATTTTCACGTTCCGTCTCTTTTCGCTGTTGACCCAGCGCAGTTTCTGTTGACAGTGAGTCTTGGGCCTGGCTCACACTGGGCGTGCCTCCCTGTACAGGATCAGGCAGCGCCCATTGACTCACACAGCGGCGCAACGCGCGACGCATCCAGCCTGAGCCTGGCCCCGTGGTCTAATGAGCGAGATGAGCCGCAGCAGATTGGTCAACACTGCCGCTGCCTCCATCGGCAGGACTCTCTGTTTGTCGTGCGCTCACTGCAGATGAGCAGGTTAAGTAGGCAGACAGCGGGACGAGCCTCGGTCAACACAGACACCTGCTGCAATTAACGATGGAACAACGGGAATCATGCGCAGAGACAGAATGGACTTAAGTGGAGCATTGTCTGTCTCAATAGACGCGGCGACGAGGGAGCGGGGCAGTTGTGTGCAGCACTGAAAGCTCTTTGACGCAGAATTGACTTGTCGTGTGTGCGTGTGTGGGGTTCTTGAAACACGCACACGTGGGTTGCACTCATGTGTGACTGAATGAAAATTGTTTTCGTGAAACCCCATCAACGAGAATTGTGTACACGAGTACGTATGTTTTGCTTTGTGAAATTCCATTCATTCGAGAATATGATCCCTATTTCCCGTCCTGTCAAATTGGAATATTTCCGCAGATTGAGGAGGTGGATGCCACGAATTTCGCTCCAGGGCCGAATTACACAACATTGACGCTCACAGCTCAACAGATAATGCCCAGGAAATTGAAAATCTTGCTGCCAGCCTTGTATGACTTAATTCGCGTGTGGTGCAAATTTTCTTCTTCTGACAGCTTTGTAATTGACAATGAGTGGCTGTTGATACACTCTGAAACTGCATCACTGCTCAACAGCTGGTTTGGCTGGGCAGTGGAGTGAACACGGTGGAGAGTGGGGCTGGGCTGAGACGGGTTTTGCGCACAGCGTGTCGCGGGCACCTGGAGCCGATGATGGGGTGAGATGAACGTGTGATTACCTGGGCAGGTCGAGGGGCGGGGCCGCTGACCCCAGGTTGGGTGTGCGCGCTCGATCGGGCAAGTGTTGGCGAGGTCTCAAGCGCGCAAACAAAACAGAATGAGTTCCGTAAAATAGCCAGAGGAAAAATTGAACCACGATGCCTTGGATCCGTTGCAGTTCCCTCCGCGAGATGTGCGGGTTGAACTGAATATTCAACAACACATGTACATGCGACTCTCAGCTGTCACGAAACTTGCACACAAAGGTCAGCAAGGAAAAATTGGTCCGAGACGTCCACTCAAAAAGTCAAAAACAGTGATTCAGTCACAAATAAAAGAAAAACAGCTTTTAAAAGCTTCAAAGTGCAGTCGGCTCCAGAGCTCCGGTTCACTCCCGACTGAGTTGGTGCGTGGATCCGGCGCTACAGTGCGCACGCGCCGCGCGTCCTGATGCAGGTCAGTCCGGGCGGGGTGGATCTCCCCGGAGCGCGGGGTGCATCTCCACCCTGCAGCGGGATCAACACGAACAAACCGCGTCACCTGCGCCTCTCATCAGCCGTGTGATTGCGGCTTCACTCGCTGATCACCATCACCACCAACCAAAACAAAACAACTCCGGGAAGAGTCTGGAAAACCTGGAAGCACAGACGGAAAGATTGAACAGTCCAGAGCCCAGTGATTCATTCAGGGAAACAAACTTTTCCCAGTGGCACAGATTTGTTTGAGGAAATCTTGGATTTTCGATGGGATTTCCTCGCAAATATTTTCCCAGGAGAGTCACAACCGTTTCTGCGGACCACCAAGGAAGTCCACGCGCAGGTGTGAAAAAAATTCCACAAGTTTCCCACAATCTGCTCAGATGCACCTGCACAGCGGTGATTTATCCCTTGAATTCCACAAAAATTCTCCCATTTTCTCTTTTTCCGGTAAAGCTCCGGAAGATAAGGCCCCGTCTGTGCCATTCTCTTTGTTCTTTACATGAGATTCCTTTTCAGTAATTCTACTGTTAGCCCAGTGCACCCATGTCAAAGCATTTAACACAAAAGAGTTAA